>Ga0209021_1003550_pt1 | contig 12352 bp, 9 predicted proteins | sample PinacodermFT_FD_187299 | JGI IMG/M metagenome (GOLD analysis project Ga0209021, IMG submission 187299) | Host-associated microbial community of the marine sponge Aplysina aerophoba from Gulf of Piran - sponge pinacoderm, lysed by freeze-thaw... | ecosystem: Host-associated > Porifera > Sponge >... | reverse complement strand
GGACCTTGAGCCGGCTCGCCCTGTACCACCCCGCCGTTTCCGTGTTCGGGTTGGCCACGGGCACGGCCACGCCGCTCACTTCCATGCCGACGTGAAACCCGTGCTTCGCGTGTGCCGCCCGACCCACCGCGATACCGGCCTCCCCGCGCTCCCCGGCGCAAGTCCCGTCGATCCGCAGCACGTAGCCGTGATAGCTGTGGGAGCGCTCATCGAGAGAACGCAGCAGCCGTATGCGCGGCTGCACGGAGAGGATGGTGCCGGACCAGGGTGCGTTCATACGTGCCTCGGGGATCGTCGACGTCGTGCCATCACGGCGCCTCGGTGCCTTCGTTGAGGATGGAAAGATATCGGTCATAGACGAACAGCCGGTCACGCTGTCTGCCGGTGATCTCCCGCGCGACTCCCTGGTTCACGAGCAACTCCATGGCCGACGCGACGGTGTGAAAGGCAAGCCCGGTATCGCGGCACGCCCCGGGCAGCGACAAGATCGGCCGGGACTTGAGCGCATCGTGGACACGCAGCGCCGTCACCGCGCGCCGGCCTGCCGTTATCCGGACCCGCTCCCGATCGTCCTGGAACATCCGGGACAAGCGTTGGGCGGTGCCGACCGCGCCATCGGCCGTCAGTTTCACGCCTTCGAGGAAGAAGTCAAGCCATGCTTCCCAGTCCCCGGTGAGGCGCACGCGGTTCAGGAGATCGTAGTAGGTGCTCCGGTGTTGCTTCAGGAAGAGACTGAGGTACAGGAGCGGCTCGCGCAGCACGCCGGCCTGGCACAGCAGCAGGGTGATCAGCAACCGCCCCACGCGCCCGTTGCCGTCCAGAAACGGGTGAATGGTTTCGAACTGCACATGCGCAAGCGCGGCGCGCAGCAATACCGGCAATTCCTCGGAGTAAAGGAAAGCTTCAAGCGCCGCCATGCAGCCGGGCACGGCCGTATAAGGCGGCGGTACGAAGACAGCGTTGCCCGGCCGCGTGCCGCCGATCCAGTTCTGTGAACGGCGAAACTCGCCGGGCGTCTTGGAGAGATTCCGTTCCCCCGACAACAGCACCGCGTGGATCTCGCGGATGAGGCGATTCGACAGCGGAAACTGTTCTCCGAGACGCCGCAAACCATGGTGGAGCGCCGCCACGTAGTTCGAGACCTCGACCGCGTCGTCCACCGGTACTCCCGCCGCCTCCTCCAATTCGAAGAGAAGAAGATCCGAGAAAGACGACTGCGTCCCCTCGATTTGGGACGAGAGCACCGCTTCCTTGCGGACGTAGGCGTAGAGGAAAAGCGCGTGGTCCGGCAACAGCGTCGCAACGCCGTCGAGGCGGCCGAGAGCCAGGACGGCCGATTCCGTTGCCTGTTGCAGGGCGCCGTCCAGGACCAAGGCGGGTTCGGGCGGCAGCGGCGCCGGCACGAAGGCGCGGACGCGCTCCTCGCCGACACGAGTCACCTCATAACTGCCGCATTCTCCGCGCTGCATGGCCGGGCTTCCCTATTGAAGGATATTGCAATAGCGTCGCTCCCTATTGTAATTTATGCCTAAATCTACAATAGCAGGCGTGTTTCTACAAGATCGACCGGGTTGCCCAGGACTAGACCGTCCTGCTGCTACTGCGCCAAGGCAGTCCTAGGCAGCAATAGACGACTCCTATGCCCGTTGCAGTGAGCCCATCAGGCTTGGGGCAGGTTTCGGGCGACAGCAACAACGGCACAACAGCACGAACGCGCTCACCGGGGATCCTAGTCACTTCAGGTTCCCACTTTCTCCGTGGCACATAATACACTCAGCGGCTCGACCCATATTCCTTCCCGGTAGAGAGTGAGGGATTCGTGGCAGTGCACTCATCGCACGAGTTGGTCCGAATTGGGCGAAACTCGCTCCCGAAGGGACCGGTTCTTGGGAGAAGGTCACTTCAACGCGTTTCCTCTGCAGAACCCCGATTCCCGGTTCTAAGAAACCAGAGTTGTGGCGGCACAGGTAAACGAAAGTGAAGACATGCCATCAGGAAGATCGGCCAAAGCCCACTTTTCGTGGTAGAGAGATCGTTGAAGGCAGTGTGTTCAGCAACGATTTTGTCTAGCAGCGCTGCGTAGTGCGGTGGCTCCTTGCAGAGGGGTAAGTCTGAAATCGCTTGCCCGTGGTCCGTTCCGCCAGTCCAAAACCTTTGATCCGTATTCTCATCTGGCAGCCAGACCTGGTGCGTTGTGTGTGCCAGATTCTTTTCAATGCAGGCTGCGAGGACATCCCTCGTATCTCGTAGGCAAAGCCTGTCAAGCCAAGCGATCAGCAACGGATAGAGAACACTGGCTCTCGTATGCTCTTCGAAATACTCACGCGACCGATCCACCGGGTGGCCGGCAAGATCCTGATAGTCCCGCATCAGAACTGGGTAACGACCGCGACGCTCGATCGAGAACCTAACGCGGTGTGCCACGTCCTCCAAATATCCGGAAACGTCCCTTGTGGCGCCGCAGACCTGAGCTAGAATCATAAACAATGCAATCTCAATCGCGAAGTCATCGCGGATCGGTGACCTGAGGGTAGGATTGGCATTGATCATCGCGATGGCCATCCGTAGCGCACGATTCCGCTGATCAACGAAAACCCTAACGGCATCTTCCTTTGTTTGTTTACAGGCCCACCAGTGCTGCCAAAGGCCATACAGGCTGAACCTGCCCAGTTGCTCGAAGAGTGACAGATTCACGTCAACCGAAGACTGCGACGCGACCGCCATGGAAAGCGCAAGAGGCTTATCGGCATAGGCGCCCAGCTTCTCCATCAACAGTCCGCCGGAAATAAGCAGATGTAATTGGATGGTCTGATCCAAAACAGTCAGGCGCATATCCTGCTGTACGGTTTTCTTTCCCAAGACCGAGCGGCAGTCGTTCCACACGTAAAGAACCGCATACTCGCTAGCCCGTAGCGGTGCCTCGAGGTTGTGCGCCTCGCGCGCCCAGACAAAGAGAACCCAAAGACAGATATATACCTGACGAAGCCTCGTGAGACGATTCTCCTCCCTTACGTCGCCCGCCAGGAGACCTTGGGTCAAACGCATGAAGAAGCGATAAGCTACGTCCGGATGATCGACCATCGCGATAGATTTCTGGAAGTGCGACTGAAGACGGGGCTCAAGAAGTTCCTGCCTTAGCACCCCCGACAACAGCAGCCCAGCTAGCTTGTCACCGTTCCATTCGCGAAAGCTGATCTTGTCCGTGCTGTGGTTCTGAACATATCCGGTCCATTGAACCTGCACATCCTCTTTGATCTCCCCGCCGATACAGATGCATATCGCAATATCGAGGTCTCGGTACTGTTCCGGGATACGGGTTGGAATGTAGCTGTCGAGAATCTCGTTCAGTGACGGGCGAAGGGCTTGGGGCGAGCCATCGTCCCAGTCACGCCGCCGGAGATCGCCGGGTTTGATCGTGAATAGAAAGAGCTTGTTCCGTCCGCTGGCATCCTCATCAGGTCCAACTGCAACGACGTCGACCCCATTCTGACGTGTTCCGAGGCCGGGCCTGGACAACACGTTGAACCCAAGTTCACTCAGGAGATCCGGTAGGACGGCATCGAGTTCATTGCGCTCGCGAAGGTCCGAAAGGTACTGACGCAGGATCAGCTTCACAGCCTTGTCCTCTGTTCGTACCGCAGTTCGAATAGTTTCATATGAAGACCCTCGGGGTCAAGAATATCCGAATGGGGGTATTCGAATGTAACAGAATGCGATCCCATCTCCACGTTCACTTGACGTGTATCTCCGCTCGGATCGTCGATGTATGAAGACGATTTAGTGCCGTAGAGAATATGTTGCTTGTGGACAAGATTAAACACAACTGACTCCTCCATGCCCTTTTTCATAACTTGAGCCATGTGTCGGTTCCAGCGCGCACGCTCGATCTGGCGATGAATTTCGCTAGGATGAAGCTCAACCAGAGTTTCGATCCCGACAAGGTCATCCAGCTCCTTCTGTCTTCTAGTTAATGCTTCTCCAATGCGTGCCACACGAGGGTCAGAAGTCCTTTCCACGACTTGATCGAGGTAGAGACGCAGTTCGCCGCCAAAATTGATCAGGAGCGGGTCACTCAAAAGGTTGAGCAAATCTTGAATAATCCGATTATCGCCATGACGAATCACAGCGATCAACACTGAGGCCGCAGTCACGGGTGTGTGGAACAAAAACCCCACCGCCTTGCGGCATAGGAAGAGTTGATCGTCTGGGTCCACGGGCATATCCTCAACCTGCAGTTCAAACGTGGTCTGTTGAGCGCCGACCGCGTCGAACTGCTCGGCCAGTGTTAAACAGAGATGTGGATTTCCCTCCAGAAGCCACTTTATTGCGAGCTTACTGAGACGCCGAAGATCACCGTCGACAAGTTCCCGACGAAGATTCGGAAAGTCATTGAGCCCAATTCTTCCTTGTGACCTCCGAACCAATTCCGCAACAAGGGTGAATAATGCATCGCTATACCCCCCACTCAAGAGGTCCGGTGTGGCGAAGTCGATCTGTTGAAGAGTTCCACGATGCTCCGGATCGATGGATTGCAGAGCAGTCAGGAGCCAGCGACCTTCATCTTCAGAAAGGCTCTTGCCGTGCCGCCAAACCAGGGCTGAGAGAGCGTTAAGCGTTTCCGCAGAGGTATCGTCAAGGGCCGCAACGAGGGCCCGCCTAGCATCCTCACGAGGAAGCTCCGGGTTCTTCTCCAGCACTGCGAAACTAGACAGCAGGGCGTTGATTCGAACACGAGGGTCATCGGCCTTGATTGAGACCTCCGAGAGCGACCTCACTACAGGGGCTGCGTCCTCAGCATCAAGGGCCATCCTACCAAGGGCGGCCGCTGCCCCCATCTGTACTTCAGGTGCCGGACCCTCCTTGAGAAACGCCATTGCATCAGCACTTTCTGCGCCAACTTCTAGGGCGAAGCATAGATGATCGATCGCGAGGTTATCGCCAACTCGGGCATCATCAAGCACAGCTCTCACCCTGGCCGGATCAGCACTACACCAACTGCGGAATGCCACATTTGGCTGTTGCGCGGCCAAATCTTCTCCGCCGAGATGAACAAGTGTCTTGACAAGCTGCATCATATCACGATGCCCGACGTCAAGAAGCGGTATCAGTTCGCAGAGCAGGGCCATACCATGGAAAAACGAAGGGCCACTCATCCCATTCAAGAATGTCCAATCCTTTTCTGTAAACAAGGTCCTCTCACTCGATCCGACTAATTCAGCAACCGTCGCTAGAAACTCCGGTTTCCGGCACCAGACATGCTTCGGGGCAACCTCAAAAAGGTAGCCCATAAGTCCACTCTCCGACGAAGCCGCCAGGATATCGTTTCGGGAAGGAATTTCACTCATAACTTACTCCTTGGCTCAGTATCCGACTAATTGGTCTACTGGTACCCCCTCTCTGTGACCTAGTGACTCCAGAGCGCCGACCATTGCCGACCGCCGGCACCTACGGCAACGGACACTCCGGCGTGAGCCGTTTCAACTCGGGAATGACCTCCTCGCCGAAGCGCTGGATGGTCTCGAGGGTCATGCTGGCTTCCATGCCGGGCCAGTCGACCATGAACCACATGATCTCGGCGCCGAACTCCTGGTGGTAGGAGAGCACCTGCTCGGCCACCTCGGCGGGGCTGCCGAGGACCAGGCGGTCCTGTTGCAACTGCTCGAACGGCAGGTCGTAGCGCTCGCCCGGCTGGCCCCAGCGCTGATAGCGTTCGTAGCGCCGCTCGTAGCCCTCGCGGATGCGGTCTTCCGCTTCCTTGCGGCTGTCGGCGACACACAGGTCGCGGAAGATGTAGAGTCCCTCGAAGGGCCTTCCGTGCGCCTCCAGGGCGCGCTTGTACGCGGGCACCGCCTCGCGCAGGAACGTCTTGGTGTGGCGGCGGCTGGCGATCCAGTGGTCCGCCACCGCCGGCACCCGCGCCACGGTAGCTAAAGTGTCGGCTCCCAGCAGGATGGGCGGCCGGGGCTTCTGTAGCGGCTTGGGCTCGATGGTGACGCCGTCGATGCGGTAGAAACGGCCCTGGTGGTGCACCTCGTCCTCGGTCCACAGCCGCTTCACCACCTCGATGCCCTCCTCCAGGCGCGGGCGCTTCTCGCGCAGAGGCACGCCCATGGAGGTGAACTCAACCTCGCGATAGCCCTGGCCGATGCCGAAGAGGAACTTGCCGCCGCACAGGTTGTCGACGGTGGCGGTGTACTCGGCCACCATCAGCGGCTGGTGCATGGGCAGCAGGAAGATCGCCGTGCCCAGGTACATGCCGGGGGTGAGGCCGGCGAAGTACGACAGCAACGGCAGGGACTGGAGCATGGCCGCGTCGGGTCCCGTGGAGTAGTGCTGGGCCACGAAGAGCGCCTCGTAGTTGCTGGCGTGGGCCACCCGGGCCCGTTCCGTGAAGTCGTGGCAAAGCCCCGCGCGATCCAGGTCCGAGGGGTAGCTGCCGAACGCGATGCCGAAACGCATGTTCAATCCTCCACTTGTTTCAATGACGCACCGCCTGCCTCGGCGCGCCTTGCGATCTCCCGCGCCATCCCGTCGAAGATGCGCGCGTGGACCGGGTACAGGCCGTACCAGTAAAGCAGGCCGCCCAGGCCCTTGGGAAGGAACGCCGCGGTCTGCTCCAGTTGGGTCTTGCCGTCCTCCGTCTCCCACGTCCGGAACTGGAGCCAAGCGCGGCCCGGCAGCTTCATCTCCGCCCGCAGGCGGACCAGCCGCCCCGGCTCCAGCGCCTCCACCCGCCAGAAATCCAGCGCATCGCCGATGCGCAGTGCGTCCGGATGCCGGCGTCCACGGCGCAGCCCCGCGCCCCCGAGCAGGCGGTCCACCATGCCGCGGATGCGCCACATCCAGTCGGCATGGAACCACCCGCGCGCGCCGCCGATGCCGGTGAATACCCGGTACACCTCCCGGGCGGGCGCGGCCACCGTGCGCATGCGGCGCTCGAAGATCATCCCTTCGTGAGTTTCCACCCGAGAGAAGGAATCCGGCGCCACGGGCGCGCCGTGAGCGTCGCTCCAGGCGGTCTCGATGCGCCCCTGCTCCAGGTCGTCGATGACCTCCGCGATGGCTTCGGCATAGGTCCGGGGCTCGATCTCCGAAAACAGCTCCCGGGCCAGGCTGTCGGTCACCACCACTTCGTTCCGAAGCCCCTCGATGAGCGGGCCGCTCACCCCCGAAGGGATCGGCGTGATCCAGTGCACCCAGTAGGAAGACAGGCGCGGCGTCAGCACCGGCACCGGCACCAGCCAGCGCCTCAGTCCCCGGGCCTGGGCATAGCCCAGCATCATCCCCCGATAAGTGGTCACCTCGCGTCCGCCGATCTCGACGACCTTGCCGGCGGAGGCCACGTTGCTCAAGGCCGCCGCGAGATAGTCCAGCACGTCGTTCACCGCGATGGGCTGAACGCGCGAGTAGACCCACCGGGGACAGACCATCACCGGGAGCCGCTCCACCAGATAACGAATCATTTCGAACGAGATGCTCCCCGACCCCACGATCACCGCCGCCCGGAACTCGGTCACCGGCACCCCGCCCTCCCGCAACGCCCGCCCCGTCTCCTGCCTGGAGCGCAGGTGTTGCGAAAGGTCGGCCCTCGGGTCCCCCAACCCGCCCAGGTAGACGATGCGCCGGACACCGGCTTCCCTGGCCGCGTGCCCGAAGAGCCGCGCCGCATCCACGTCGAGCGCGTGGAACCCCGCGCCGCTGCCCATGCTGTGGATCAGGTAGTAGGCGCAGTCCACGCCAGCGAGGGCTCGCGCCAGGGTGTCCCGGTCGAGCGCGTCGCCCTCGACGACCTCCACTTGGTCGGCCCAGGAACGTGAGCGTACGCGGGCCGCGCTACGGGCGAGGACACGGACGCGATGGCCCTCGGCGAGGAGGCGGGGAGCCAGTCTGCCGCCGATGTAGCCGGTGGCGCCGGTGACGAGGACGAGTGGGGATGGGTCCATGGTGAGGAAGGGCTGGCGGCAGCACCGGCGATGAGGCGCTGCCAACTCCCTCCTGCGAAAACGTTCGCGATGATGACGCTCGTTAACTCTTCTCGGTCAGCCTTCCGGAAAGGTACTTGTGAATGACGCTCGACAACAGGGTCTGGTAGGGGATGCCTTCTTCCCGCGCACGCGCGTGCGCGAGGTTGAAGTCGCGTTCGGTAACCCGCAGATTGACTCTACGGGTCTTGTTGAAGGTATTGCGGGCCGCTTGCCGTGCAGTCTCCTTCTCACGCTCAGCTCCGGGAGCGGTCGTCACCTCGCCGCGCTCGAAACGCTCCAAAATCTCCCGTTCTTCAGCGTCCAATCGGTACTTCACGATGATCGCCCCCTCTTGTGATCCCGAGTCGCCTTCCGGCTCGGGATAATCGTCTTCAAAAACCTTGACCCGTCGGCGGACGTTACGAAGGGCACGAGATGCAGGTACCCGTCGATGTCCACAACATAGACTCTCTGGCCCCGGTACCGCTGCTGATTCGGATGATCCAAGACATCCACCACACCGCCCTGCTCGATCACGGAAACGACGCGCTCGAATGAGATACCCCGTTGCTCAATGAGTTGCTGGTTCTTCTCCAGGTTCCAGTCAAAGCGAAACTCCACGAAACAATCGTCGTCTAATGTGTGCGTTTTGTCAACGGAAGTGCAGGGCTGGCGATCCCGCGCCCTCTTGTCGAAGAAGATCACGTTGGCCTTGACCCCCTGGGCGTAGAACACGCCGGTGGGCAGGCGGAGGATGGTATGCAGGTCGGTGTTGTCCAGCAGTTTCTTCCGGATGGTTTCGCCGGCGCCGCCCTCGAACAGCACGTTGTCCGGCACCACGACCGCGGCGCGGCCGTCGGTCTTGAGCATGGTCCGGATGTGCTGCACAAAATTGAGCTGCTTGTTGGACGTGGCTGCCCAGAAATCCTGCCGGTTGTAGGTCAGGTCGTCCGTCTCCTGCTCCCCTTCCTCGTTGGTGAAGCTCATGGAGCTCTTCTTGCCAAAGGGCGGGTTGGCGAACACGTAGTCGAAACGCTGCCCCGAATCAGCCACCAGCGCGTCGTTGGACGATATGGGCGCGCCGCCGTCGATCTCGCCGATGTTGTGGAGGAGCATGTTCATCAGGCACAGGCGACGGGTATTGGCGACGATCTCGTTGCCGTGAAACGTCTCGTGCTTGAGGAACGCGTTCTGTTGCCGGTCCAGCTTGAAGTTGTCCTGGTTGGTGAGGAAGTCGTAGGCCGCCAGAAAGAACCCGCCCGTGCCGCAGGCGGGGTCGGCGATGAGCTTGCGGGGTTCGGGCCGCACGCATTCCACCATGGCGCGGATCAGGGCGCGCGGCGTGAAATACTGTCCCGCACCCGACTTCGTGTCCTCGGCGTTCTTCTCCAACAGGCCCTCGTAGATGTCACCCTTGATGTCGGCGACCATGGTGACCCACTCGGTGGCGTCCACCATGTCGATGAGGCGGTACAGTTTCGCCGGGTCCTGGATCTTGTTCTGAGCCTTGGTGAAGATCTGCCCCAACATGCCGGTCCTGGCGCCAAGCTCACGAAGAAGCGTGACGTAGTGGCTCTCCAGTTCCGCGCCCCGCTTGGACCTCAGACTCGTCCAGTTGTACTCGGCCGGGATGCCCACGTCACGATTGCGCGGCGGCTGCCCGTACTCGTCCGCCATCTTGAGAAAGATCAGGTAGGTGAGCTGTTCTAGGTAGTCGTCATAGCCCACGCCGTCGTCGCGCAGGGTGGTGCAGAAGCTCCAGACTTTGGAGACGATATGGGCGGTGTTCATGCGCGGGAGTCCTTGGCCCTGGTTCGTCGCGCCAGGGCTTCGCCGGCGGCGGTGCGCCGATAACGCTGGTTCCGGCTGGTTGGTGTGTCGGGGCGCGTCATTTCGATCAGGCCGGCTTCGAGGGCGGGGCGGAGATATGCCGCGGTGAAGTAGTCCCGGTGAGTCAAGCTCAACGCCGCCTGCAATTCGGCGCGCCTCATCTCTCCCGTGAGGGCCACGACCAGTTGTTCGACTTGCCCGGTGACTTGCCCGGTCTCATGTTCGGTATCTTGTTCGGTATCTTGTTCGGTCCCCTCTGGCGGCGGCTCCGTTCTTGCCAGCCTGTGCCCTCGTTGCACGGATCTTCGCAAGTAAGACCCCGGCGGGCTCATCGCTAGGGTCTTGGGCGACCAGTTGTCCGGAGAAGGCTTTCTTCAGAATGGATTGGCGAAGCAAGTCAGCCATACCACGTGCGCGAGCGATCTCCCGTTCTTGTGCATCCAAGCTCATCATGGACCGATCGATCTGCGTGCAGATCTCTTCTTGCTCGGCGTATGGGATCAGAGGCACCGGAAACTGACTGAGGACCGTCTTGTTAATCGAAGCAAGATTCGTCGTCTGTTTGCCTGCCTTGTCGAAATACCGTTGTCCAAACGTATTGGCCCAAAACGAAAGAAGTTTCGAGTTGAATTCTGACGCCACCCGCTGGATGGTGCTGATGCAGACTTGGCTGTCCCCCGCGACGTAGGACGACCTAAGCCGCTGGACGTTGTAGAGCTCAGTGAATTGGCGGTTGTCGTCGCCAGGCAGGTGGGCCATGAATTCCTGCTCGGCCTGCTCGCCCAGGTTCCTGGTGTCCACCAGGAAAAGGACCCGCTTAGCGTCGGCGTGCTTGAGGAGCCGGTAAATGGATGTGATGGCGGTGTAGGTCTTGCCCGAGCCGGTGGCCATCTGGATGAGAGCGCGCGGGCGATCATCCTTGAAGGACGTCTCCAGCTTCTCGATGGCGTTGACCTGGCACGCCCGCAGGCCGGCCGGGTCCAACTCCGGAAGTCCCTGGAGCCGCTTGCGGAGCGAGGCCGGCTGGGCGCGCCAGTCCTGTACGGTCTCCGGCCGGGGAAAGCCGAACACTTCGCGGGAGCGGGGCTTGGGATCGCGCCCGTCGGTGAAACGGGTCAACACGCCGGTCGACTCGTAGACGAACGGCAGCGGCTCCTGGTTGTTCACCCACTTGAGCCGAGCCGCAGCGTAGGCCGCGGATTGCTCCTCCACCGTAGTGATCTTCTCGCCCCAATCTTCCGGCTTGGCCTCGACGACCCCCACCGGCTTCTTGTCGACGAAGAGAACGTAGTCGGCCGGGCCGACATCGGTCTGATACTCGCGGACCGCGACTCCGAGGCCCGCGCTGAAGTCGATCTTCTTCTTGTCCTGAACGACCCATCCCGACTGGGACAACATTCCGTCGATCTTGTCCCGCGCGGCCTGTTCAGGAGTTTGATTGGGGCTTGTCATTGCCGCTCACTTGCCGGTGGTCTTTGTCTGGGGCTGCTCTTGCAACTGCCAATCACTGGTGTAGTAAGCCTTCAAGTCCCCGCGCCCGCCATTCTCTCGATAATAGATGATCGCTTGTTTCTGCCCAACATCCTTCAGTGAGGCAAGGTCGTCCAAGCATTTCGATATATAGGGCCGCAACGTTACGAGACTGCGCTCTGGCCCTGACTGAATCCTGTCTATCTCAGCCTCTCTTTCCATGCGGGTTCTCCGCCGAAAAACGTTCCTTTTCCACCACCCCATGCGGCCAACAGAGTTCTGCAGACGCTTGCGGTATTCTTCGATCGAGTCTTTCTTCAAGAGATCTCTGAAGGACTTTTCGTAGTCGTCTATCCGTGAAGTTAACGCGGAGAACCTTCTGCGGGCATCATCCGGATTGTCCTGAAGAGCCAGCTTCAACCGGAGATGGTCGATCTGGATATCCGCAAGACTGGCGGCAGTGAAGAACTCGATATTGGACGGCGCTAGATTGGCCTCGAACTCGGCTCCAACAGGCCTCTTCAAAAGAAAAGCGTATTTGTGGTGCAACAAGTTCAGGTCGCTTTCCGCCAGTGCCAAGCGCATCCTCATATCATCCGTGAAACGCCGGCATCCGTCGAACTCTTCGGAAACATCCCGCAGTCGTCCCAACGCGCTGACAAGAGTAGCGTAGTCATTTGCGGTCTGATGGACGAGCAATTGCTCCACCGCCTTCGCCAATTGGTCCAGAGAACTGCGAATCTGGTCCAGGCGAGCGCAGATCATCATTGATGACACGGTGGTGAAGAGTATGACAGGCGCGACAACTGGCAGAATGGCACTACTTGCCGCAACAAACGGCGCCTGAGCGATAATCCCTCCCGGCCCCATCACGGCCGAACCGACACCGGTGCCGATCTGCATCAAGGTAGCGGGGTTGGCTGTCGCCAGAAAGACGTTGCCAGCGAGCAGGGCAGATGTCGCGGTAGACCCCGCAGCCACAATCGGTAGACTAGTGTAGTGTCTCACAAATAGCTTTACAACAATACGGACATCGTATAAGATCGGGGTCATGTGGAAAACTGCCTCACGATTGCCGATTACCGCAG
>Ga0209021_1003546_pt1 | contig 12364 bp, 8 predicted proteins | sample PinacodermFT_FD_187299 | JGI IMG/M metagenome (GOLD analysis project Ga0209021, IMG submission 187299) | Host-associated microbial community of the marine sponge Aplysina aerophoba from Gulf of Piran - sponge pinacoderm, lysed by freeze-thaw... | ecosystem: Host-associated > Porifera > Sponge >... | reverse complement strand
TCCCTAACCGGTCGGCGGCGCGCCGGCTGATCGGTGCTGTGCTTGCCGAGCAGAACGATGAGTGGGCAGTCGCTCGTCGCTACCTGACACCAGGAGTTGTCGCGAAGCAGCCGCCTCTGCCGGAGGTCTCACTGACACAATCTGCCGCGGCTTGAGCAACATCAACAGGATGACGATCTTTTACACCACATGGCGGGACTTGACCCTCCAATATCTTCGAGTGTTCTCCATGACGATGCGTCGCTCCCTTGCTCTTCAGCGGTGAGAGACGTCTCGGCACCGTCAACGATTGAGCGAAGTTCCTCTGAAAGCTCTTCACTTAGTCCATCGTCCGGGTCGCTGTTACTCATGGTTCGACTTCTCTTCTTGCGCCGGCTTCGCAGGTCGATAGAAGACTCCCTGTCTGGCACCTGACCAGTCGCGGATTTCGAGGGCGTCGGTCGTGTCGATCTGGTCGTCAGGCAGAACTTCCAGTTTCCGGAGTTGCGCCTGAGCGTCTGGCGGCAATTCATTCAAGCCCTTCTTCATAAGTCTCCTCTCATGCCGCGTCGCTTTACGTGCAGAGATTATTCGTCCGACTTCCTCGCCAATCCCTAAGAAACGATTCCACATATCCACATACTCAAACTGCTTCCTAGGATTGTCGCATCAAACGGCAAGCTAAATGACGACTAGATTGAAGGGGGCAGCGTTTCTGAACGTCCAAATGTGACTCGAAGAAAGGCACTCTTAGCCTGGTCAGTCAAAGTGAACACATAAGGGGTTCTATCCGTGGTGATTCTGTCTTTAACCAGGTACAAAAATAGTAATCCGATCAGTGCCCCGGTCAGGTGCCCCACTCCACCTGGGTATGCGAACTGTTTGATTAGGATGTCAATCAACGGAGCTGATGCCAATAGGGATGGAATCAACCAGTAGGGTTGTAGAAGACGGCGGGAGTGACGGATGTAGGGCATCAATCTTGCCGGGACCTGTCGGTGGACACCACTGAACATTAGGCTAAATAATCCTAGAATACATATAATTGCCAGATAGGCGGATATGGATTCGATTACCCCCAGATAAGCGAGTGTAGCAAACCAGATACATGCGCCGACTCGATTCCAATGTCGAATCAGGATACCAACGCTCGCAACTTTTATCGCCCAGGTGGCCCCACTGAGACCTACTATGGGTCCTGTCAATTCTAACGTGGCGGGATAGGGGAAATGTTGCCCGAACACTGCCGCCAACAATATCGAGAGTACAATGAGCGATATGTAGTGGAATCGCCTGACTTGCTGTTCAAGAAATGACCCAAAGATGACTAAGGCTATCGTATTTAATGCTAGGTGGCCAAAGTAGGCGTGAAGGAAGGCGTAGGTTATGTATGTGTGGTACTCACCCGATACGACGCCATATGACTTCTCGAAATTGGCTGAGATTCCAGTTAACCATGCGAATATATGTGTCCCGCAGATCAAAGCGGCTAGAGAGAAAGTTACCCACGGGATGAATGCCCACTGAAAACTGTGATTCTTCATCACATCTAGTCTAAGACATGTTGACAAAATCCGCTCAGGTCATGGCACCGCCGCCAGGCTACCAATCGGGTCCGGCACAAGCTCCAGGTAAATCAGTGTCGTCTGTATCGACGAGTGCCCCAGCCACTGACTCAAGTAGTTGATGGGGATACCGTTCATCAGCAGGTGCCGGGCGTAGCTGTGGCGCAGCGTGTGCGTCCCAACTCGCTTCCCCGGCCCAATCGCGCCCAGCTCCTCTGCACGTCTCACCGCAGCCTGCACCCAGCGCCAGGCGGTCGCTGGATGCGCCTCGACGATTCTGCCCTGGCTGATGTCCCCGTAGGCCAGTGCGCTGCCCAGAGCGCCGTGCAGTTCCAGATGCACCGGCACAAGCCTGGTCTTGCCTCCCTTGCCTGAACGCACACGCAGCGTTGGAGTGGCCGTATCGAGCGACAGGTCCCGCACTTCGAGATCCAGTGCCTCTGACACCCGCAGACCGGCTCGCCACTGCTCAAGCATCAGCAGCTTCGCCTTCGGGTTGGGCGCTGCCCTGATGATGGCGTTCACCTCATCGGCTTCGAGGTACTCCGGTATGCGTTTCTGGCGTTTGGGCGTTGCGCCGTCCTGTGTTTTTGGGTAACGCCCGCGGGGCCTGCGCCGGCGGGAGATTGCGGTCGGAGATTCAGTGGTCATGCAGCTCTTCCTTCGACTGTGACGCGGTCATGTGATATGCGCCGCCGGCAATTCATGATTATCATCATTCGTGATGTCAGACGTTCCTGGAACCCGCAGGACCTGTGATTCGTGGGCCCAGCTCGGCCCGCCGTTGCGCCGGTCGGCGCAGGTCTTCGGGGTTTTCAGGCCCTTTCCCATCACAAATCGTGATAATGGGCGCTGACGCCAGTTACAAATCATGCCCGTCGGACACGTTGCTCTAATGCAACGCCAAGTGAAGAGCATTCCGATTCCTGGAGCGCCGGTGAGGCGGTCACCAGTGAGTTCTATGTCTGCGTACTGAAACTGAATGATGGCACGTTCTACGCCGACCCGACCAGAGAGATTCGGAAAAGGCTGCTGGAAGATCGTGACGGCACGAGTAAGATGACGGCGGGAAAGGAATCGAATCGGGTCTAGTTCAGCATAGTGTTGATGCGAAGGCAAGCGACCGATGGTAGTTACACGGTATTTAGCGGCCACTTTTGTTGAAGTATCGCAGAAAGCTCAGGAGCTCGTCCTAGACAATATCCCGATCCCTTACCCTTAGTTAAAATGCCGTCTCTAGTCGCAACAACAGCGCTTCCGTCTGGCAAGGTCGCCAACCAATCAGACGGCGGCACTCCGACTGTCCATATTAATTCCCCGCTTTGAGTCTTCGCGATTAGCTCTCTGATCTCACTACTGGAATCTGTCACAATCTCCCTCTTTCTTCTGTGCAATATTATTTCCGATAGGTCGTTGCAATTCGGCGGTAGGTTGTCCAACTTAAGGAGGTGGCTCAGCTACGGAAGGGGGTCGTGAATGCAAGCTTTTCGGGTATTTCCTTGCATCGACTCCACAGTAGGAAGTCTGCTTCTGCTTGCGACAGGTCGGCGACTAATTTGAGCCTGTTGCGCTTTCAATAAAGGACCCTTTTTCAGTCCAGATGAAGTGCAATATTCCCTTCACCTCTTCAAGCTAGAAATGAGGGACTTACGCAGCTAAGCAGGCTGCAACATATTGCGGCACCTTAATCTTCAATTTGTGCTCGAAAGCTGAGAGTGCCCCATATCGCTCCTTGAAGAACGCTGGCACGTCTAAACCCATAAGTTTAGCCGTCTCAAAATCGGCAGAGGCTTGCTCCCATCGTCTCAAACACATCTGAGTAACTCCACGATGACCATAGTCTTGCTCAGCTAATTCTGGGTCGAGTCTCATCGCCTCAGTGTAGTCAACGATCGCACCTTCGAAATTGCTCTGCAAGAAGTTTACCCTAGCTCGCATCCTGATGGACCAAATATCCTCCGGGTCAAGTTCAATCGCCTTGCTGAAGTCGTCCAAAGCGCTGTCGAGTTTGTCTTCACTCAAGTAAATGCGGCCGCGCCATGAGTACGCCCGGGCAAGTCGCTCGTCGATTTCGATCGCTTTACAAAGGGCTTCGATGGTACTCCTATTGTCGCCCAACTGCTCATGAGCTGACGCAAGTGTGAGGTACGCCGTCGCATTGTCTGGTGCCGTCTCTAAGAACTTTCCGATGTCCAGCATAGCACTTGGAACGTCACCTACTTGCAGAAAGAGAGTTGCACGTACTAAGTGGTTTCCTGTGTCAACAGGGTTCAAGTCTAGGGCCCTGTTAATGTCTTCTAAAGCATCATTAAAATCTCCCTGCATTCCGTAAGCCATGCCGCGCTTGGAGCGCTTTAGGCTATCATCGCAGTCCAGTTCGATCGCCCTTGAGTAATCTTCAATCGCAAGGGAAAACTCATCACTTTCATAGAGTGCATCACCCCTCTTCAAATGAGATCGCCAGTTGTTGGGCTCAATGTCGATAGCAGCGTTGAAATGGTGTATGGCCTGTGAGTAATCTCCTTGCTGCGCCATCTCTGTTCCAATCCTCATGTGGTCGGACGCAGAATTGTCAGTATACGCGGCGTCGTGACGGTGAGTGTACGCAAACCCAGCGAAGTCTGGAAAGAGAGAGTCTTCCGAGACGTCGTGCAATTCCCTTAGCTCTTGGCGGATCTGTTCTTTGTAATCTGCCAGTATCACAATCTCCCGTGTACTCGGTCTCTCGGACGATACAGGGCCGAATACGAACATTGAATGTTGCGCCGGGATCCTCTCATTTAGCTTCCCTGGTGACCAGCGCCAGAATCTGGGCCCGTGTTCAAGTTGACTAATAAGGTCAATTCCAGTGGAAGGCGAAAGTCGTCCCCGATCTGTGTCACGGGTTGCAAATCGCAAAATATCTGAAATCGAATAATTTTCTATGTCATCGGAAGTTATTTCCCTAAATCGCGTGGAATCCCCTGTGTCGAGAACAAAGACCTTCCCATCTACGCTGTAGTTTTCGCACGCGAACCAAAGTGCGATTAGTGCGCTGCGAGTGAAGTCAATGAGACAGGTAGCTGCACGATAGTGTTGGAGTGCCGCGAGCAGTTCCAAGTCTTTCAACTGTTCCACATCGAATTGATCAAACTTGCTCAGCCTGCATTTATTCAATAAGTCCTCGTGATACTTCACAAAGGCTTCATTTGGAACATCGTTCACGCCAAATCGCCCCTTCTTCAAGCGGCGTTCAGCAGAAGACACCAGTTCCCAGGAGTGGTCTTCCTGACCACGATACGCCAGTTGTCCTGAGCCAAATTCACCTCCACTAAGTTGACTTCTAATGGATGTGACGCACTCAAGATATTCGGAAATACTCGATACGGAGCGACTTCCGTCTACCTCTGCAAAGAGTACCAAATTTCCCTCTCTTAATAGAATGTCTGCTTCCTGCTTTAGTGTGAGTTAGTCTAAAGCGTGGATTTGCATTTTTTAGGCTGCGAGGAGAGCGGTAAACACGTCACCTCGGATTTCCTCTCACAGGCGGCACTCAGATCCGTGCTCTTCCTCTCAGCAGACGTATAGGTGATTTCATGAACCAGAAAAAGGAACCTGTTAGGGCAGACAAGGTATGGGGTGAAATTACATACGGAAAGGATATGTCAGCGGCATACCCTTTCTAATTAGCGCGCAGCCGACAGCCGATTCTTGACGAGTATCTTGGAGCAGAGCCTCTTTCCTTTAAGTTCGACGTCAATTTGAGATGCAAGGAAATGGTGTATTTCCTTGCACGGGATCTGAGGGAGTTTCAGGCGGCGTTAGACGCTCGACAAGATGACCTGGTCGCCGGGGGAATCGCCAATTGGCGGAAGGGTCCTACTCGCCGCGCAGGCGTCGAAGCTCTTCTTCCAGCTCCGCCATACGAGCTTCGGCGGCAAGGCGAGCCGCCTCTTCCTCTTCGGCACGAGCTTCGGCAGTCGCCGCGCGACCCGCATCTTCCTCATGCGAACGAAGGTAGCTCTCGGTCAGAGGGTCGAAGAACCGCAGCATCCCTTCCTCCCAGCACACGTACAGCCCCAGCGCCTCGCTGTATCCACGAAGATGACCTTCGCCCAGTACCTCTATTTCTATCGGTTGATACACGCCGTCAACCAGCCGGTCTCCCGCAAGAGCAGCGTCGTGGTACTCCCCGCCACTCGGGTCGAAACGCCAGTATTCCGTAACACCAAAGCGCTCATAGTCCCGACGCTTGTCCGTGTAGTCAACCTCGCCCGTACTTCGCGACGCCACCTCAAGCACGAAGTCCGGCGCCTTGCCCTGACTTTCTATCACATAACCGTTCTGCCCTCTCAGGAGCGCAAGGTCACTGTCGAATGCCACCAGCAGGTCCGGTATCCGGACGTCATTTCCGCGAGGTTGACTGGGCGTCACGGGGACCTCGCTCACGACGATGGCGTTTGGCAAGTGGATTGCGAGGGCCGATCCGACGGCGGATTCGTGGAGATAGAACCAGTTCTGCATATCGTCTCGCGGAGGATAGTCGGGGAAGCGTTCGAGCTTGCCCTCTTCCTGTGTGAGTGTAGTCGTCTTGCTGGTCATCGCGGACATCTCCGAGCCTGAGTGAGTAGAGCGATTGCGGACTGCCGCCATTATATCACCTGCCAAGCCCGCACTTCAGGGGCATGGCGGTGTGTCGCAGGAACTGTTTTCATGCGCCCTGCAACAGTTGACCGATACATATCATCGCATCTGCACACTGAGCGAAGTGCAGGAAGCCCTGATTGCCGAGCATTCGGTGGACTCGGGCTAACGGATGCTGTAGGAGACCTGCAACCCCACGGAAATCTCCACCTCAGGTTCGGAATCGAAAGGAAGCAATGGGGACGACCATGGATCGGCATCGAGGCCGGCACACGCATCCGGTTCGGCAACAGGCAGTCCGTAGCTATTTCTCTGCAAGGAATACTCCAAGGCGCCGATCACCTCGCCCCGCTCCAGGCCAAGTGCCTCAGCCAGGTCGTCGGCAGTCGCTCCAGCCTCTGGCACCGCTTCCCGGCGGGCCAGGGACAAGGCCCGGTCGCAGCTTTCCTCGGACAGACTGAACCTTACGCCAAAGGACTCCGACCGGCGCACGACCTTCTCGATCGCTTCTACTATAGAGTCGCCGACATCCTTGTATTCATCAATGCCCACCTCGACGGCGACTATGGGGGGATCGTACCGCCCCAGGTATTCGAAATCCACGGCCTCTTCGCTCACGCCCATCTCAACCAGGTTCTCCAGAATGTCCCGGCGGTCTTCCCTGGTCAGTTGCTCGGAATCAGAGAGACCATAATCCACCTCCGGGATCACTATCACGTACAACTCGTCCGGAACCACGGTGACCGAGCCGATGGCAGAAACCGTCAGGCTGCCCTCCACGGGCACATTGTGAGGCAGCGGAGACGGGTTTAATCCTCCGGCGCCGCTCCCACTGTCCGCTTGCGATGCTACTCTGGACGCACCAGCCGGCAGGGGGGCTTCCGTCACAATTGCCGGCACGGTCGGCTGCTCCGCTGCCGGGACAGGCGCAACCATTGGCGTTTCTGCGACGGCTGTAGCAGTTTGTGCTTCCGCCAGTGACAACGCGACCAGGGCGATTGCCAGTGCGAGAAGCGCCCAGACAGCGACCCGCGCTGACACAAAAGTCCTTAGTAACCTATTCAGCAGAGTCATCGTATCCTCCATTTCACGTTCGGGTATCAATTCCCATTTTCATTTCCCGTTGACATCACGGTCTGCATTCACTGCGCCAATCCTGAGTAGACCGTAAGCACCCTATCAGGCGCGAATCATACCTGCCATTCAGAAACTGGGGGGCTTGTCGGCCGAAGCGAGTGCGCTCATAGCCCGGTTCGAGCCTTACTGCCTCGTCGTGATCCTCAATTGCCGACTCATAGTCTCCGAGCATGGCATAGGCAGATCCTCGGCTGTTGTATGCCGCGGCGTACTCGGGACCTATGCCGTTGGCAGAGGTGAAGTCCTCAATCTCCCGTTCGTAGTCCCTGACGATTGCGTGCGACAGTCCTTTTCGATGGTCAGGGATCAGGGTTCAGCGTGACGGTACACGTTGCCGCCGCGCCCCCGGACCAGACGGGCGCCTCCCACATGAACGCCACCCGCTCGGACTCCGCCAGGTAGAGCCAGTGTCGCGCCCGAGACCACCTTCGCCTTCCTCTCGCATGCCGCTCTCCACATGGCTTCGGTTGCCGCGGTCCACATTACCTCAGCAGCGACACAGCGATACTCCCGATCGACTGCTCTGCCTCCGGCAAGAATCCTCGCCGGAAGTTCATCGTATGTTACACCATTAAGTCTATGGTATACGCATCAAGCGGGGCATATTCTGTGTGAATATATGTATGATTACATTGTGGCTGTGCATACGATCAAGCCGTCCCAACAACCTGTCCCAAAATGCGGGGCGCCAGGCTCAGCCCGACGAACTGCTCGTTCGGGGGTCTGACCTGACGACGCTGTATGCGACGACTGGCGGTGGGGATGTGTATATGGCAAGCATCGGCAGGCAGGGGCGGCTGCATTATCCGAGTGTGTAGGGCCAACAATCTAGGGCCGAGCGTTTAGAACTGCCTGATAATCACCTCGGTTCCCGCTGACACTGACGACCGGGCGCATAGTTCAGGTATTCCAGGCCCGGCTGTCCTTCGAAGGCGGGATGCTGGCCGTCAGCCGGGATTTCGTATCTGAAGAATGCTGTTGCTGCGTAGGCTGCGGCTCAGGCGTTGCCGTAGGCTTGGGCGTAGGCGTGGACTCTCGTTGTGCCTGGGGGTTGGGTTGCTTCGGCTCCGGGGCCTTCGCCACCGTAACGTCAAATGCGTCGCTGCTCCGGTTGCAGTCGGCGTCGCTGAACACCTCCGAGAGGGACACCCCCTTCTTCCCGCTCTTTCGGATATGCCTCCGACGTCCTCTGCGCCGGTCACCTACATGGGCCGGTGGGCGCTGTAGTCGGACGGGGTGAAGGTCGGCGCAGCCGGGGAGACGCCGGCGGCCTTCGTGTCCGGTCGTGGTTGCGCTCGCAGTAGTCGTATGCCGCGAGGGCTGCGCCTCGCTACTCAAGCGTTCCCCTCATCAGCCAGCAGCAAGGTCCGCAAACGAGCTTCCTCGGGCACCACGATTTCTTCTCTTCGCCGCACCTGGTGCACAAGTAGCCTGCAGGCATCCCTACGGGCGTCGCCAGGTGACCACTCCTGTTGCATTCCAACTACTCTTGCTCCTCATTAGTATCCGTGGCCCCGCTTTCCAGTCTGTCCAGCTTTCCGCTGAGCACGCGCGCGTGGTCTGTGGAGCTTGTCCGTAGTGCCGACCGAGACATCCACTCCACTTCCGACCAGGACTTGCAGGACGACGCCCAAGAAAAAACTCTCGAGATTATGTGTAGGTTTCCTCGAGTCAGCGTGCTTCGCCTGAGCTGGTGTCAATTGTCCTGGAAATCCCTTCCATGCGATCTAGCTCGTCAGGCTGCTGCTTCCTCGGCAGCCGGGCGAAGATGCCATCCCCGAATCTTGCCCCATCTACCAAACAAGGGTGCTATGCTGTCTTCCTCGGGGGCATACTTCCATGGCCTGTCCGTGGAGCCACACCCTGATTTCGGGACACCGACTCGCCCGAAGGACATCAGGCAGGACATCAGGCCGTGATGCGTCTTGCCGCTTCATTCAGCGACTGTAGACCAACAACAGGTCGGCCCTCCTGTGTCAGAGCAGGATGGAACAGGCGTGCATACGCCGCATATCCCCCTGGCACAAGGGCCTGGACATGCGCAAAGTGACTGCCAGGCGCCTCTTCTGCCCAGCGCCCGAGAGCAGCATACGGCAGAAGAGTCAATTCTCCGGGTTGAGGGTTTCGCCTGAGATTCATTCCGGAAAGACGTCTCGCGAGCCGTCTGAGACTGCCTCATTGCGGCAGGCGGTTGGCGCTTTCCTTCCGAGCGCCCGCTCACGCCGTTCCTTGTTGCTGCAAGTCATCCACGTAGCCGCGACCGCCAGAGGCGCTGTCAAGAATGGACAGACCAGCGCAACATAAAGCGCTCCCCACTCGCCTGAAACCACGGGAGCCGCATCGACAAGGGCCCGGAACGCAAGCACCGCGACCACTATGTTAATGAGCAATGCGCCGGTCCCGATCCCGAACCCTGCCGCCACTCCCCAGCCGGTCCTGACATGAGCCAGGCCGCTGGACCGCCACGCGCCAACCACAAGGCAGATGATGGGAGTCCCGACAGACCCAATGGCGAGCCCTGCCAAAGCCCCCAAGAACAAGACAGCGCCTAAGACCTCTGTCAACCAACCGACTCCATTTCAGAAAATGTACTTCAGGAGCGCGGCTGCAACCGGGCCACGGCCTCCGGAGGGAACGGGAGATTGCGGTGATGTCTCTCCGGGCCGGCTGCAGCTGAAGAGCGCTAACGATGCCCGTCGCGCACGGTCTGCTCGAGCGTGTTCCCGGCTTTGAACGCGACATACTTACGGGCTGGAACATCGATCATTTGACCGGCATTCTCACCGGCTATCGCTCGCATCTGGCGGGCCGCCCTCTCCTTGACCGAGAATGTACCGAAACCGGTCAACGTTACACGATCGTTCTCAGAAAGCGCCTGGGCGATGCCGTCGAGGACCGCAGCGGTGGCATCCGCGGCAGCGGACTGGCTCACGCCCATCCGGTCCGCGACGACTTTGCTCAACTCCGCCCTGTGCATCACGCTCGCCATATGACTTACCCCCTCCTGTCCCGGCACGTGGCCGGTATCTGAAAGTTCCATCCTCGACAGTGTCCGAAGCCGCGATGAGCAGTGCGGCAAGTATCTATATGTCGCTATGAGTGCGCGTTTTCCATTGCGCGTCACGCCCGCGTGGTCCTGTTCTTACGCGAAGAGATAGGCGTCTATGATATCCAGCACTGCGACCTTGGTGAGCAACTCGTAATCACCGAAGAGATAGTCGTCTATCGCCTCCAGGGCCTCATCCTTCTCAAGGACGCCGCTGTCGTTCAGGTCGTATCGATCAATCAATAACGCCGTAACGGCCTCGCTCCTAGTCGACCTGGCCGCTATCGCCGGCGCGAAGTAGAGGTCAATGACAATGTTCACCTGCTCTAAGGTAATGGCCCTGCCGAAGTAGTCATCGATGGCCGCGCTGACCTCCTCGAGGTCAATGTGGTCGGAGGTGTCTGCATCGTATGTGGCAAGCAGTTCGCTTTCAGTAGCAAAGGCGGCGATCAGCTCCAGGGCATCTTCTTCGTCAAGGGCGGCGCTGGCATCCCGCCCCTGGTAGAGCAGTATGACCTGTACCACCTCAGCCCTGGTAAGTTCGTCCGCCTGGTAGTCGAGAACGGCCTGAACGGCCTCGCTCCTGTCGATGCTGCCGTCACGGTCCAGGTCGTACAGGTTTATCACCACCACGATGGTCACGTCGATGGTGGCCTCCCCACCCGTGTCGACCGCGGCAGTCACGGTGACAGTGTAGGTCTGCCCCACGATAAGCGAGGCGTCCTGGCCGAGACTGATCTGGCCCGTCCGCGCGTCGATGGTGAACGGCGCCGAGTCTGTGCCGCCCAGGGAGTAGGTGATGTCGAGGTTGCCGGCGTGTGAGGCGGCTACAGGGTCTCCTACGGCAGAGCCGGACGATGCGGACACCACCGCAGAACGTGACGCGCCGGTGGCATCGGTGAAGACCGGATTGATGGCCGGAGTGTCACCGCCACCACCGGGAGGAGTGCCTCCACCACCGCCGGGAGGAGTGCCTCCACCACCGCCGGGAGGAGTGCCTCCACCACCGCCGGGAGGAGTGCCTCCACCACCAGGAGGAGTACCGCCACCACCACCAGGAGGAGTGCCGCCACCGCCACCTCCGCCTCCGCTGCCACCGATGGTGAGGGTGATCTCGTCTTCGACGCGGCTGACGTCACAGCCCTGCACGCCGGTCATCGCGGCGGTGAGTATGATGGTCTCGCCGTTGTCGTCTTTATCGTCCCTGATGGCTACGATCGTCTGGGTGGCGGTGGTCTCGCCCTTTTCGATGTGGGGCGGGCGCGTGATGCCATAGTCTATGTCGATGTCCGGCTCGCCGGACACATCGGGGTCGTTCTGCTCATTGAACTCCTCAATCCACTTCTCAAGGCGGTCCCCCTCGAACCAGTAGTCGTCGGCGACGTATAAGTCGTTCGCCGTGCCTTCTAAATTGATTGTCGAGCCCATGTAGCAGGGCGCGGGCTGGTCCAGGGTGTAGGTGACGGTCACCGGCCCGCCGCCCTCCCGGAGGGTGCCCGAGGCCCTCAGCGTCAGCTTGCTGAGCGGGGGAGGCGGGGGAGGTTCCGTCAGGCGCAGCGACACCGTGTCGCCCACCGACCAGCTTAGGCCGCTGTTGGTCCAGACTGCCGAGTCGTTGTTTTTAGCAGCGGTGCCAAGAGTGGCGTCAGCAAGGGCGAACTGCCTGTTGCCGACGTGCAGCGTCAGAGCTGACTTGAGGCTGTCGGAGATTGTCTTGTTGAGTCTGAGGGCGAGTGTGCCGGAGGACACATAGACCGCATTGACCCCATAATCCACTCCGCCGTATGTGAAGTTGTCGTCCGTTAGAACAGCGGTGTTGGAGCATGCAGCATTTCCAACAGTATTGTCGCAACCAATGAAAGGGCTGGCATTCGCCGCCGTCAGCGTGGCGGACCAGACTTCGGTTTCGGTGGACTGGGCCTGGGCGGGCTGTGCGCCGGGCGCAAAGAGGGCCAGCGCAACCAGCGCGGCGGCCATGAGGAGGAGCGGTAGTCTTGAGGGGAAGGCCCGCATC
>Ga0209021_1003543_pt1 | contig 12374 bp, 12 predicted proteins | sample PinacodermFT_FD_187299 | JGI IMG/M metagenome (GOLD analysis project Ga0209021, IMG submission 187299) | Host-associated microbial community of the marine sponge Aplysina aerophoba from Gulf of Piran - sponge pinacoderm, lysed by freeze-thaw... | ecosystem: Host-associated > Porifera > Sponge >... | reverse complement strand
TGTCCCTAATACCGGCTCCTGCGCTGCGACGGGACCTCCCGAAGCCAGATTCGGCCGCCACAGCAGCAACAGTTGCAGGGCCAGTTGGTGAGCAGGCGTGCTGCTGATCTTCACACTGAGCCGGCAGCGATCTTCCAAAGGCGCGTGCTTGAATACCTCGTAAAGTTCCCAGATATTACCGTCAGTCACAGCAGCATACGGCACCCCTCCCGCAATTGCATAAGTCAATATCTGTATCCACTCGTCGTTGTTGCGGGCACAATTGAGCTTTTTGGCTTCCACAATGGTTGCGGGTATGATGTCCGACCCGTTTATCAAAGCGTAATCGGCTCTGCATTGGCCCACGTTATACTCCGGCGTCACCAAGCCGGGATCTGACACGTCCCATCCCAACACAGTCAACAGCGGATCGATCAACGCCGTTCGTGTGCGTGTCTCGTTCTGTTGGAGCGACTGGCGATGCGTTTCAATGCGCCTTTTGATCGTCTCAATGACGTTGATCAGATCCCCGAATGGCATGGGCATGGTTCGTATGAGTAGACATCATAACCCACCGCTCAATTTTTCCCTCTGATATAGCCGGCAATCCAGGCGAGATTGATTCCGCTGGCCATGGGGAGACTCCCTTGCTGTCGATTCAACGGCCCACCATCAGGCGCGTCTCCTGGGAAACGGGTGGATTCGTCGGCAGGGTCAGGCGCACGGACGCCCCTCCTTCGGGGCGATTAAGGGCGCGCACGTGTCCCCCATGGGTAGTGGCAATTTGCTGCACAATGGCCAGCCCCAAACCGCTTCCACTCAGGCTACTGGCCCGTGCTCGGGAGGCGTCACCCCGATAGAAGCGCTCGAAAACGTGTTGCAGGTCGGTTTCGCTGAAACCGGATCCCTGGTCTTCCACGTCCAGCTTGAGCCAATTCCGATCCTCCACAATCTTCACCTGGATGGTGCTGTGGTTGGGGCTATAGCGCAGAGCGTTGTCCAGCAGGTTCAACAACGCCCGTTGCAAACGGGATGCGTCAGCGGGAATGGTGACCGCCGGGCTGGTGCTGGTGATGGTCAGGCCCACGTGGCGTGGTTCCGCCAGGGGAAGCAAAAATTGCCAGGCGGCTTTTACATGGTCCACCACCGTCACGGCTGTGGTGTGGTGTTGCAGCAGTGTGCTCTCCAACCGCGAGAGTTCCAGCAAATCCTCCACCAGGCTCTGTAGCCGAACGATTTCCTTTTGCAGCCGCTCCATCAACCTGGCTTGGCGGGGGTTACAACTGTCCACCAGATTTTCGCTCACCAGCCTCAGGGCGGTGAGGGGTGTTTTGAGTTCATGGGCCACGTCGCTGACCCAGCGTTCCTGCTGCTCCCTCTGGGCCAGCAGGGAGTGGCGGTTGAGGAGAAAGACGCCCACCCAACCCTGATGTCCGGGCAAGGCCACCGCTTCCAGTTGTTCCGTGGTGACGGGTTCCAGGTGGTGGGGATTGCGGCTGGTGGAGGTGAAGACCCACTTGACGCGCTGCGGTTGTCCTGTGCGGCGCGCCCGATCACTCACCTCTTCCAGTTGATGGCAGCGGATGGCTTCCAGCAGGGGACGTTGTTCCCGTGTGGTCTCTTCTCCCTCGAGGTGGAGCAGGACACAGGCCTTGCCGTTGACCAGGCGAACGGTTTGCCGCTGATCCAGTACCAGGACCCCCACGGGCGCCTGTCGCAGCCATTGGAGCATCTGGTCGTTCAAGGGCAGATGACGCCTTGACGACCGTCGTTGTTGCAAGAGCCATGGAGCCAGCAGCCCCAACCCCACTCCCAGCAGCAGGGCCACACCTTCAGCCAAAGCGATATCCGAAGCCACGAACAGTGGTGATCAGCAGAGGTTGGCTGGGGTTGTTCTCCAGCTTTTCCCTTAGCCAGCGGATATGAACGTCTACGGTTTTGATGTCACCGATAAAGTCCGGTCCCCAAATCTGCTCCAGCAGCTTGTCCCGGCTCCAGACGCGGCGGGGATGGCGCATGAAAAACTCCAGCAACTTGTATTGCTTGGGGGGGAGATTCAGGGGGCGCCCTTTTATGGTGGCGCAATACTCCTCGGGGTAAAGCACCAGTTCACCGTGCTTGAGCAACTCCACGGCAGGTTGATGGGCAGTGCGGCTGGAGCGGCGCAACAGGGCCCGGCAGCGGGCCACCAGTTCCCTCATCCCGAAGGGCTTCACCAGATAATCGTCTGCTCCCACCTCCAGGCCCACCACCCGGTCGGTTTCCGAATCCTTGGCGCTCACAATCAGGATGGGGGTGGTGAAGCTCCGACGGCGGAGGTAGCGGCAGAGATCCAGGCCATGGACACCGGGCATCATCAGATCCAGAAGGATCAAATCGAACGTGCTGGTCTCCGGAGTGTCCTGGAAGTGGTCCAGGGCTGCATTGCCGTGGGCCACGGCGTCCACCAGGAATCCCTCGGCCGTCAGGCTTTCGGCAATGGTTTCACGGATGGTGTCGTCGTCTTCCACCAGGAGAAGCCTGGAAGGGGCCAACGGAGCGGGAGATTGGATAGCCAAGGTGGTCTTCAACCTGTGGTCAGCCTAGCCACCGAGCCACCGTTCCAGCGCCGCCGATACTGTCGGCAAGGGATCAGCGGCGGGTTTCAAAAAAGTCGAAATCCGCTGCGGTAAAGGTGCCCTCCTCCACTTGCCTCATGAGGTCCTCCAACTGTTTCCAGAGCCCGGCGCCGGTGGACACGGCCAGAAGAAGCGCCAGGAAAAAGCTGGTCCCGGCCCCAAAGCCGAACGCTTGCAGACCAGCGCCAATGAACAGGACGGTTCCCATCACAATGCCGCCATAGGGAAACACGGTTGTGAAGCGCCCCAGGGGCAAGAGGGGCAGACGATCCTGCTTCCAATCCTCCAGGCGGTGTCGGATTTGGTGGGCAAAGGTCAATCCACACAACAAGGCGATTAACAGGCCAATCCCACTGAGGGCATAGGGCGGTTGGCTCTGCCAGTAGGACGGGGCGCCCAGGAGCACGTCCAGTTGCTCCTGGAGCGCTGGACTCACAACGTCTTCACCCACAGTGTCGCTCCGGTGGGTTGCAGTCTAGGGCAACCCTCGGCAAGGGCAAACACTTCAGACGGCGAGGGGATTCAGGCGCTTCCAGAGGGATTGAGCCAGACCTCTGGCCATGTCGGCAGCACCGAAGTGACGCTGCAGCAGATTCAACAGACCCACCAAATCCTGTGTCTGCAAGCGATCGTCCCGCACCAGGGTTTGCAGAAGGCGCTGGCGCAGCATCCGTCCGTCCGCCGTAAACAGGAGCCGCAGTCCCGAGCTGGCCAGGGGCAGCACGTCTTGCCGTTCACCGCCTTCGCTGCGGGCCACTCTCAAGAGGCTCTCCAGCCTCTCCAGCCGCAGCCGCCCCTCCTGGTCAAAGAGCACGTCCAGCAGCTTGTCCCGTAGCTCCGCCGTATCCGCCGACAACAACCGTCGCGCCACGTAAGGATAGGCCACGCCAACAATGCGAAAACCGGGATCCAGCCTCAGGGCGACGCCCTCCTGGCTCACCAGGGCGCGAATGATCAAGGCAAACCGGGCGGGGACCCTGAAGGGATAGTCGTACATCAACTCCGAGAAGCGGTCCGTCACTTGCTTGAAGTTGAAGTCACTCACCGCGTTGGCCAGCTTCATGGCCAGCACCTCCTGGAGTGCGGGTACAATGCGCTGTCGATCCACGTCGGGTCGCAGAAAGCCCAGGCGGATAAAATCGTCCGTCAGGCTCTCGTAGTCCTTGTTGATCAGGTGGATGATGGAGTCCGTAATGATCAGGCGGTCATCCTGGCTGATCTCGTCCATCATGCCGAAGTCCACATAGCCCAGATGGCCCTTATCGCCTGTACGGCCAGGCAGGGCAATCAGGTTGCCCGGGTGGGGGTCCGCATGGAAGAAGCCATGCTCCAGCAACTGCTCCAGTCCCGCGGTCACGCCCGTGCGAATCAAGGCGGTGGGATCCAGGCCATGGCGGCGCAACTCGTCGGGATCCCGAAGCTTGGGACCTTCCAGCCAGACGGTGGTGAGGACCCGACGACTGCTGTGGCTGCCGATTACCGCTGGCGCTGCCACCGTCGGGTTATCGCGGAACTGCCGGGCAAAGCGGCGGGCGTGGTGGGCCTCGGCATCGTAGTCGATCTCCTCGAACAGCTTGCTGCCGAACTCATCCACAATGGCTGCCAGACCATCCCCCAGGTTGAGGGGTAGTGCCGGGCCAAACACCATGGCAAGAAGCCGTAGCAGCACCAGATCCCGGCGGATTACCGCCTCCAGGCCAGGCCGCTGCACCTTCACTGCAACCCGGAGTCCGTTGTCGAGTTGTGCCTTGTACACCTGCCCCAACGAGGCCGCGGCCACGGGATCCGGGGGAAACGTGCGGAACAGCTTGCCCACGGGCTGTCCCAGCTCTGTTTCCACAATGTCTCTTGCGGCATCCAGGGGGAAGGCCGGAAGTTGATCCTGCAGCTTGGTGAGCTCGTCCAGCCAGGCGCTGGGGATCAGGTCGGGGCGGGTGGAGAGGGCCTGACCCACCTTGATGAAGCAGGGACCCAGTTGGGTGAGGGTTTTCAACACCGCCTGGGCCAAGCGTCTCTGGACCGCGTGATCCGTGCTGTTCCCTTGGGTGACCAGACGGACCGCCAGTCCCGCAAAGTGCAGCAACAGCACCAGAAGACGGCCGATCAGTTGCCACGGTCGCAGCAGCAGCCAGAGCAAGTCCCTGCGGTGATCGTAACGCAGCGGCTGCTCGGACTGCAATACAGAGGACGCCAAGGGACGTTTGCCCGAAATACGCGCCCATCAGCCTAAAAAGTTTCTTCTCTCCTGGCGGCAGGGATAGGCTGAGCGGTGGTTTTTCTGTAATTCCATGCCTGGCCAAGCGCTGATTGCAGCCTTGCCCCTTGCGTTGGTCAAGCTGGTGGGCGGGCTGGTGACGGTCTGGCTGCTGGGGCGCATCGGCCTCGCCACAGCAACACGGTTCACCCGGAGAACCAGCACCACCTTTGACGACTTCGTCATCAAGACCGCCCACAAGGCCCTGGTGCCCATGTTGTCCATGGGGGTGGTGACCTGGGCTTGGGAAGGGATTCCCTACGAGGGTATTGGCGACTTGATTGTTACCGCCCTGACCGGGCTGGTGACCACAGTGGTGATTGTGCAAGCCGCCAACCGCATTCTGGTGCGGCTGCTGACCAGCACGCTCCGGAAACTCGCCGGGGACGACACTACCGGTCCGGAAATCCTCGCAGCTCTCAAACCCATGTTGCGGGCCGTGGTCTGGGTGCTGGGTGGGGTGATCTACATGCAATCCCTCGGCGTCCCCCTGGGCGCCCTTTGGGCACTGCTGAGCGCCGGCGGCATCGGCGCTGGCCTGGCGCTCCAGAAACCTGTGGCGGAGTTCTTCGAATACATCTACATCCTGCTGGATAAGCCGTTCCGCAGCGGAGACTTTCTCCACGTTGGCAACAGCAACACCTGGGCCAGGGTGGAGCAGGTGGGGATCCACTCCACACGGCTACGCAGTGTGGACGGCGAACTGGTGGTCATGACCAACTCGTCCCTGACCAGTCAAACCCTCTCCAACTACACCGCGATGGAGCGCCGCCGCCGCATCTACCGCTTTGGCGTCACCTACGGCACCCCGCCCCAGGTGCTGAAGCGGATTCCCACCATGGCCCGTGAGATTGTGGACGGGGTGAAAGATGCCGAATTCGACCGTTGCCACTTTGTCGAGTTTGGCGCCAGCAGTCTGGATTTTGAACTCTGCTACAACATTCCTACCAGCAATTACGTGCAAGCCCTTGATGCCCAGCAGCAGGTGAACGTGGCGCTGGTGCAACGGTTTGCGGAGCAGGGCATCGAGTTTGCCTTTCCCACCCGTACCCTCTATCTCAATCACGCAGACCAGTCCGGGGAGACAAACTCAACCCGGGAGCCTGGACAAGGGGCATGAACCTCAGCCGTGCCCAGGCATCTCGGCGCGACTCACCAGCAGGGCAAACCACAGGCAAACCACCACAACGGCAAACGCCACGCCCGCACCAATTCCCAGGTGGACCATTAACCGTGGCACCACCTGGGGAACGACGACAACCCCCGCCAGGGGAAGAAGTTTGAACACGGTGTTGTTCATGGAAGCTCCGGAGGCTACCCCATTGTGGCAACCTCCGATCAAGCCGGGGTGGTCTCAGAACCACTCCCCTACGGCATCTGCGGCGGTATTGGTGTTGTCGCAAGGGGTTGTGCGCTGGAATGCCATGGTGACTTCCCGCTTCTGCTCCCCATCGGCGGCCACTGCCTTGATGGCGTACTGCTGCTGGCCGTCACGGAAGGGCACCTGGAGGCGGAACGTGCCTTCCGGTGTGAGTGGCACAGGCTCGTCACCGATGGTGAGAGACGCGGAAGGGTCCGTGGCGCCATAAACGATGAGTTCGGCATCCGCCACCAGCCAGAAGGAGCGCTGACGCGCCATACCCGCCCCGGAGTCCGTGCGACCACTGGCCCAGATGCCAGCGGCAGAATCGGAGAAGCCGGCTTGTTCCTCTTGCGATTCAAGCTCCTGCCGCGGTTGCTGGAACGCTTCCGATCCTTGCCGACGCGGGGAGAAGCCGGTGGCCACCTGATAGAGACGCTCGTGAATGGTGCTGTCCAGAGGGGCTTCCTCCGGTGTGGGCAGAGGAATCGGGGTGGTGGTGTCCAGGGAAAACGGTACAAATTGATCCAGAATCCGCTCGCTGGGCTTGGTTGCAGGAACCCTTGCCTTGGCGGAAAAAGCCACCGATAGCCAGCCGGCGTCCTCAAGATGAAAACCCAGCTCAACGCGGTAGTCGCGATTGCTCAACGGCATGGGCACATGCCAATCCGCCGCGTTTGCATCTACGGGCACCTCCTGCAGGGTGTGGGGATGGGCAGCGTCATCGCCCAGGCCTGTCACGTCACTGACCCGCAAGCACAACTGCTGAGCTCCAGCCGCCTCGGCAGCTTTGCGTGTTTCCGGAGAGATCTCCCAGAAGACGTAACCCCACTCGGGATCACGGGGCAGGAAGACGACACGGTCATTGTCCCGGGAAGACGGCGATGCGCCCGCCTCGGACTCGGGCCGGGACCCGGACACCTCCGTGACGGTCCCACCGGATGAGATTCGAGAGGAAACAGCGCTGTCCTCCTGGCTGGATTCGGAACTGTGAGAGGGCGCCGAGGATGGCTCCGTATCCGGATGATGACCAATCTCCTGCACCAGAGCCTTTTTGCTCTTGCGGCTATACAGACTGACGCCCAGTTGGCTGGCGATGGCCCGCAGTTGCCTCAGAGTGAGACGGGCCAGGGAGGAGAGGGGGGCAAGGTCGGTCATCTTCTAAAGAAAGCCTTTGGGATCAATCTGGAGAGGTTTTCCAAAAATCACAAGCATCTGGCCGTTGGAAGTGAGGCTTCCCTAACAGTGATCCCCAGCCGTGTGCTGCTCCCAACGCCTTATCTGCTGCATCCGGCAGTCGGTCCCCTACCGGACCATGGAACAAAACGCGCTGCTTGTGGGCTGGATCAGGTGAAAGGGTTGACGAAAAGAGGCCCTGGTTTGCTACCAGGGCCTCCTCTCGACGCTTTTCCGGTGCTTCCCTGGCGCCTCCTGTCAGACCTTGCGATAGCGCACCTTGGCCATGTAATCGAAGGATGTGTTGGTGCTGCCACCGGCAACACAACGAGTTGCGCCCACGGCACTCACCCAGGTGCGGTAGTCGTTGGGGTTGCCGCCACGGTTTACGGCAGCGCGGGCGGGCAGCTTCCTGGCAGCGGCGCCGGTGGAAAACACAGCCTTGGGGAAACCCAGAATACCACGCCAGTAGGACTCGTAACGGGGAGATTTGATATTGAACGGCGTTTCTCCCAACTCCCGACCCGGCAGCACCCGGCGGCGCTGGTAGGGAACCGTATCGTAGCCGAAGTTATCGATGTACTCTCGGGAGTTCAGCAGGGCGTCCACCAGGCCCACCAGACCCTTGTTGCAGATGACGATGGACCAGGCAATGGTTTCCGCCTGGCCATGGACGTCCCGACCCAGGACCCTCTGCACCATCTGGGTCACCACTTGATAGTTGCTGTTGAAGCGGTAGAAGGAGCTTCTGAAGGTGTCCGAGAGCAGGAGGCCACGGATGAAATCCCGCACCGTGATCTGGTTGTTGCGCAACTGGGACTCCAGGAAGGCATCCCGGCTGTACTTGAAGGCATGGAAAAAGATCTGCCGATAGGCCGCCTCGATGAGGGCAGTGTAGTCGGCATGGCTGAGTACCTTCTGGGTGCTGAAGACGCGCGCTTGGTCGTCATCGGCGCCCCCGTGGTCTTTCACCCGGGAATTCTGGCTTTCAAGGGCGTAGTCGAGAAGGGGAAGGGCCACGGATCACCGGCTCAGTGCGGCCTCAATTCTAGAGGACAATCCACTGAGACATGCTCGGTAGAGCGCGGTGGAATCACAGTCCTTAACGTTCCTCACCAGCCCAGGCCCGCTTGTCGAAGCGCCATGTCCGGAAGCGGACCGGGCGCAAGCTCCAGCCCACTGGAGCCTTCGATCCGGGTCTCGACAGATAGAGACGCCGTGTTGGAGAGCCCCTCCACCGTGCTGGTGCGGAGACGCACTCGGGAACCGACAAACCGGAAATGTTCCCGGCTGTGCATGGTCTCGTAGGTGGTGGTCAACTCCAGGCCGTCCTCGTCGTCCATGCGGAATCGTCCCGCCACCGTTGCGGTCTCGGCATAGCCACGGTCCCGCAGCAGCTTTCCCTGGCGGCCGTGCTCATCGGTGGGAATCAAGGCAAAGACGGTCTCCCCCTGGTGATCCTCCCCGGCACGATCCCACGCCATGGAACCCAGCCAACGCACATGGCAGCCCCCCTGAACGGTCTCGGCTGGTTCGCCGTGAAGACGGGCAATGGCCGCCAAGCGGTCATCCTCCGGCGGCAACGTGACGACTTCAATGTGGCTGGCGCCTGCTTCCGTACGACGGTGAAGCAAGTGATGACTGGTGCGTTGGGAACGCCAGCGGCCCGCACTGCGGGCAAAGAAGGCCATGGCGTTGGGAATGGACTCCACAGTTATCTCCTTTGCTGCGGAATGGTTGTCTTTGCAGCCACTCTAGTGCCTCAGCCCACCCCCGCTGCCAGCGGACGGCGGTAAAACGGACGGCGCACCACACAGGCGGCCACCTGCCGACCCCGCACCTGCACCAGGAGCTCCGTGCCGGGCTTGGCCATGGTGGGGGGCACATAGCCCAGGGCAACGGCATGTCCCAGACTGGGGGACCAAGTGCCGCTGGTGATCACCCCGACGATGTCTCCTGTGGTGTCCAGAATGGAATGGCCGTGCCGGGCGATGGCACGCCCTTGCAGGGTGAGGCCCACCAGCCGCCGTGGAACACCTGCCCGGGTTTGAGCTTCCAGAACCCCGCGACCGATGAAGGGATGGGGCATTTCCAGGTGAACCAACCATCCCAGGGAAGCCTCCAGGGGGGTGTGGCTGGTGTCCATGTCTTGCCCATACAAGTGGAGGGCAGCCTCAAGGCGCAGCGTGTCGCGGGCTGCCAGGCCACAGGGTTGCACCCCATGCTCCAGCAACTCCTGCCATAGCCGTTGCCCCCCTTCACGGGACAACAGCATCTCCACGCCATCCTCGCCGGTGTACCCGGTGCGGGCTAGAAACACCTGCTCATCTCCCCAGTCCAGGTGGCGGTGACCAAAACGGGGCAACCCCTGCAGGTCCCAGTCCCGCAAACGCTCCAGCAGGGGCACGGCCTGGGGACCCTGCAGGGCCAGCAACACTCCGTCTCCCTTGCGGTCGGAGATTGTGCAATCCCCGGGCAGAAGACGCTGTTCCAGCCAGGTGGTGTCCGCTGCGCAGCGGGCGGCATTCACCACCACCACCACCTCGTGCCGACCTGCCACCAGGCCACGGTCATAGACAATCAAGTCGTCAAGGATGCCCCCCTGTTCATCGAGCAGGACGGTGTACTGGGCTTCTCCTGGTCCAATACGCCCCAGGTCCGAGGGCACCAGACCCTGGAGCGCATCCTTCACCGCCGGCCCCCGCAAGGTGAGCACCCCCATATGGGAGATGTCAAACACCCCAACGGCACTGCGCACAGCCCGGTGCTCATCCACCACACCAGCGAACTGCAAGGGCATGATCCACCCGGCAAAGGGATTAAAGCGCGCCCCGGCGGCCTGGGCAGCGTCATGCAGGGGGGTGATTTTGCCAGTGCTGTGATCCATGGGACCAGGGGGAATCGCCGGGGACCATCAGTCTGCCGTGGTGAAGGGAACGGGAGTCGGCCAGGTCACGGCGCCTGGCGGGGTTTACTGGTGATCTCCAACACTTGGTGAACCGTGCTGGGGGTGTCAAGACACTCCAGGCAATAGCGGGCCACCAAACGGCGAGGAATGGTGCCTTGCTGCTGGGTGTTGGCGCCACTCACTACCAACTCCTGCTGCTCCGGATCGGCCTCTGCTTCTTTCAGGCCCCCTGGCCGCACAACGGTCCAGTCCAGACCGCTGCTCTCCAAAGCCTCCTCCCCCCAGCGCTTGCACACCAGGATCAGGCCGAACAGATTGAGATTGTGCCAGAGTTGGCCGCTGCACAGGGAACTCACCAGCAGCACCCGTCCCACACCGGCCTGCCGACAGGCTTGCACCTGCCGTTGCACAGCCTGGGTGTCCACTTGGAACGGCCCGAGGAGATTGACCGACGGTCGCGCCCCCGTGGCCATCACCAGGCTGTGACAGCCGCGAAGGGCCTCCACAAGTTGAGACAACCGGCCGAAGTCCAGGCGCCGGATATCGCAGCCGGCCAGGGACGGCGGCAGCTTCGACGTTGACCGTACCAGCAGCCGTACAGCCCGACCACGGGCCAGGGCTTCTTCGGCAATACGATAACCCGTACGGCCACTGGCGCCGCTGATGGCCACAAGGGTTTGCATGATGCCCTGATCTGAGGTAAGGTAGGTGTCAGGCGAGTAGCCTGGCAAAACCATACTGCCAGGCCGGTCGTCTTGATCAGCCCACTAGAGTTGACCTAACCATTGCAATCCCATGAGGTGCAACACCATGGAAAACGCCGCTCAACTGCTTGAACCACATCCGTCACCGGAGGCTGTTCTCTCCCCCGGCAGCAGGATGGCTGAGAGGAGGCTGTGGATCCTGTCGGAGCTGGACCTGGAGCCAATCATCGTCAAGGCCATGGATACAGAGGAAGGACACGGTTGGGCATTGGACTTTGCCTGCCGGGTGTCTCGGGAGTACCGCCGGTTTCTGATCCTGTGCCTTGAAAACCCGGACGATCCAGTGGTGCCCTCCAGCCTTGTGGACGACTTCTGGCATCTGCATATCCTGGATACGCAGAAGTACGCAGAAGATTGTGACCGCTGCTTTGGAGAAATGCTACACCATTTTCCTTATTTCGGGATGCGGGGAGACGACGATGCAGCCAACCTGCGGAAGGCCTGGCTGAAAACACTGTCGCTCTATCAATCCACATTTGGCGAAGCAGCACCCGCCAAGCTATGGCCACACTCCAACCGCTGCCCCAACTGCGGACGGCGTTGCAACAGCGTTCATGGTCAGGGATCTGAAAGTCTGTTTGATGAAAGACGTCCTGGCCTGGCTGATCTTTAGCTTGATCGTGTGGGTACTGACATTGCTTTGGTAACTGCAAAATGAAGAAACCTCAATTGCCGGATCTAGATATTATTTTTGGAATCATCTGGCTTCTTCTGATCATATTTATTCCCTTCTCACCCCATGCTGACAGATGGCTAAAACCAAAGATTGATCACGAATCCCTAAGAGGATTGGGTGCATATGTACTTGGAGCAGGCGTTGGCGTTCTTGGTCTCTGCCTGGCACGTAGTCGCAGTGAGTCATTAAGGAAGCAGACGGAGGCATTAGAGATGCAAACAGAGATTGAGAAAAGTAAAAATGTCACAGATGCTTTCGCTAAATCGGTAGAATTGCTGGGCAACAAAAGTGCTGCGGCAAGGCAAGGAGGTATTTATGCCCTGGATAAAATTGCCCAGGACAATCCTGAGAAATACCACATGACGGTCATCAAAATTATGGCGTCTTATATTAGAAAGGAAAGCAAGGAAGATTATGATAAATTTCGTTCAAACGTGCGGAGTAATTTTTATATAATGTCTGCGGATATTGAGGCGGCAATCGATGTGATTAGACAACGAAATTTTCATCAAAAACAAGAAGTAGAAGACAAGGAAAAACTAAATCTTAAAAGATACACTTTTTTCTTAGATATTTCCAATACACATCTCACTTATGCAGATTTTAGTGGTACTGATCTATCAAAAACTAATTTTTCAG
>Ga0209021_1003537_pt1 | contig 12382 bp, 8 predicted proteins | sample PinacodermFT_FD_187299 | JGI IMG/M metagenome (GOLD analysis project Ga0209021, IMG submission 187299) | Host-associated microbial community of the marine sponge Aplysina aerophoba from Gulf of Piran - sponge pinacoderm, lysed by freeze-thaw... | ecosystem: Host-associated > Porifera > Sponge >... | reverse complement strand
CCCTGGACCTTGCCCGTGGCATAGGCCGCATGTTCGCTACCATGAATCAGGCGAGCGTGACGGAATTCACCGTCAGGAACGGCAGGAGAGCCGATGTCCTGGCGCTCGATGGCAAGGGGCGTTTCACCATCGTCGAGGTCAAGACCTCCGTTGCGGACTTCCAGTCCGATGCCAAGTGGCCCGATTACCTCGATTTCTGCGATTTCTACTACTTCGGCGTGCCGGAGGACTTTCCGGCCCATATCCTGCCGGAGGAGCACGGTCTCATCATCGCCGACCGCTACGGTGCGGCGATCTGGCGTCCGGCGTCCGAATCACCGGTCAATGCGGCGCGCCGCAAGGCCCAGACCCTCGCCTTCGCCATCCAGGCGGCACGACGGCTGCGCCAGCTGACCGATCCCGGGGTGTAAAGGCATCACACCATCCGCGCACCTTCGGTGCTGAACGTACCACTAACATACTGAATTAATACGCGTTCTCTCTCAAGGACTTTCGCCGGGGAAGCGGATTCACGTCGTTTCCACTTCCCCCGGTGCAACAGGAATCGGGGAGAATGCCGTGCCCAAGACACGCCTTACGCAACGCCGGGTCGATTCACTCAAGCCACGAAAGAAGGCCCTGGACGTTCGAGATTCCGTTGTCCGGGGCTTCGGCGTCCGTGTTCTGCAGTCTGGCCGCAAGTCTTTCTTCCTACACAGTCAGGTGGACGGCAAGAGGGTCTGGCAATCGATAGGTGATACTCGCGCCATGACCCTGGAGTGCGCCCGGGAACAGGCGGCATCGCTTCTGGCATCACGGTCCCGGTCTGACGAGGCTTGCCCTGCCGCCCCCGCATCCATCCTTATTGAGGAAGTCGCGGAAGAGGTCTTCCGGCGCTACAAGCGGCACTGGAAGCCACGGACACTGGAAGTCAATCTCGGCTACTACCGGAAGCAGATCCTGCCATGGTTCAAGGGTCGTGCCATTGGAGACATCACGCGCCGTGACGTGCAGCGATGGTTTGCCTCGCTCCACGCAACACCAGTTGCTGCGGATCGCTCGGCACCGGTTCTTTCCGTAATCCTTCGTCAGGCCGAGGTCTATGGCTACCGCCCCGAGGGATCCAATCCCTGCACGGGCATCAAGCGCTATCGCCGGCGCAATCGCGAGAGGTTCCTCAACGACGAAGAGATCCGGCGGTTGAGTTGTGTTCTAGACAAGAAGGTTGCGCAGCAGCCTCTGTTGACCGCGATCGTGCGTCTGCTTCTCCTGACGGGGTGTCGCAAATCGGAGATCCTCAACCTCCAGTGGTCGGACTACCGCGAGGGCAAGCTCTACTTGCGCGACAGCAAGACGGGGCCGCGGACGGTGTGGCTGTCATCGCCCGCCCGCCGGATACTTGACGGGTTGCCCCGAACGGATCGCTGGATGTTCCCGTCCCCTCGAGGGAAATGCTGCTTGTCGACGGACACATTCAACTATTTCTGGCGCGTCATACGCGCAGAAGCGGGTCTCTCGGATGTTCGCTGTCACGACCTGAGACATACCTACGCCTCGGTGGCGCTCGCTCATGGCGAGACGATTCTCACCATCGGCAGACTCCTTGGCCACACCAATCCAGCTACCACGCTGAAGTACACACATCTTGCCGATGCTTCGGTCCGCGAGGCAGCGGAGGCGCTGGTTTCGGTCTTGGGCGGGAGGGCTGATCCATGACACGAAAGATGCGTCTGAGTGATCGTGCCGTTGTCCGGCTCAATGCGGCATCGAGCGAATACACGGTCTGGGACACGCGAATCACGGGCCTTGGTGTCAGGGTCCGGCCTTCCGGTCACCGGTCGTTTGTTGTTATGGACAACCGCAATGGCGCTTCGAAGCGCCGGACCCTCGGTCCCGTGACACACATGACGGTCGAAAAGGCCCGATCCCGATGTCTCGGCATTCAATCCGGCGACATGGACCTCATTGCGGACAAGACCTTGGCTCCCGTACCGCTCTTCTGCGACTTTGTCGCCAACGTCTGGCGACCTGAGTGTTTCGATCGCTTCAAACCATCTAGCCGGCGGCCCATCGATAGCGCACTCACAAATCAACTGTTACCGACATTCGGTAACATGCGACTTGACCGGATCGGGCGAAAGGAAGTCACTGCATGGTTTGACCGCTATAGCGGGGTGGCACCGGGTGGCGCCAACGCAGCCCTCGACACGTTGCGCCAGATTCTCAATCGAGCGAAGGTTCACGGCCATCTCGAGACCAATCCGGCAAGCGGAATACGCCGAAACCCGCAACGCAGGTTCAACCGTTTCCTGTCCCGGGACGAGGCCATTCGCCTGCCTGCCGAATTGGACCGTCTGGTAGCCGAACGCCCGGAGCGAGCAGCGCAGGCAGACATCATCCGCCTGCTCTTCTGGACGGGATGCCGTTTGGGCGAGATACGGAGGCTTAAATGGTGTGAGATCGGCACCGACACTCTCGATCTAGGGGACGCCAAGACAGGAGCACGGAAAGTCTACCTGAACAGCGAGGCCCGACGGATCATCGAACGCCAGCGCCGAACCGGCAGCGAACATGTCTTTCCCTCGCCCTCCGATCCGACCTTGCCAGTATCAAGGTCCATGAAACTCTGGTTCACCCTCCGCAGACGGGCCGGTATCGAGGATGTACGTCTTCATGATTTGCGTCACAACTTCGCCTCGCAGGCCGTGCTGAACGGCGTTCCGCTTCCGACTGTCGCGAGGCTCCTTGGTCATCGGCAGGTTTCAATGACTCTGCGCTATGCCCACGTCGCCGACCGCGAAGTCGAGGTGGCCGCAGAGAGGGTCGGCGATGCAATCACTGCCATTTGCAACAGCACCGATTCTTAATACACAGAAAACGTAGCGACTCATTGGTAATTTGGCACTTCAACGTATCACTGGCGTCAGCCAGCTTGCAACCGGCATCGACAAGATCTTGCGTGGCAGTAGTCCGTTTACTGTCCGCTGAAGATCCGACTTGTACTCTATATCTGACACGCGGTGGGCATTGATGTTGACTTGACCCTTCTTTCATCTGAATCCACATTGCTACAGTGAGTTATTGTTGTCCTGGCGGCAGGTCGTCCGGACCAAAGTATAATAGATCGATTTTCTGTGCCTCTTCCGACACTGTTGCGTAGAGGAGTCCCCGGCGATCGGGGTTGACGGCGGCTTGGAGTGTTCCCAAGGGTAGACCGTCCTCCGCCAGTACGAGCCATTGCCCATTCCTTTGATAGAGCTGAACAGGAGTGCCAGGCTGAGGAGGAACTCCTGACCAAGCGACGCTAGACCAGTACCGGCGCTCGCTCCAGGTCTGATTTTCTTGTAGAACAAAGCTTTGTACCAAATTTGTCCACATCGCCTTCGTCTCAGCAGTAGGCCAATCGGGCTGAGCACTCCAGGCAGTGACCGCATCCGAATCGAGCCACGCCCTTAGCTCCCTCCCCGTCGTGAATGTGGCATCAGTGTCGATCACGGCCTTGATCGCGGCCAGTCTTGAGTTGAAACCAGCTTGGATCAAGATCGAGGCCGAGCGGTTCATGGTGCCAGTTTCGACGGCAGACACTGCAAGTCCAAGCTCGTGTTCCTCGAGCGCCAAATCATTTTCGCCGACAACATCTCCGTTTGCCTCTGCCCGCACGCGCAAGGCTTCCATAGCCCAAGGCAACCGATACACAAGACCTCCCTCTATGAAATGGAGCGTTTCCGATTCTTGTCCGGACGCAAGTTCCGCAAGCGGTTCGCCGAGAAGCCAGAAGCGCAATAGGTTCCGCCAGTTTTCGGGCAGAGAATCTGGAGTGAATGGATAGAATCCGAAGACGCGCTCGGCAAGACTGGTAATTGCGTGGATCGCCGCCTCCGCATCACCGGTAAGGAGCGCAGCATTCGCGTCCACCAGGAGTGAATTCGCCTCCGCTGCAATTCCATCAAGGGCCTGACCCGCCGTCAATCCAACGCCGGCAAGAAAATAGCCTCGCCGCTGCACCGCAGAAGACTGCCCCCAAATCAACTTGCCACGCGAAAGCAATCCTCCTGATAGAACCCGTTGGACGTCTTCGTTGTAGCGGAGCAGTCGACGGTGCCACAAGGACGATTGGAGGGCGTCATCTAGCACGGCCTCGATCCTATCAGCCGGAACATCATTTTCACCAATCAAACTAAGGATGGCGGTATCAAGTGTGGCCACGTGTCGTTCCCATTCCGCGAGCGCGCGCCCGCGGTCCTCTGGAGACTCCGGGGCCACTTCGGGGAAGGTCCACGCTTCAGCGTTGTTCACGACATATTCCAGAAGCTGCGAGAGATCGCCGCCGATGTGCGCGTGCATTCGTTTGAGCAGTGCAATCACCAGCAGGACAAGTCCGCTCTCCATCTTCCGAGCTCGCTCATCCGTGATGAGCTCATCCCAGTCGCTCCGCTTTTTCGAAATCTTGTCGAACATCGGGAAGAGTATGATTCCTTCCAGGTCGACGTAGGCTCTACCGGCTCGACCAGAAACGTTTCTGAACTCCGAGGTCTTGATGAGCTTGCCGTTGCGGTGCAACGAGTACATCACTAAGGCTGTGGCCGAGAGATTGAGCCCTTGAGAAAGGGTTGGCGAAGAAATTGTAACCCGCAATACGCCCTCTTGAAGAAGTCGCTCAACTTCCTTGCGATAGGCAGTCGGCAAAGCGCCATGATGCAGGGCAACACCCAATTTGAGGCACTTCAGGATGGTACTGTTGGGCCCAAGCCATTCCTCGCCAAGCGCGGCCGCTGTGTTCAGGACAGTCGCATCAACCTGCAGAAGCGATCGTAGTGCGCCGCGCTCGTGCAGGTCTACTATCACGTCAGCAAACGGCTCCACGCTTTTTCGCAGTGGGCAGTAGATCAGAACCGTCTGCCCTTCATCAACGAGCCGCCACGCTGTCGCGAGGCATAGTTCGCGCTGGTCGTCCGGAAAGAGGCGGTTGCGCCTCCGTTTCGGGGGTACGAACGTGGGCGGCACCGCCCCTGTAATGAATCGCTGCACCCAAGGACGCTCCTCGCCGACACGAAGGTTGAGCCGCGCAAATGGAGAATTCCAAACCACTTCGCCGAACCGCAATCGCGTCGGCCTCCAGTCGCTCGTTATGGGTCCCCCCGGGCGGTCACGCCGAAGCCACCCAGAAAAATCCTCCATCTGATCTCCGTCAGGGAGGATTGCCGAAAGGCAAACGACACGTCGCTCATCCGCATCTGCACGCCGTAGAAGCCGCTGTATCTGCGCCTCGTAGCGGATCTCGCGCTCGTTAACCCCAATCATGTGGCCTTCATCGAATACAAGCAGCGCCACGTCATCGAGCAGGGACGGATCGTTTCTCAGCGCGAAGTCGAGCTTCTCCGGTGTGGCGACGACGATGTCACGCTCACGAATGGCATCCTCATCCAGCCCGCTCATCCCGATGCTGCCATAGAGCGCCGAAATGCTCTTTCCGAGCGGACTGAAAGTTCGCTGAAGCGTTGTCTCGGTCTGGGCGGACAGCGCCCGCAATGGCGTCACGAAGACGACGCGCTTGCCGGCCGCGAGGCAACGCAGGATACACAACTCGGCGATTCGTGTTTTCCCGGCACTGGTTGGCAGAGATACGACCAAGTCATCCGATTGGTCGATCGCACGCGCCGCCGCTGCGATCTGCGATGGCCATAGATCGATCTCCGCTCTTGACCGGCGCAGCAAGGTTGCGATGAACAACTTCCTCAGGCGAGGCCAGTCCGTGGCTTCGCCGCCTGTCGGCACCATCGGCACCCGCTCGTGGAAGGTGCTCGACCAGAGGTCGGCTAGGAGATGAATTGCGACGCGATGGATCCACCAGTGGGGCACCATATTCAAGTCACCGCAGACGCTGAGACTCTCTTGAAGCCGCCCTATAGCCCGATCAAGAAGCTGGCTCTCGCCACGCTCCACTGCCAATAGGAATAAGGCCATTGCGCCAAAGAACACGTCCGTAAGCGCGATTGCTAAGTTGTCAAAAAGGAACCCATCCGCATCACGGGCTTGATCGGCAATGCCCTCCAGCTCGCCCAGATGCGCCTCTATGGACCCGGCAATCCGCTCATCACTACCCGCGCCCGAGACCCTGTATTCAAGAACCGTTGTGTGGAGGGAGCTCATGTTTCGGCGCATCAGGAGCGCCAGCGCCTGCTCAACCGGTGAAAAGTTATCGTCAGTATCGACGATGGCAAGGAGCGAATATGCTCGCGCCGAAAGATGAGCCAGATGATAGCTTGCCGCGGCCATGACGAAGTGGAAACACCGGTCATCCTCCTCACGACTACCCTTGGCTACGACCGCCTCAAGCGCTGTTGCTGCCTGTTCGAACGCGATACGTGCCTGAGCGGCTTCGCCATCCATTTCGCGGAGGCGCAAACCCAGCTCCAGCAAGGCGTAGCCGTAAGAACTAAGGTCGTAGCTGAGCTGCGGGGCAAAGGCTGGCGCGTCCAGAGGAAGAACGCCATCCCGCCATATTATGGCACGCGCTTGACCGCGGGCTATGAGTCGGCCCCGGAATCCAGCGGTCACTGACTCCTCGATATCGGCTACAATTGCTTCAGGCGTTGTTGGCATTCGCGATCACCCGTTCATAGACGGCGCCGATGAATGCCGCATGGCCATCGACTCGAAGGCCAACGCTCAATTGCGGTACCCCTCCCTGATAGGCTGCCAACGTTGTGGTCAATAGCGCACTCGGATCATTATCCGAAAAGGTAAACAGCAAATGGCGGACATTTTGGGTTGGAATGCCATGCTTGAGCAACGCATCGTCAATGGCATCAGCACGCGGCAACTCGCCGAGTTCGAAGAGCCGGGCCGAAATGAAGGCAAGCGCGTGTGCCGATGGGCGACCGCCATCCTTGTCCAATCCCATTCGGGCGTCTGCAAGCGTTTGGCCGGTCAACCTAACGCGGCTCTTGGCTTCTGCTTTCAGAAATCGTAGGCGGTTAGACTCTGGATCCACGTTAATCGCGATTACATCGTCACCGCGCATTGCCATGTTGCGATGATCCTTCCAGCGCAATCGCTTGATTGGCACAGAATAGCCAACACAGTGCGCATCAATCCACTCGGTAGCGTAGATTTCACCCAAATCGCCGGACCGAATTCCCTTTGTCGTCGGAAGCTTGCCCTGGATAAGCGCCGCCGCAGCTGGCTTACCTAGCCGAGCTAAAGCACGAGAAACCTGTTCCTCAGCTGCATAGTGCCCGGGCACTACTGTCGCCGTTTCCTCAATGCCAGTCTCTAATCTGTCATTCTCTCCAGTCAAGAGACTAAGGCTGTGAACGCCGACGACTGCATTTGCAGTTATGCACCATTCATTGAACTGGACCAACCGCGCCCCCGTTGTGAATTGCTTTCCGGTCTTACGGCCATGCGGTCAGACGTACCGGCACCACGTCTCTCATTCTTGTCGGCGCAGTAGTTTGCCTATTGCGTTGAAGTACTTTATCTCGAGTGCGTCTGGATTGTCGTCCAATCGGCCTTCTAGCTTCTCAAGTCTCGCGTCCTGCATCCGCATAAGCTCGTAATTCCCGACATCGTTCAAGAACTGAGACCATTTCAGGAACGCCCACTCCATTTCGTAGACATTAGGCATTCGCGGCCAGTCGAAAACAGTCCAACCCCCTGATCTCTCTGATTGACTCCAACTCGCTGGATTATCTCGTATCCGGCATGCCAATTCGTCGAACGCAAGATACTGCATTGGTCCATGCATTGTAGCGTGTCTCTTGACTTCATTGTCATGGAGAGATTTCATGCAAGTCATATCCTATAGTTACGGATTCCGCACATTTCGCACAGGGTTTTGGCATGGGTGCCGGATGGGGACAAAATGCAATCCTAGTGCGGACATCCATTACACAACTATCTTGCCTCGTACGCGATGCAGCAACTTTGCTGATCGGAGTCCATCGGTCAACCTCCGGCTGCCTTTGCTTGTTCCGGTGTTAGCTCGACAGCCTGCAGAGTTCCCATCATCGCAGAGCAATCGGCGAGATTCAATATCCTGGCCGTTTACGGAACTCTGAGTCGCGGCGGGCCTTGTCACAGTCATGACCTCTCACCCAAATTCATGGCAATCCTCCGTGTCTTCCCCACCTTGACCGTTGGCTACGTCGACTCTGATTTCATCGCGGCTTCTCCGGTGTTGAACCTGCCTTCGGTACTGACCAGTTCACTTCTAGTGCTGAACGGCCCTTATCCCGCAATCCGGACCTCACTGTCCATCGGCAAGGACATCGCCGATGATCGCGAACACGCTCTTCACCGCGCACCCGGTGTCGCCTTACCCAGGCCAGCCCGCGTCATCAGCTGGTCTTCACCACCTCTTTCACTCCAGTCCACTTGTACACCCGGTGATTGCATTTGCTGAGTGAACGAATGCGAGCAAAATCTGTTTGTCTGAAAGTCGCGTGCTGAAGATCGGAAAGTCCGTTGGAATTGCACCGAACGACATTGAGGTAGCGTTTTGTGCCTGCCCAATCGTTCTCGCCTTCTTTGTGCTGTACCCAAGCCCGCTTTTCGCAATCATGACCCTGCTTGTTTGTTCCTTGCTTCCACTGAACGTACAGGCTTCCGTTCGTATCTGTCTTGATTTCTACCATGATTTCCTATAGTCTCTTCTGTTTCGAGTGGCGGCGACTGAATATTATCCAATTGCAGGTCCAAGAATTTCGAGAATCTGTGGCTTCGACCAGAATGGTGCGAAGTGTCTGATCGAATGCGCCGAGTGCTGGATTCAATATTTCCGTGACGTCACTCAGATATACACTTTCACTCGATTGTTCTGTCGATCATCTTAAAATCTCGATTTGTCGGCATACAGAACAGACACTTTCCGCCGCTCGCTTCCGCCCAAACGTCCCCTATCTGACGCTTTACTGCCTCTCCATCATAGAGATGTTTGCCCTTGTATTCGACCACAAGAATGCGCCCGTCAGTAAGCATCGCAACGAAGTCAGGGTAGAACTTTCCGTGCGGGAGTTGTAGCCAAAAAGAGGACCTCTTTCGCTCGATGTTGCGGAGCCAGTAGCGAACTTTCTCGAGACGGTCGAGGTGGAGAGCACATTCGAACTCCTCTCCCGAGTTGGCAAGGTCGCCAACAAGACGCGTGTAGTGTTTGTTGAATCTTGTGCCCCCCGCGTAGGGTTGGTTGGGGGCGTAGGTCTGCTCATCGAAGATCATTGATAGGTCGGCACTGACTGCGAAGTCCGCCGCGTTCTCCGCAAAGAGAGCGCTATATCGGCTGATTTCTCGCTCCGTCCTCAATTTGCGGATCACTCCGGTGAAGACCTTGCGCAAGTCATACTTGTTCCGGGCAAGTACATCGAGCGAAATCCCAGAGGCAATCAATGCTTCGATCGCGCGCGTGATGAACACAACAGCGCTTGCCTGGGTTATGTCGGGGTGATCAATCCCCGTATCAACCCAGTGCACAAGCCGTGCTAACGTCCAGGTTGGCTCCTGAATCACGGCAGAAAGCTCGCCCTGAACCTTGTTCACAAAGGCAATCTCGACTTGACCTTGTTCAGTGACGTCAATGCGTCCGGTCAGGCTTCTGTCGGCAACCTGGAACCGCTGAAGGACATCAACGGGGTCGCATTCATCCAGACGCCACGGCAGATCAAGGAAGTGCTCCTGTGAAAATAGCTGGAGTTCGCCCTGCCTCCGGAATCCAAGCATGGGCACGATGAAGGATGGCTTGTCGTCTTCTTCGGTCACGGCAATCTGAAAGTTGTTCGACTTGGCGTAAAGTCGGTCAATGGCGCCTTCGACGTTGGGGACGGCAGCAAAGGCGAGATGAAGGACGTTGCGGCTGTCCCGTGTCATCTGCCCCTTGTGTGACAGAGTCCGTTTGATTGGGTCGAACGAAACGCGGGACTTCACAGCGAGCGGTAGGTTCTCTATCGCTGCAGTCAAGAGCTCCGTCGGCCCAACATCCTGGGGTAAAGCCTCAGACTCGTAGGATGCCTCCTCATCGGCTTTGCCGAACCACACGTTCTGCAGCGGTGTAACAATTTGCTCCGCTTCCAAGCGTTTGAAGCCCGCACCCTCCACAAGCCCGTCTCGGAGTTGCTGAGCGGTTGTGTCGAAACTGTGCGAGACGATGTACGCGTATGACTGGTTAAGCGCGTCGCGTCCTTTCCGCTTGGCTCCAGGCATTCGCAAAATCCGCCCAAGAATTTGTTCCACGGCCACAGGAGAGACTTGATCGGCCACCGAGCACAGCACATGGGCGAACGGACAATCCCAACCTTCCTTCAACTTAGATACGGTGATGACGAAGCGTACTTCGCAGTCTGACCGGCTGATGTCGTCGATGGCGTCCAGATCTCTGCGAGATCCTGTATGAACGACGACTTGCGCTTTGGGAATGCGCTGATCCTCAAGCAGGTGCTTCTCGATCCTGTTCCAGGTCAGCCGGTGTGGGTCTTTTTTTGACGCCTTCTGTGCTTGAAACAAGACGATGGGACGAATGTACTCGCCGGTCTCCTGCTGCTCTGCCTTTGCGGCCTCCTCCAACAAGCGTTGGCAATCCAGCGCAGAGCCGATTGTCTTGGTCCAATCCGCGTCCGTGGTCAGCCGAATAGGCATCTTGATCATCTCTTCCGCCTTCAATTCAGCAGCGGAGACGGAGTACAGGATATTCGAAGCATGCTTGCCTCGGGCCGGGTCGTGGTCGGTTTGTGGGGTTGCGGTCAGTTCGACGATGAGCGATGGGCTGAATCTGGCCAAGGTACGGAACGAGAGGTCGCTGCGGCTGTTGTGCGCCTCATCCACGATCACCATTGGACGGTGGAGACGCAACAGATTTGCCAGCGAAGCGATAGGGCGGATCGTACCTTCCACTTTGTCGAGCGCACCGGCCTGCTTGTCCGACAGATTCTCGAAATGATCCATGAGCGCGCCGGCATCCTCATACACCTTCAAGCCTTCAGGGTTCTCGTTGCCGCTATCGTCCTCGCGGCGGAACGACTGGATGGTGGAGACAATCACCACAGCCCCGCCGGTTGCATCCGCGCGGGACATCTCTAGCGCATCGGCCTTGGTCATAACTGCGAAATTCCGATTGAAGGCTCGGGCGAGCGCCGCCCGGTAGGGGTGCCCTTCCTGCTTCAAGGCATCCACCGTCTGATTGAGAATCGCCGTCGATGGCACGAGCCAAAGAACCATTGGATTCGTGACTTGCAGGAAATCGCGTGCAGCCTCACCGATGGAGTAAGCGGCAATCAGTGTCTTGCCGCCCCCAGTCGGTATCCGTAGGCAGACATAGGGCGTGCCCTCAGCCACGGCAGGGGCGCTCATGAACGGCAGATTTGTGGCCTTGTAAAACGCCACACTGGCTCCCATCAAGGTGGCGTCACGCAGGTATGCCGCCAACCGATCAAGAGCAATGCTCTGGTACTCCTTCAACTCGAAGCTCGTCGTAGTCACTTCAAATTCCTGCAATCTGGTATGGGACTTGCTTGAATACGATGCTTTCGGCCTTCAGACGGTCGGTTGAAATGGTACACCCTTCGGCATAGACAACACGTACGCCCTCAAGACCGTCAGGCGGAACTGGTAGAGCCACAAGTGCATCCGGGGTCAGGACATTGCCTGCCGCCTCACGCGGCATACCCTCCAGACCAGTTTTGAAGAAGAGATAGACTGCCTTGTCGCCATGTTTGCCAAGGTAAGGCGTGCTCCCTCCTGCCCGCGCCGGGATGGGCACTCCAGTCTCAGAGAAGAAAACATGGGCCGCAAGGTCGGAGAACGACACGGATCTGTTGATGTCTCCGAGTTCATTGAAGAGTGGAACCCCAAGTTGGCAATAGCGGAAGCCTCCGCCGAGTCCTTCAATATCACGAAATGGCTTAACAAGTTCCTTGTATCCCGCAATAGCGCGTGACAAGCGTAAGGCTGCCTTCTTTGACGCCGTGTTGTCGTCCATTTCGATCAAGATGAACTTTCGCTTTCCTTGACCGATGCTGTTCATCTTCAAGACTGCATGTCCAGTCGATCCAGACCCGGCAAAACTATCCAAAATTATATCTCCATCATTGGTCAAGACGCTGAACAACTCAACCAGCACATCCACGTCCTTGGGGAACTGAAATGCTCCAGGTCCGAGCAATCCTTCTACTTGCAGCGTCGCCGCGCGACCATCTTTGTAAAAGACGCTCTGAAGCGGTTCTTCGTTGATCTCGAACAAGTAACTCTTGCGGCAAGGAATAGTCTTGTGAGTCTTACCGAAGTGTATTCTAGGCGGCGTCATTGCAAGAGCATCTCTAGCCCGCATCCATCACCAAGGGGAACGATAGCCTCATATTCGGCCCGGGGCGCAAGCGATGATCACCTTGAGTACTCTGCTGGTGGATTTTTGCCG
>Ga0209021_1003532_pt1 | contig 12401 bp, 7 predicted proteins | sample PinacodermFT_FD_187299 | JGI IMG/M metagenome (GOLD analysis project Ga0209021, IMG submission 187299) | Host-associated microbial community of the marine sponge Aplysina aerophoba from Gulf of Piran - sponge pinacoderm, lysed by freeze-thaw... | ecosystem: Host-associated > Porifera > Sponge >... | reverse complement strand
CACCAGCCAGCGGGATGCGGACGAGGAAATCGCAGCGTTCCGCGACTTTTTCGCGCATCCCTCGGCTCTCTCCCCCCAGCACTAGGGCGCAGCGGTCTGAGTATTCGATGGCGTCGTAGTCAACAGCGGCTTCCGAGTCAAGACCGTAGATCCAAAAATCGGCCTCCTTGAGTTGCTCGAGCGCCCGCCCTAAGTTCTTGACGCGCACGACAGGAACCGATTCCAGGGCTCCCGAAGCTGCTTTGGCGGCCGCCTCGGTAAGACTGGCCGAGCGCCGCTCGGGTAGCACCACCGCCGCCGCTCCCGCGCCATCGGCCGAGCGGATAATCGCTCCTAGGTTGTGTGGATCTTGGACGGAGTCCAGCACCACGAGCGTGGACTGGCCGCTGGCGTTCTCCAAGACATCTTCAAGTGTCTGGTATCGCTCGGCGGACAAGATCGCGATGATGTTCTGGTGGGCGCCCCCGCCAGCGGCTCTTTGGAGTGCCGCCTTGGACTCGAACCGAACTGGGATGCCAGCCTTCCGGCAATCGTCGATCACTGCCTGCAGGCGGCTGTTGCGCCTGCCTTGGGTTACGATAACGCGCTCCAAGCCGGAGCCTGAGCCTTGCGCCGAGCGCACAGCCGCTGCCACTGCGTGGATGCCGATCAGTCGTCGCATCGCCTGCTGCCTATAATAGGAACTTCCCTGTCCGCCCCTTCCGCCTCCCCGGATGCTGCGTTTCGTCACAGCAGGCGAGTCTCATGGCGAGACGCTCGTCGCGACCCTCTCTGGAATGCCCGCAGGGGTGCCGGTCGACCTAGGTCGCATCAACCGCGAACTCTGGCGGCGCCAGCAGGGCTTCGGCCGCGGCGGCCGGATGAAGATCGAGACCGACAAGGCGCACATCGTCTCCGGCGTGCGCCACGGCCACACTATCGGCTCTCCCATCGCGATCCTGCTCCAAAACCGAGACTGGAAGAACTGGACAGAGACGCTGCCCGTTGAAGACTACGAAGGTTCCAGCGAGCACGCTAGACCGGTGAGCCGTCCCCGTCCGGGGCATGCCGACTTGGCCGGCGCGATCAAGTACAACTACCCCGAGGCGCGCTATATCTTGGAACGCGCCAGCGCCCGCGAGACGGCCGCCCGGGTTGCGGCAGGTGCATTGGCCAAGCTGCTGCTGTCCGAATTCGGCATTGAGGTGCTCAGCCATGTCGTGGCCGTCGGCGACGTAGAACTTGGCCGCTCGGTAGCTTGGGATGAGTTGCTGGCGCTAGCGGCTAAGGACGATGTGTTGCTGAACTGCGTCGATCCCGATGTCGAGCAGCGCATGAAAGCAGTGGTCGACACTGCCATTCGCACGAAGGACACGTGCGGGGGCGTGTTCGAGGTCATCGTGCGCGGCGCGCCTGTGGGCCTAGGCTCGCACGTGAGCTGGGATGCCAAGCTGGACGGTCGCCTAGCGCAGGCGATTGTCTCGATGCAGGCTGTCAAGGGCGTTGAAATCGGCTCTGCAGCCTTGGCGGCGGCTTCGCCCGGCTCGAAGGTGCAGGACACGATCCACTACGACAGGGAAGCCCGGGAATTCACACGGGGATCTAATAACGCCGGCGGTCTGGAAGGCGGCATTACCAACGGGCAAGATGTTGTCGTGCGTGGCTTCCTGAAGCCGATTTCGACCTTGCGCCGTCCCCTCGAGTCGGTCGACCTGTCCACCCGGGAGTCTGCCAGCGCTGCCTACGAGCGCTCTGATGTCGCGGTCATCCCGGCTGCGGGCGTGATCGGCGAGGCCATGGTGGCCTTGACCGTTGCTACCGCCTTCCTGGAGAAATTCGGCGGCGATTCGCTGGGCGAGGTGCGCCGCAACTACGACGGTTACTTGCATCAGGTGCGCTCCTACTAGGATCTTGGGCATATGGCAGCGCTTGCTGAGGATCGCGAGCGTCTCAAGGCATTGCTGCTGAAGCACTCCGTCCTGCGCGGCTCCTTCGTGCTCGCATCTGGTGCCACGAGCAATGTCTATGTGGATTGTCGGCTCACCACGCTGTGCGGCGAGGCCATGCCATTGATCGGTCGCCTGCTGCTGGACACGATCCTCGCGCGCGGCTGGCGGCCGCAAGCCGTCGGCGGCCTCACGATGGGTGCTGACCCGGTCGCGTGCGCTGTCGCACACGAGTCCCAAGGCAGCGATTTTCCTGTCGATGCGTTTGTTGTCCGCAAGGCCGAGAAAGGCCACGGGCGAAAGCGCTATGTCGAAGGCCTTGGGAGCACGCAAGGTGTCTGCTGTGTCGTGCTCGAAGATGTTTGCACGACCGGCAGTTCGAGCGCGCAGGCCATTGAGCGGGCCAGGGAGGCCGGCATGGAAGTGCTGGGTGTGTGCTGCCTTGTGGATCGCGAGCAAGGGGCAGCTGCCAGGTTCTCCGAATTGGGCTGCAGTTTCGAGGCGCTCTTCACGCTGAGCGAATTGCTGGAAGACTGACGCCCCGAACCCAACCACGAGCGGTTGGACGCGGATCGCCTATCCGCCTGATTTCTTGTCGCGCTCTGCGAAATGGGCCAGCACTAGTGCGCTGGCCTCGGCCATGCTGCGGCCGACTTCCGGGCCTCGGAACGCGATCTGAGCCCATGACCTTCCAGGGTGGAGGGTATCCCACCAACTTCGTAGCGTTCCTGCTCGGTGCTTACCTTGATCGTGCTTCCCGAATCCCTCGAGGCAGGCATTCCAGACGGGCTCGTATTGCTTGATCAACGCTTGCTCGGCGAATACGATCCACACAGGCACAATCGCCAATGCTCGGAACGAAAAATCCGCGAGCTTGAGATTGTCCGCTGAGCTAATGGACTTGGCGTGCTCCCTGAGCCTTCGTCGCAATGCTGGTGCCCTGACGTCGACCTCCCCGCCACCCTTCCTGGCTCCGCGGGGAACCGCCTTGCCGACATAGATGGGGCACGCAGTGTCCGATATCGGCTGGTACTCGGCGAACCCGCCCTTGTAGTACAGCGCGTAGATGCCTGGCCCTTCAAGGGCTACATGGGTTGTTAGAACTGCGAGTTCCTGTTTCTCAAAATGCGCGACTGTGCCGACCATGAGGTTTTCATAGGTGAGGGGATCCCACAGGTTCGGCATTAGGACCGCCGCAATTCTACAACAGACTCGTACAGTGAACAGCCGTCCGTCTTTCCGGCGCGGACGCTGGAGTTGAGGATACTGTTGCCGATGCGCGTATCACGGGGCACGTGGATCGCTACCACGTCGAAACCATGCGATTCCGCGATCGCGGCGAGAAACTGGTCGGTGGGAATTGGAACGCCCTGCAGTATGGAATTGCCGATGACGACCAAGGCGGTTGCGCCTGGACGAAGGCACCAAGCCGCTCCCCGGGCGAACCGAGCGCAGTCGTTGAAGTATCGAGCGGCGTAGTTAGCCCAGCCGTTCCCTCCGTACAGCCCCTTGTCGGGATTCTGCTGACGCAGGGTCGAGAGTGTCTCCCGGATCGTTTCATCTTCGATACATGGATCGAGGTCTACGTGTGCTTGGTCCCGTGCGTTCTGCCAGTAGGTTCCGAAGTTGAGCTCCTCCAAATATTTCATTTCGCTGGGAGAGGAGCAGAACCCAAGCCAATACATGTGCGGGCGCGTGTTGCGATTGTAGTGATAGTTGTTCAGATACGGCGGCGACGTGATCAGAAGATCCACGCTCCCTTCCTCGACATCCGAGTAGCCAACGAAGAACGAACGGTTGAACACCCGTCCTTGGTGGCTTCGTTTCTGGCGGGCCGTGTGATACCAAGCGGAATCGCTTGCAATCTGGAGAACCTTGCTCTTGATTGTTTCTGCGACATCGCAGTCGTCCACCTCGGGCCGTCCGACAGTGACCTTGCGCCCCAAACTCGGTTCGTAGGAATAGTTTGAGTATTCGACCATCGTCGCAGCGAACGCCAATCGGTAGATGTCCGCGATGAGGGGTGGGCAATCGGCGATGAAGTCCAAAGCCAGCAAGACCTTGTGCTCAACCTTGGGACTGTAGAAGGGTGCGCGCGTGCGGAACGCAGCAGGCGGTTGAGTAACAGGACGATCGCCCCGCTGTATACCCAGTTCCATGAAGTCCACGAAGCGTTTGGTAGCCGCACACAAGCTGTTGGAATCGACCTTATGGGCCTGTAACTTTGTTTGCGCAGCAAATGCGGCGTATGGGTTGATCTCGAATCCGATGGCGTCATGCCCCGCGAGGTCGGCCTCAACAAGTGTCGTGCCAACTCCCGCGAACGGATCCAGCACTACGCTTGGTTCGGAGGTGTAACCGGTAATTGCGTCTTCGACGAACTGTTTAGAGTATCCGGCTATCCAAGGCACCCAGCGGTGGACGGGCGCGTCCCGGTTCCCCATGAACGCGGGGTCGCGGAAAGCTCCGCCGTTGTGGCCATTGCTGTTCATGGGATTCTGCGAGGGCGGGTTCATGGCCGGAACTACGCTGTGTTCGCCCATTCGCCACCACCGGCTCCATGAAGTCCTTGCATCGTTCGCTGACTGCCTCGACTGCGTAGCCCAAGCCGTTCAAACGAACGGTGAGGGCCTCTGTCCTGACACTTTAGCACCTCGTGACCGACACACGTCATCATCCGCAAGGTCAAATTCGAGTCTCTCAACATCGTTTAGAAGAGAGTTGATTCGCGGAGGAGATCTGGACGCGAAACCATCGGCTGTCACCTCGACCCGGTTCGTCCCTTCGCTTCACGCGCCGCTGCGGAAGCGCACTCGAAACCCATGGTCGAGCAAGCACCCGTGCCTGCTCTTGAAAGGGCACTTGACCGGTGTTTGAGTCAGGCCGAGCGCCATGGCGCGGTCGCCGGGCAATTGGCTGGGCACCTTCCTCGGGGGGCGGAGGTGCTGGCGAAAGCTCGGACAGAAGCTCGCATTCGTTCCAAGATTTGTTCGATGCTTAGGGACTTCGTGCGAAATGTGAGCGCCACAAACTTGCGAGCCTCGGCACCGCATACGTTCTCAGCAGTGCGCCGTGCTGGTATCATTATCGACAAAGGACGGATGGCAGCCGCGCTGCAGCCGTCACTTTGCGGGTAGCTGAGGCAAACCGCATGTTCGAGCGTTACACCGAGAAGGCAAGGCGGGTCATCTTCTTCGCCCGCTACGAGGCCAGCCAGTTTGGCAGCCCGTACATTGAAACGGAGCACTTGCTGCTGGGCTTGATCCGCGAGGACAAGGCACTGGCCAACAGGTTCCTCCGCTCGCACGCCGCGGTGGACTCGATCCGCAAGCAGATCGAGGCCCACACGACAATCCGCGAAAAGGTTTCGACCTCGGTTGACCTGCCGCTGAGCCACGAGTGCAAGCGCGTGCTGGCCTACGCTGCCGAAGAGGCGGAGCGGCTCTCGCACAAGCACATCGGCACCGAACACCTACTGCTCGGCCTGCTGCGCGAGGAAAAATGCTTTGCGGCCGAGATCCTGCACGAGCGCGGCCTGCGCCTGTCCACGATCCGCGAGGAGCTGGCCCGCGTCCAGTCAGAGAAGCTGTTGTCGAATCGGCCCAAGGAAAGCTCCATGCTGGCCGAGTTCAGTCGCGACCTGACCCAAGAGGCGGGCGATGGAAAGCTCGATCCGCTCGTGGGGCGCGAGCACGAACTCGAGCGCGTGGTGCAGATCCTGTGCCGCCGGACCAAGAACAACCCCGTGCTCATCGGCGAGCCGGGCGTGGGCAAGACCGCCATCGTCGAGGGTCTGGCGCAGCGCATCGCCAGCGGCGTGGTGCTGCCGTTTCTTTCGGACAAGCGCATCCTGTCGCTGGATCTGTCTCTGATCGTCGCCGGGACCAAGTACCGCGGGCAGTTCGAAGAGCGCCTCAAGACGATCATGAAGGAGTTGATGGAGAACCAGAATTCCATCATCTTCATCGACGAACTGCACACCTTGGTCGGGGCCGGCTCAGCCGAGGGTTCATTGGATGCCGCCAATATCCTCAAGCCGGCGCTGTCGCGCGGCGAGATCCAATGCATCGGGGCGACGACGCCCAACGAGTTCCGCAAGTCGATTGAGAAGGACCGTTCGCTGGAGCGCCGCTTCCAGGCTGTCAAGGTAAGCCCGCCGTCGGAGGACGAAGCGGTACAAGTGCTGCTGGGGATCAAGGAGCGCTACGAGAAATTCCATGCCGTGGTCTATACCGACAGCGCGATAGAGTCCGCGGTGTACAGCTCGATTCGATACATCCCGGACCGCTTCCTGCCGGACAAGGCGATCGACCTGCTCGACGAGGCCGGTGCGCGCGTGAAACTCGAACAGACCAAGATGTCGGACGAGTCGGCTGAGATCCACAAGCGGATCAAGTACATCGTCCATCGCATGGAGCATGCGATCGCGAACCATGAGTTCGAGAAGGCGCGATTCTATTCCGACGAAGAGCGCAAGGAGCGCGAAAACCTGCGTCGGTTGCAGAGCGAGCAAGAGCAGGATCAGGCCGTGACGGCGACGGTGGGCAAGGATGACATCGAAGATGTGGTCGCCCGCTGGACCGGCGTGCCCATGACCTCCATCAAAGAAGAAGAGATGGCCAAGCTGCTGCGCCTCGAAGAGGACCTGCACCGGCGCATCGTAAGCCAAGACAGCGCCATTTCGGCCCTCGCTCGGGCGATCCGCCGCTCGCGGGCTGGCTTGAAACCGGTCAATCGGCCGGCAGGGTCGTTCCTCTTCCTGGGCCCCACCGGTGTCGGCAAGACCGAGGTGGCGCGGGCGCTTGCCGATTGCCTGTTCGGCAGCGAGAAGTCGCTGATCCGCTTCGACATGTCGGAATTCATGGAAAAGCACTCGGTGTCGAAGCTGATCGGCTCCCCGCCGGGCTACGTGGGCTACGAAGAGGGCGGCCAGCTGACCGAGCGCGTCAAGCGCGCGCCGTACTCCATCATCTTGCTGGACGAAATCGAAAAGGCGCATCCCGACCTGTTCAGCATCTTGCTGCAGGTCTTCGAGGACGGCCAGCTGACCGACGGCTTGGGCAGCACGGTTGACTTCAAGAACACGATCATCGTGATGACCTCGAACATCGGTGCACGCCACCTGCAGCTCAAGAAGGCGATGGGCTTTCAGGATGCGTCGCAGGCGTACAGCGACACCAAGGCCGAGCAGGAGGTCTTGAACGAGGTCAAGCGGACGTTCAATCCAGAGTTCCTCAACCGCCTCGACGAGACGATCATCTTCCGCTCGCTGAGCGACGAGGACCTGCGCGAGATCGTACAGATGCTGGTGGGCCAGATCAATGCCAATCTGCTCAGCAAGGGGCTGCAGATTCGGTTTAGCGTGGACGCTGCGCAATACATCTTGGACGAGACGCTGGGGGATCGCAGCTACGGCGCCCGTCCGCTGCGCAGGGCGCTGCAGCGCTGTGTCGAGGATCCACTCTCCGAGGCGCTGATCCAGAATCAACTCCCCCGACCGGCAGAGATCGAGATTTTCCGCGGCATGGATGGTCTGTACTATCGGCGGCTGGACCTTCCTGAAGGGGAAGATGGGCTCGACGAGGGCGATGGCGGTGTAGCAGTGGCTGCCGAGACACTGCTGTATTCGTTCTAGGGGCGCGCTTCGTTAGCGGCCCCGCCGACCGGAGGATCCTCCTCGCGCCTCGATTCCGGCTCGGCCGACGCAACCCATTGCGTAACACGAGAGCCGCTTGGATCCCGCCAACCACAACATGTCAGCCTCGGCAGACCCCTAGTGATTCCGCCTCGAAGCGGGGATGGTCGGCTCGATTTGCGTACCATCGCAACACGGCTGCCCGCGGCAAGTCCACCCGCGAAGCGCTGAAATGCGACTTTCGGAGGATCATGAGCTCAAGCCGGCTTGGCCCCACAGGCGATTCCACTCTGCTGCCGGCGCGAAGCATGCTGTGGATGCGCCGGAACCTCACCCTTGCATCTCCGCCCTTGGTCGACTTGGCCCGCAATAATTCCGGCACACACGGGCTTGGAGAATCACTTCAGAATTTTCGGTTCACAGCCCGGCTCCTTGACACCCGAGCCACCGGCTGAGTAGGCTTGATTCGCTCATGCCGGAAACATCTGGATTTTACGCCCTCGTCGCGCTGCTCCCCATCATCGCGGTGATGTTCTTCCTTGTCGCCCTCCGCTGGCCCGCTACGCGAGCGATGCCGGTGGCTTATGCGATGACGGCGGCATTTGCGCTCTTCCTTTGGGATGTCGCGCCTGTCCATGTGGCGGCCGCCTCGTTGCGCGGCGTCATCATTGCGGTTTCGCTGCTGTGGATCATCTTCGGAGCGATTCTCCTCCTGCAAACGCTGTCGGAAAGTGGCGCGGCGGCATCGATCCGCCAAGGATTCATGAATGTCTCCCGCGACCGCCGCGTCCAACTCATCATCGTGGCTTGGATGTTCGGTGCGTTCATCGAAGGGGCGTCTGGCTTTGGCACCCCGGCCGCCGTGGCAGGCCCCCTGCTGCTAGCGCTGGGCTTCCCGGCGCTGGCCGCAGTGATGTGCACCCTCATCATCCAGAGCACGCCAGTGACGTTCGGAGCCGTGGGCACGCCGATCCTCGTCGGCATGGCCGAGTCCCTCAACGTCCCCGATGTCGAAGCCGCATTGGCGCAGGCTTCTATCCCCTACACCGAGTTCATCTATCAGATCGGCGTCTTCGCCGCAATCCCGCATGCCATCGTGGGCACCCTGATCCCGCTAATCATTTGCGGCATGCTGACGCGCTTCTTCGGCAGCAACCGCTCCTTCAAGGACGGCCTGAGCATTTGGAAGTTCGCGATCTTCTCCGGTCTCTCCTTCACGGTGCCGTACATCTTGGTAGCGATCTTCCTCGGGCCGGAGTTTCCCTCCCTGCTTGGCGCTCTGATCGGTCTGGGTATCGTCGTGACCGCCGCCCGCAAGGGGTTCCTGCTCTCCGATGTCAAGCCTTGGGACTTTCCTCCGCGCGAGGACTGGGAGGAGGAGTGGATGGGCACCTTCAGCGGCGATCCGAAGCCCGACGAGAAGCACATGTCGCTAGTTCGGGCTTGGATGCCGTACGTGCTAGTCGCTGCGTTGCTGGTCATCACCCGATTGCCCGGGCTGCCCTTCAAGGCATGGCTGGCGGGCGTGCAGTTGACCTGGACTGACATCCTAGGCACGAACCTGAGCCAAGGTATCCAGCCGCTCTACTTGCCGGGTTCGATCTTTCTCGTCGTCTGCTTGATCACGGCAGTGATCCACCGCATGTCCGGGAACCAAGTCAAGAGCGCTTGGGCGGCGTCCGCCCGCATGTTGGCGGGGCCGGCCTTTGCGCTGGTCTTCGCCGTGGCACTGGTGAGGGTCTTCATCGACTCCAACGTCAATGCCTCCGGGCTACAGAGCATGCCGCTCGAACTGGCCGAGTTCGCAGCTGCCGTCGCCGGCCAGGCATGGCCCTTCTTCGCGGCGATGATCGGAGCATTGGGTGCATTCGTGGCCGGGTCAAACACGGTCAGCGACTTGATGTTCAGTCACTTCCAGTACGGTGTCGCCGACCGCATCGGCGTCTCGCACCTCGTCGTGTTGGGCCTGCAGGCGCTGGGTGGCGCCGCTGGCAACATGATCACCGTCCACAACGTCGTGGCGGCCAGCGCGACCGTCGGCTTGGTTGGCCGGGAGGGCCTGCTGATCCGCCGGACGATCTACCCGATGCTGTACTACGTCGTCGCTGCCGGTCTACTTGGGCTGTTGTTCAGCTACGGGCTCTTCTCTGACCGCTTCTGATCGTTGTCCGGCAGGTCGCGTGCGAGCCGGCGCAGCAACTGCATGCGGCTGCGCAGTTCCTCCGTAGCGCTGGCGACTTGGTTTTGGTCGTAGATCACATGCGGCTCCAGCAGCACGATGAGTTCGGTCTTCACCGATGACTCGCTTGTGGCGCCGAAGGCTCGCCCGAGGACCGGGATCTTGCCCAGCACCGGCACGCGGGTCGATTCGAATCGATTGGTCTGTTGGATGATGCCGCCGATGGCGACCGTGTCGCCGTCCTTGACGGTGACCTGCGTGCTGACGTTGCGCCGGTCGATCGTCGGCGACTGAATCGGGCCGGTAATGCCGGTCGGGGTGGAGACCTCCTGCGAAATTTGCAGCGTCACGATGCCGGACTCGTTCACGCGGGCCGTCACCGAGAGACTCACGCCGGTCTGCACGTTGCTGATGGTATTGGTGAACAGCGAAGAGCCCTCGGCGAACGCCCCGCCTGCAACCGCTTGGGAAGACAGTGTCGGGATCGTCTGGCCAACCACGATGTCAGCAGGAACGTTGTCGGTGGCGATCAGGGTCGGCGCTGAGATTACCCGCGTGCGGCCCTCCATGGCGCGGCCCTCCAAGAAGACTGCTAGCTCCCGCGTGCTGCCGACTATCGTGCCGATGCTCAAATTGGCAAGGCCGCCGGAGTCAATCCTGCCAGTGAGCTTTCCGGTGAAGCCACTCCCTGACCGGTTGCGCAAGAATGCCGTCACTCCGCTGCTCAGGCCATCGCTCAGCGTGACTTCGTAGATCTTGGCGTTGATCAGGACTTGCCTGGGCGGGCCGTCTAGCTCCAAGAGCGTGCCGCTAATGGCCTGCCATTCCTGCGGGGTCGCTTGGACCAAGACCAAATTGTTGACCGAGTCGGGGACGACGCGAATCTGCGGCTCGACCGGCTGAGCGCCTCGCATCGCTGCCTGCACCGGCCCGGAACCTGTCGCTGCGGCGACCTGTTGGCCCGCCATGGCTGCGCCTGGCTCGTAGGCCGGAGCGTAGAGCTGGGAAATCGTAGCGGCAAGATTCGTGGCTTCGCCGTATTGCGCCCGGTAAACATAGTTGTGGCGGCCGCCGCTGGCCTTGGCGCGGTCCAGCTGGCGGACCCACGCTTCTGCATCGTCGAGCGATTCTTCGCTCGCGCTCACCGCCAGCACCGCGCCGATCCGCGGCAGGGCCAGAAAGCGCACGTCGCGCTGTTCGCCGGTCGGGGAGGCCGTGTCGAAGACTTCGCGGATTTCAGCCGCCAGCGTTGAAGCGAGGCCGTTTTCCACATCCAGCAGCCGCATCCGAGCGGTGGACAGTTCAGAAGTGTCGAACATTTCGACCAGCCCCATCAGGCGGCGCATGTTCTGGCTGTTGTCCAGCAGCAGCAGGGTATTTGCCCGTTCTACTACCGAGTAGCGGCCGCCCGGCCCTAGGAAAGGCTCCAATATCGCGCCGAGATCGACTGCGGCGGCGTGCTGGAGTCGTATCGCGTTGAGCACCGGGCGCTCGTCTTCGGGCACATCGGAACCTTGGGCCACAAGCGCGACGGGCATTCTCGGCAACTCGTCGAGCGGCACGATGCGGTACACGTTCCCGACCTGCACGGCGACAGCTCCGTTCATGCGCAGGACGGTCTCAAGCAAGGGGAAAAGGTCAGCTTCGGCGAGCGTGCCGTAGGTGTTGACCGTCACCGTGCCGTCTTGCACAGCCGGGTCCACGACATAGTTGATCGCGAGCCGCCGAGCTAGGATCTCCAAGACGTCAAACACGCTGGCATCTCGGAAATTGCTCAGAGACATGCCCGCCCCGGACGGGCCTGCTTGGGGATATGCCGCAAGGGCCGCTGCGAGCGCAAGGGCTCCGCAGCGCAAGAAACGGCCAAGCTGACGCTTTATCGCAGCTCGTGCGGCCGACCTCGCAGCGAACCGTTCGATTCCTTTCTTGGCGCTGGTTGACACTGCCATACCTGCTACTCCTGCTTCTCCCACCAGTGCTGCGCTCCGAAGGGCGACTGTCGGATTCGCCGAACATAGCCCTCGTAGACGGTGCCGTCGGGCGCTCCGTCAGTTGCATCTGCGGCGAACCGTCCGGGCCGAAACTCCGCTCCGATGCGATATCTGGCCCGGCCGGGCCGAGCGCCCCCGAGCGCACCAGAGCCGGTGGGGATCCGGGCCACCGGCCGCGGGCCGGCCGCTCGCGGCCGCGCCGCCCTCCGCCGGCTTTCGTCTTGCAGGTCCTTGGCGCTGACGCTGACTTGACGGCCTCGGAACGAGAACGTCAGGCGGTCACCTTGAATCGCTTCCAAGCGGTAGGCGCCCACCTGCTCCCCGGCCGCAACCCAGCGAGCCTTTGCTCCGGCCTGCGCTGCAAGCAATGCCGCCGGGCCTTCGCCCAGGTTCGCGATTCCGGACAGCACTGGCAATGGATCCGCCGGAACCTGCCCAGTCGGCCTAGCTGTCGATCGGGGAAGGGAGCCGCGCTGGCCGCTGAATAGGTTCCTGCTGGAGATCGCTGAATACGCTGCGGGGCGGACCGCCCGTGCCAGCGGCTCGGCCGGGACTTGGCCCGCGCTTGGCGAGGTTGCCGGGGTGCTGAAGATTTCATGACGCGAGGCGGCTTGCCTGGCGCCAGTCCAAACCGCCCATCCGCCCCAGCCCACCAGCAGGGCTAGCCCGAA
>Ga0209021_1003521_pt1 | contig 12421 bp, 15 predicted proteins | sample PinacodermFT_FD_187299 | JGI IMG/M metagenome (GOLD analysis project Ga0209021, IMG submission 187299) | Host-associated microbial community of the marine sponge Aplysina aerophoba from Gulf of Piran - sponge pinacoderm, lysed by freeze-thaw... | ecosystem: Host-associated > Porifera > Sponge >... | reverse complement strand
AGAGGCTGAGCCCCCTGCAAGCCTCAAAGCCGCACCGGCATCCTTCAAGTAACGGAGGGTGGATCAATGGGAAAGGGGGAGCCGGACCGGCTCCCCCTGTTTTTTCGACACGTCCGTTCTGAACATCCCCACTTCTTTCTTCTGTTATCCCTGCATGTGTTCAGTAATTCGCTTCGACTGCGCTCCCTTCGACTTCGCGCGACCGTGCTACGCTCAGGACAGGCGCTGACAAAATGAAATGCTGACCACACCAGAATGGTCATTCCGAGCCAAGCGAGGAATCTGTTCTTCTTTTTTGCTGTCATCCCCGACCTGATCGGGTATCCAGGGACTTCGCCTTTTCCCCTGCTGTCATCCTCGACATTTTTAATCGAGGATCCAGGGTCTTTTGCTTTGGTAGTTGTAGCCGCGTCATCCCTGCTCGGAGGCAGGGACTGCCTCATTTCCCGATGAGCTTGCCTGCGTTCCGCCGCCTTGACTCAGCGATTGCGCTCAAGTGCTTGTCCCATTCCGGTTCGGTCTCCGGACCGTCCAGGATATCGCACGCCATGAAGAACTTTTCCAGGTCCACTGTTGATTGGAAAAGCTCTAAGCGTTGCCGGTCCTCAAGCCGTTCACGGGCGGCGGACCTGAGCCAAGCACTCAAAGTCAAGCCCTCTCTGCGGGCTTGCTGGGCGAACTGGTCGCGGTCTTCGTCAGAGATTACGAATTGGGCTCTGGCCATGTCGTACACCCATCCTCTCTAAGATTGTGGTTATGAATGTTACGTTTTGTTAGAAAAGTGGTCAATCTTGTCCTGGCGTGGCGTCGGCCATGTCGCAGAGCCACTCGACACCAAAGGACTTGTATACAGGGTAGGGTTGGGGTGGGCGGTCATACCTAATTCATTGTTTTGCAATAACAAACTGCACTATTTAACTTTCGTCGCTAAATTACAATAAGACGAAAATTCGGCACAGGCATAGGTAGATGGTGGCAAGGCAAACGTCGTAGATCGCATGCCTTAGACTATCATGCGTTCACGATTCAGCGCTGGCCACGAGATTACAGCTAATTTTTTGCCGCCGCTATCGACCGACCGGCCCGGCTGCTTATTCCGAATAATCCAGGGTCAGGCCGTGATGATCGGTGAGCCGGAGGCGTTCGAGGCGTGCATCGGCCACGTCGAGTAAGCGGGGCCAGAGGATTTTGGCCAGGGTGGGGAGGGTATCCGGCCGGTCGGACAAGTTCGGGAGTTCCGACACGTTCGTGCCCGACAGGTGGTTGAGGACCTGTTCCTGGACCCGCTCGTCTAACGCCATGATATTCGTGACGCGACCCGTGACGGGGTCAATCGGGCCTCGAAGTGTGACGTCCAGAGACAGGGGCCACGTTTCCACGTGGGACGCATCGGCGGTTCGCTTCACCGTCAGGGCAAGTCTGTTGCGTCAGCGGCGGCCTTTGTCCAAGCCTCCAATTTCTGCACCATGTCCGTGCTGATGTCATCACAGAAATCAATAATTCGACATCGGTCGAACAGCAAACCAGCGTCGCTTGAAGTTTTGTGCCAATGGAGCCGAGACATAGCCTCCGCAACGAAGAACATGCGCACAGGGATAAGAACTGGGGATGAGTGTAACCACTTCCTGCAGAATGAATCGGGCTGAAGCTGAGGGAGAGTATCCTTATAGTTCGTCCCGGTCTTGCACTGGCCAAAAGCAATAAGTTTCCCTGCCAGCCCGTCGGTAAAGTGTTTCCATACGACGATATCCAACTTGTCGTCATTTTCATTCGGCGGTGCTTCGTCACGGTTTACGAAGCCATTTCCCTCACGAATTTTTTCGCAAAGAGCATTGACTTTCCCTGGAAAATCAGCCGTTCCAGCCGCAGTGCCAAACACAAGGCTCTCGGCACGGGCACCTAGATACTCCCGGGCTGCTTCCGCGGCGAGTTCTTCGAAAAGGAGTGTTCCGTCAATATCAGCGTGAACCCGGTTGTCCTTCATGTTCAGCCGGGTTGCTAGGAGCAGATATTTGTAAATGGTGTGCCTATGGTTCTCGGCATCATGGTTGGCACGGAGTGTGTGTCCTTGTCTCGTGATATCAAATGGATAGCCATTTCTGCAGGCCCCTCCGCGTCGTTCAATCTCCACGTATGCCGCTTCGACAACCTTATCTGTTTCTTCTTCTTCCGGCACACCGTCAGAGTAGTCGTTGTCGTCAAGCCTGCCGAGTTGCTTGGATAGGGCGGTCACGGACATGAGATTTTCCTTCCAGCAAACCAACTCGGCATAGTCGGCAAGCTCGTGCTCGGATGCACGAGGGGATGGAGTCCCCGGCCACTTAAACATCAACCGTCCTCCGTGATGCGCTTCTTCTTGCCAGGATTGCTCTTGCGGTTCATCTCCTCGTAGAGGTCATCCGCGAGAGTCGCCACCGTACCGGCAATCCTGAGCAACTCTGTGGAACCGTCGTAGCCGGTGGAAAGCATGCCACGCGCCTTCTGAAGGTGTTGCTTTGCGGCGACTAAGGCCTCCGAAAAAACAATTGACGATGCACGGGTCGCCTCGAAGGCATCAGTGAGTTTACTGCCGCCTCGAAGAGCGGCGAGGGCCTCCTTGTTGCTCACGACTGCGTCGAGGTACCGAAGATGCGGGTTTTGTGTCTCGATTATCGGCGGTGTCTGCTCCCGTTTGCTGCCGTACAGCCAGAGGCAAAGCTCATGGAGTTCTTCTTTCTTCTCATTGGGCACAGGCTCCTGCTCTTCATCAGTTTCCGGTCGCAAGCCAATAAAGGTGCTGATGCCATCGTAGTCGAGGCCCGTGTAAAGATGAGAGAAAGAAAAATGGTTTCGCCAACGGTCGTCCCGCTGGAATACCTTCAGCCGCTCCGCTTGCTCAATGACCATCAGTCCACGGAAGAGTCTTTGAACGGTCTTGTGGGTGTCGCCAATCTGCCTGGCGATGTCTTCGAGTGTGACACCGAAATTCCTGTGCACGTCCGCGATGTATCGGGCTTTGGCGTAGCTGCTCCATTTAGCCGGTCCATTCACATGCTTGAAGCCGAGATAGCGCCAGGCGCTTTCGCGTGTGCCAGGCAATGTGGGAAGCGCTTGGAGCGCTTTCTTGGCGCTATTCGTGATACGGGGAACTTCTGCATTCAGGTCTTTGACAAGTGCAGGCTCCAGAAGGACTTTGACGGCGGCGAGACGTCGGTTTCCCTCAATGACAACGTTCTTTCTAGTCTCCTGCGCGACGATCAGGGGTTCATGGCGAAAGAATCCGCTGGCCGCAATGGACATTACCAATTCTTTTACATCCATTGCCTCCCACAGGACCTTTATTACTTCGGTTTCTGTCGATTTGTCAGTCAGGCCAAACTCAGGAAGCCGAGGGTTCTTGAGATCGAATGCCAGATCCGCAACCTTCATTGGTGTGATCTTTTCGGTATCCATTGAATCCTCCTCCCTAAGCCGACATGGCCTTGTCTTCGTGCATGTCGATTGACGCAACAGAGGCAGGAAGTCGAACATGGGAAGGTGCAATCAGGAGTTCTCTTGCCTGCTGTTTGCGTTGGAGACTGTATTGGAGTGAAAAATGTGAGATGACACACGTTGAGTAAATCTCCCTCATGAAAGGGGTATCGTCGTAGGACATCACCCATTTGAGTGTGCCTTGACGCTGTATATAACAGGCAAGATTTTTGTGATCCTGGTCCTTATAGGAGTTCAAATAAAGGCGGTTGCCGTTTGAGTAGTAAGGGGGGTCAAGATAGGCAAAGATACGTTTGCGTTCACGTCCACGGGGGAGATGCTTGACGAGGAAAGCAAGGGCGTCCATGTTGGTGATGTTTATCTGCTTACGGTGATACGATATGTCGAAAATGCGTTTCGCGAGGTTCTCTCGATTGAAACGAGCATCAATCGTCCATTTCCCTGTCTGTGTATAGCCACCAATAGGAGCGGCTCCGCGGAGAACGCCTGACCGATTACAGCGATTCACGTAGAAAGTGGCGAAGCCAAGTTCAAAGGGTTTCCTCCTGCCCGCACAAAGACAGATGTGTTGTTGTCTCCGCCACTCCTCAATGCTCAACGGAACAGACATGATAGCGTCGGCAAAACGCTGCGGCTCGTTCAGCACGGCTTGCCAGAAGGCGGTGATGCGATGATCCAAATCGTTCAGCTTCAGTTCCGTCACGACACCTTCGCGAAGGAGTCGCAACGCGGCACCTGCTCCACCGGCATACGGTTCGAAGTACGAACACCCAGAGAGACCGTTCAACTCGATTGTTTGGGCAAGTAATGGCGCAAGGGATACCTTCCCTCCTGGATACCTCAGTGGGCTGTCGTACCCCATATCCGCTTGGCCTTTCTGGATTTGTTTTTCGCTACGAAACGTCGGTCCGTAGTTAAGCTTCAGCCATTATGCTATTAGTGTCAGCAAGGACCACTGTCTCGTCAGCATCGCCTCCGTCTGGCAGGTCGGTCTCCACCTCGCACACGTCTAGTTTGCCAGCAACCACGTCCGCAATCAAGCGTATGTGTTATTCGCCTGACAACGCGATTTGGCGGCAATTGCCGTCAATGGAAGTATTGATGTCGTCTGTGGAAGTTGCCTGCATATATTTCATCTGTTTGTGTTGGCGGTCATGACCGATATCTCGGCTCATCGGTTCCTTCAGGAACCAAGGTGCGCCGCCGACTATTCCGAATAATCCAGGGTCAGGCCGTGATGGTCGGTGAGCCGGAGGCGTTCGAGGCGCGCATCGGCCACGTCGAGTAAGCGGGGCCAGAGGATTTTGGCCAGGGTGGAGAGGGTAGCCGGCCGGGCAGCCAAGTCCGGGTGTTGGGACACGTTCGTGTCCGTGAGATGGTCGAGGACCTGCTCCCGGACCCGCTCATCCAACGCCGCGATGTTCATCACGCGACCCGTGACGGGGTCAATCGGGCCGCGCACCGTCACGTCCAGGGCAAGGGGCCAGGTTTCCTCGTGGGACGCATCGGTGTTTCGGCGCACCGTCAGGGCATACCGGCGAGTCAGCAGGGCCTCGGCCGGTTCCGCATTGTCCCGCGATGCCGGGCCGTTCGGTTGCTGGAGTTCGGCCCACAAGTTTTCTCCTTCGCACAGCCGTATCGATGCGATGTCCCGGGTTTCGGGGCGCTCGCGGAATTTCCGCCACAGCACCAGGGCCAGGTTCTCAGGGGTAGGCACGAGCCGTTCAAAGTAGGGCATATCGAAGTTGAGGTGTTTGTGGTCGAACTCTTCGAGTACGTCCGTCACGATCTGTTTCAGGTCGTACAGATTGATGATCATGCCCGTGACGGGATCGACCCGCCCGCCGAGGGTCACTTCAAGCAGATAATTGTGCCCATGCTCCTGGAAGCAGGGGCCGAAGACCTGTCTGTTGCGCTCCTCGTCCCACTCGGCGTTGAAATACCGATGGGAAGCGGAAAACTCGATCCGTTTCGTGAGGGTCGATCGTGCCATGCTCGAATGAAGGAAAACCGGCTCTGAAGAAAAAGGCCAGGCGTTCCGCCTGAGAGGCTGGAACCCTGGCCTTGTTGAGGTCGAATTCGGTGAAGTCAGGTGCTGAAGGAACTGCCGCAACCGCACGTGCTCTTCGCTTGCGGGTTCTTGATCGCAAACCCGGAGCCTTGCAGGCTGTCGACGTAATCGACTTCCGCGCCGCTCAACATGGGAGCGCTTTGCGAATCCACGATGACTTTGACCTCGCCTTTTTCAATCACCGTGTCGTCGTCATCCATTTTGGATTCAAAGGACATCCCATATTGATAGCCGCTGCAACCGCCGCCCTTCACGTAGATCCGCAGTCCGACGATGTCCTCTTCTTCGTCGTGAATCAACTCTTTGATTTTCTCTTCGGCAATTGGGGTGATCGTAACCATGAATCCCTCCGCTCATATATGAGATGTTCGTGTTTCCCGGATTCCGCAATCCAGAATGTTCTTCTCTTAGCAAGTAATCATAACCACCACCCCGGCGGTTGTCAATTTGTATCGAAAGAAAAATCAGAAAAACATCAGGCCTGCAGGTCCTTCAGCCACTCTTCCCGCAGGGCTGGTGGGACTTTCGCCTCTGCCCTGTAGTGCTCATGGGTAATCCTGATGCCGGCGTCGGCCCCATCCTCCGCAAGGGCTGTCAGAAAAGACGGAGGAACCGCAAACCGCACAAAGTGCACCGCACTGATTTTGTCCTCCTTGCTGTGACCGGCTTCAAAGTCGGCAAACACGGCCTGGTCGTTGACGGTGAGCGCCAGGGTGTCCGGCCGGTCGAAATGTTGGAAGGAATCCAGAATTTCCTTGATGCGCTCCTGAGCCGTAATCTCAATCATCAGGGTCGCGCTGAGTTCGCCCGTGCGGGGAAGCAGGGCATTGTACACGTCCAGCTCATCCTGAATTTTCGACGGTTCGAAAATGCGTTCGGCGCGAACCATCTCCTGGACTTGAAACAGCAGCGTCCGTCGATTCTCGAAGACCAGCGTGACCAGGGGACCGGCTTCGATCCGGCGTCGTTTTTTGAGAGCGATAATTTTCTGCCGAAACGTCGCGCGTTGCGCTTCGTAGTCCGCGTGGGAGAGAAGATCGGATGGCGTCAACGGATTCATGAGGGCAGGTTGTACGCGTCGCGAACGATTTGAATGGGATGCCGGGTTCCGTTGGCCGGGTTCGTCGCCCCGGCCTGATCGAGTTGCAGCGCCGAAAGAGGACAGTCCGACGCCACCAGGTCGGGCTTGCAATCGGAAACGGCGCGGACGGCCTTCTGCGCAATCTTCATCGACCGATCGAAAAATTCCACCTTGGCGCCCCAGGAGCCGTCGTGGCCGGAACATTTTTCAATCACCTCGACCCGGGCGCCCGTGAGTTCCATGAGCTCTTTGGATTTAAAGCCGATATTCTGATCACGCAAATGACAGGGCACCTGGTAGGCGATGCGCTTCGGCGTCAGCCTGAACTCCGTGGACAACGCCCCGTCTTTCTTGAGCCGCATCAGATATTCACAAACGTCGAACGTGCGTTCGGCCAACAAGGTCATGTCGCGCGTCGGCACCAGGTACGGATATTCCCGTTTGAACATGAGGCTGCAACTGGGCGTGGGAACGACGAGGTCGTACCCTTGTTGGAGATACGGCAGAAACAATCGCAAATGGTGCGTGGCCGTCTGCGCCATGGTCTCGGTATCCCCGAGATCAAAGGACGGCATGCTGCAACAGCGTTGTCCCCGGGGCACGACGACCTCCACGTTGTTCCTGACAAGCACCTGCACCGTCGCCTTCCCGATATCGACGGCCTGATAATTCACCATGCAACCCGGGAACAGCACGACTTTATGCTTGGCAACCGCGGGTTGCAGCGCCGGGCCGCGTGTGCGCCACCACGCGGGAAAATTTTCCCGGGAGAAGGCGAGCACCTGCCGGTCCCGGTGCAGGCCGATGACCGGTTCCAGCAGGGTCCGTATCCACGGTGTCGAGAGCATCCAGTTGGTCAGCGAGGCCGTCAGGCCGCCCAGTTTCCCGATCAGGTCCGTCTGAATCAGCAGGCGATCACGCAAGGACGCGCCCTGTTCCTTGACTCGTTGCTTTTTCCATGCGGCCATGAGACGCGGGAAATCGATCCCGTAGTCATGAGGCGGCGTGTACGGGCAGTGGTTGTAACAGAGCTTACAGTAATAACATTCCTTCTCGACCTGCTCGTAATCCGGGGCGGTCAGGCGGGAGACGTCGCTCTCATATTCGTCGATCCGGTCCAACAGCGTGTTGAAGGACGGGCAGAGGTTGAAACAGCGACGACAGCCGTCGCAGACGTCGAATATGCGGTTCGTCTCTTGGACGAGATCGTCCCGCGTCCAGTCAGAGGAAATGAGGTGCAGGCTCTTCAACGGAGATCGTCACGTTCTCGTTTCCCTTCCCCTCCTTTGCCTGCCCTGAGCGAAGTCGAAGGGTAAGGCGGGGCGAAGGGGAGGTAGAGGCATCTATTCCCCTCTTTTGTAAGGAGGGGTAGGGGAGGTAGAGGCATTTGCAGTCACCCGACGTTCGGACTCTACCCCTCCTGGCCTCCCCTTACAAAGGGGAGGGAAGAGAGAAGAAGGTCCGTGCGGGGCTCCTCCTCTCAGGCATTCTATCAACGGAGTGAACACATACAAGGCTTACGCGTTGCCTAACGATTCCAGCCCTTTGGTGAAACGGTTGGCGTGGGAGCGTTCCGCCTTGGCCAGGGTCTCGAACCATTCCGCCAATTCTTCAAAGCCTTCGTCCCTCGCGGTTTTGGCCATGCCCGGGTACATTTGCGTGTACTCGTAGGTTTCACCTTCAATGGCTGCCTTGAGGTTCGATTCGGTGTTCCCGATGGGTTCACCCGTGGCGGGGTCGCCGACTTCCTTCAGAAAATCCAGGTGCCCGAAGGCATGGCCGGTTTCGGCTTCGGACGTGTCGCGGAACAACCCACCGACGTCCGGATATCCTTCGATATCGGCGCGACGCGCAAAATACAGGTACCGGCGATTCGCCTGGGATTCGCCGGCAAACGCGGCTTTCAGATTGTCATGGCTTTGTGTGCCCTTGAGACTCTTGCTCATAAGATCCTCTTTCGTATGAATAGTGATGATGAAATGAACCGGAGCCGGCAACGTCTGACCGGCTCAAACAATGAATATGCTATCACGATAGTGTATTGCGCGTAGGGGCCGGCGCGTGCCGGCCCTCTTTCCTTACATGCCCAGGCTAAACGATCTGGTATATCCCAGGGAGATGCCGACTTCGTCAACGTCAAAATCGTTTGGCACATAGGCGGTGGCTTCAGTTGCCCCGTCACCGCCGGCGTAATCCATGCTCCAATTGGAATAGTGGATGCGCACGTCGAAGCGATTCGTGCTGCTTCCGAACTCCAGGCCGCCTCCAATGAGCCAGGGAACGGCATGGCGCGTTTTGCGGGTGACGCCGCGAATGGCGTCATCACCAACTCCACGATTATCAAAGGCAGCTTCAAACGTCGCGTCCAGCCACTTTACCCCGGAAATCAGGTACACCGAGCGGCCTTCGCCCAAGAAGGCAAATCCCTGGGGTACGTACCCCAATCGTGCATTGAACCCGAGGCTGTGGTTCTTGTCCACTTTCCATGCTCCGGGAAAGACGTGTTGAGAGGGAATGGGGTTTGTGTCACCCGTGTACGTGCCTTCGAAAAAGCCTTGCACGGCATTGGAGTAGACCGCACCCTCCACCTCGCCCGAAAGGTACACCTGGTCGGACAGGAACGCGCGATAGCCCAGGTTCGCCGAGAACGCGTTGAAGCCGTCATTGGCGCTATCCTCGCCCGCGATCACACTTCCATCCTCCAGAGGCGGGGCGAGAACACCGGCGTTGTAGTGGACGCTCTTGGCATAAGTCGCGTCGGCAAGCTCATGACCGAACCTGACCCCCACAAACAAGCCTTCCGTGTCGTTCGCCCACGCGCTCGGCGCGAACACCGCCGCCGACGCGATAAGCAACAAAATAACAATGGTCTTATGACGCAACCACATCACGTACACTCCTCCTTCCATGTTTCCTATCTCAAACCGATCCGCTTAAAACAGACCGGACGCGTGCCCGGACGATGCCATGAAAAACAACATGGGAATCGACAGCAACGTGTTGGTCCGTGACGCCAGGAGAGCCATGCGGGCGGACTGTTTCTTCTCGTCGGCCGAGGCTTCCTTCAGCCCCAGTACCTTTTTCTGGTTGGGCCAGATAATGCCCCAGACGTTCAAGAGCATGATAGTGCCCAGCCACGCCCCCATCCCGATGACGGCATCCTGTCCCTGCAGGGCGAAAGCCGAGCCGAACCGGCCCTGGTTCATCAGGAGTGCGGCACCGAACAGCCACGTGGCCAGGGCGCCCCACCGGAACCACCAGAGCGCATTCGGGACCAGATGTTGAAAGGCCTCCGCCTTGGTCTCGGGTGTGACTTTGCCCAGGAAGGGAACTTGAATGAAATTGAAATAATACAAAATACCGATCCAGGTGATGCCCGCCAGAAAATGTCCCCAGGCTAATAAGGTTTCCATGATATATCCTTTTCGGGTTGAGTTCAGTTCAGTGTAAAGTCCGTTGAAAATTAGACAAGCATTTTCACCACAAAATACAGAACGACGGTCAGCACGAATCCTGCGCCTATCGTTCCAGGGATCGAGTCGAGTGGATTCATGGTGTCCTCCTTTATATTGGGCGATTTTTTGTCTGAAGGGAGGGGCTTCGCTCGTCGCAAAAGCGATGAGCCGACGCCGCCGTGGCTGACAAATACCCTATCCTATTCCATGGTCAGACTTCAAGGGAGCGGCCCCTCGCTCCGTTCGCCATAGGGAGGCAGGGTGGTGAGGCGATGATCCTCTACGGCGCCGCCGACGGTGAAGTGATACAAGGATTGAAATCGCGTGTCGGGATACCAGCCCAGCACGCGATGCACGGGATCATCAAAAAAACACCCGATGCCGGTTGAACGGACGCCGGCCGCTTCCGCTTCCAGGTACAGCACCTGCCCGATAAGCCCCGTCTCCCAAAATAGGCGTTTGTAAAACCACGGTCCATGTTTTTCCAGGGAGGCCTCGAACTCCGCAATCATCCCCAATGAAAACGTCCCGGCGCCCGCGATCTCCTGGTGGCAGCTTACCTGCGTGGCGATCCGTTGGGCGTTTCCGTCTTCCAACAAGTACAAGGGAAGCGATGCGGGACAACCCTCGGGAACGGTCCAGGCGAATTGCTCATGCATGGCTTGTTGAAAAGTGGCCTTGAGAGCCGGGTCGGCGTTTCGCAGGAGCATGTACATGCCGGGCAGGAGGCCGTCGACGCGATGTAGGAACAGGGCCAGGTGGATGGTGGGGTCCCACGGCAGCGAATCCCACGGCATGGGCCGTTGGGCGACTGGTCGATCCGCGTGCGGCATGACGCGTTCCAGCATCGTGAAAAATTGTTGTGCGGAAATCGACGTTTTCCCGTCGAGCGCCACCGCGCTTCGTCGTTGATGAATGATTTGATGCGCGGAGATCGTGTCTGCCCGGGGATCAGGAGGAGGCGTCCGTTCCGGGAACGGGGCAGGGGAGGAGGACAATCCAAGTTCCGGTTGCCCCATCGAACTTTTCCAGGAGGCCTTGGTCACGTCATCGATGATTTCCCAGGGAACGGGGTTGTCCCGGCTCAACCGGTTCGCCTTGCCGCGCCAGTCTCCCTGTTCCCAATGCCGGAGTACGGCCTGATCAATCGTGGATGGCAGGGATTCCTTTTGTGGGGGGGATAGGGGGGGTAGAGGAGTTGAGTTAGGACAGACCACGCACAGCAGTTCGGGTAATTCGGGTTCGGTCCGGTCGAATTCATGCAACCGGTTCAAGCCGAGCAGGGCGCCGATTGTCCGGTCATCGAGCCCGGCGAGCAGAAAGACCCGCCACCCGAGAACGGCTCCCGCAATCCGTAGCGTGCCCAAGGCATGGCCGACGTCGTGCTGGCAGTAGCGAAACGCGCGTTCCCCGTACTTCCACGCTTCCCGCCAATGGATCGAACTCAGCCCGACGAAAAAGGATTGCGGGGGAAAGGGTTGGAGGAGGGCTTCGATCTCCTCGTTCGAACCCTGCCACCGGTGCTCCAGGCCGTGTTCTTTGGGGGCATAGTGATAGAGTCCCGCCTTCAGCGGAAGATCGGCGGTTTCTCTGATCAGGAGATAGCCTTCCGTCGGATGCAGATTGCCGCTGGAAGGATTGCTGCGTAACGCCCAGCGATTCCCCCCGTATTCCTTCCACGCCGTGATGGAGAGCCCGTACTCGAAGAATCGGGAAAGACTGTTCAGGGTCAAGGGTTGGGCAGGGACCGGTTGCGAGGCAAAGAGCGATTCATAAGCAGGCGAAACGGGCTCGTCGTCGGCCCCGAGCAGCGGCAATGCAAACAACGGCGCTCCTTCATAGCGCCGGAAGGGATCGGGCTGGTTGGCCCAGTCCATGTACCCCAACGCGCGGGCATACCGGTTGAATTCGTGCTTGGTCTGCTCATGGTAGTGCTTCACGACGTCGAGGGGTTTCATCGGAGGTGGATTCTACCGCCCCGCACGCCTCAGGACAAAGCCTGGGATTCCGCGTCCGAGGCGATTGGGCGAGGATTGTATGTGTTCAGTCATTCGTTGACACTTTCGGCTTTTTCCTTCCCCTCTTTTGTAAGGACGGGAACTTTTTCCGAAGAGGGAAAAGTTGGGAGGTAGAGTCCGAGGATAGCACTGAAAGCAGATGTTCGAGCACACCATCCAAATTGTTCAGCACCTCATCATTCGTGTAGCGAATGACTTGAAGACCCAAGGAACGTAAATGCCGTTTCCGCTGCCGGTCTTTTATTCGTTGGGCTTTTTCGGCATGAACGTCGCCATCGATTTCAACCACGAGTGACTGTCCCGGACAAAAGAAGTCGACGATAAA
>Ga0209021_1003514_pt1:0-7500 | contig 12438 bp, 8 predicted proteins | sample PinacodermFT_FD_187299 | JGI IMG/M metagenome (GOLD analysis project Ga0209021, IMG submission 187299) | Host-associated microbial community of the marine sponge Aplysina aerophoba from Gulf of Piran - sponge pinacoderm, lysed by freeze-thaw... | ecosystem: Host-associated > Porifera >... | reverse complement strand
AACCAGAAACCCGATGGTCACGACGGGTTTGATGTCCGTCGGGTTATCGTCACGCAATGGAATCATGTAACTACGCTCTACCCTTGAACAAGACGAGGGCGGTCTTTAGGAGACCACAGGCCACGCTACTCCCGGATGGGATTCAAAATATCCGCCGCTTCAAGAGAAACCGAAAATCCCGCGGCATTGACGTGCCCACCGCCCCCGTGCCGGGCGGCGACGGCGGAGACGTCGACGGTCCCCGGTTTGGAGCGCAAACTGAAGTACCGCCGGCCGTTCCGTTGGTGCCAGATGATGCAGAACGGATTGCCCTGGCACAGGCGTTCTCCGATTTGACTGGTCATCACCGGACTATAGACCGCCGGCACGGTCTGGCCTTCAAACTCGACCAGGACCGCTTCCTTGACGATCTTGGTAATCAGGACGTCTTCCCGCCTTAGAATCGCCCGGCCTTCGACTTCCAGCGTGTCCTGCAACAGCCCGTCCCAGACCTGAAAATCGAACGGATACGAGTCCAACGCGGCGTTGATCTCCCGGCTCTTGGGCAGCCGCCATTCCCACAGATCCTTGTCCTGAATGTAGAGCAGCAGCCAGGGGGCCGGTTCCGGGTGCGCCCATTCCCAAGCCAACACCGCGCCGCTTTTTTTCATATCGAAATACGCATATGGCAGACCCTCCAGCGCGGCCTGCGCCGTCACGTGATGGTCCAGGATCCGGAGACTGGCCGTGGACTCGGCCAAGCGTTCGATGATCTCTCGCCGATAACTGAAGTCCACCATCACCACGTGGTCGTGGTCCAATCCCGACGGCGGACTCAGCCCATGTTCGACCGGCAGATAGCGCGCGTCCGGATACTTCTTCCACAAGGCCCATGCCGCACCGAACCCGTCGAGGCAGTCGGCATGGTAGAGCACGACCGTGGGATCGTGTTGGGACAACGCTTTTTTCATGGACACATTCCTTCCTCGAAAAACCATTGTATGCGTTCACGCATGCGTTTGACAATTTCCACCGCTCCCCAATGTCGGGGCACGAAACGCGAATCCGACCCACGGGTATTGTTCTCGTTTGTATGTTTTTCCCTTTGTAGCCACGCCATCTCATGGCGCTTCTTCTTGGCAGCCGTAAGTCGGGTATAGCCCTGAGCTTGTCGAAGGGCGTCACCCGCCGCCGCCTCACTCGAAAAAACTACAGGCCCACAGCGGAAGGAAGGGGCAGTCATTTAGACGGCGAGCAGTGGCTCGATGATTTTTTCTTTCAGAGTTTCTTGGTTTGTGACTTCAACAAGTGGGATTGCGAACGTATGGACCAACTGCAGATTAAATCGAACTTCATTTTTCATCCAAGGCTGTTCTTGAAGCTCGTTCACCTCGGAATTTTTCAAAGTCCACGGGCCATGTCTTTCCGAATTGTTCTCTTTCGCTTGCTTCCATTTCCAGTGATACCACCAGTATCCATCCCAATCCGTTCCATCCCAATCCGTGCTTTTTCCCCTATTCACGAATTTTAGCACATAATCCTGTCAATCGAGAATCGCCTGTATTGACGGGGAGTTGGAGAACTGCATCACATTTTTACACCCTGTTTTATACCCCTGTCGCAGGCCCAATTTCAGGCTTCTTCTCGGGAGGGCTTCATCCTTCTTTGGATGGCCCGGAAAGTCCTGTTCCCGGGTTCCCTATTCCCCGGTCCCTGTTCCTTCGGTGTTCCGCACCATTCTCGGAGGCCAGGTATTGTGGCGGGTTCTGCGTCAGACAGCCAAAGGGCTGGAATGTTCGGCCAGGAGGGTTCTGCTTACGATGTATCAAGAGGAACCCGGATGCTCTGAACCATGGGGGCATTTCAGTGCGCTACGATAAACACGCTACCGCTCGCTGGCCCACCGGATGGCCATTCCCAATCGGGATAGTCCAGCCGAGTTCTTGACAGTTGCACATCACTTGTTTCCCGCGTATCCGGATTCAGAAAGCCGGCCCCTTCAAACTTGAGTTTCCCGTCGCGCCGTCCGGTCTCGGTGGCATCCCGACGTGGTTGAGTCAAGCTGAATGTAAAATAGACCTTCCGTGCTTCTTCGGTCGCGAAGCAATCGACTTGACCTTCTGCGCTACCATGAAGCTCGAAGCCGTGGGAGGACACTAGTTCTTCGATGTACTCGCTTTGTTGCGCTCTAACGGAATTGAAGATTTGCGTGGTGTCCAGGGTGAACGGGATGCGGATTTCTTGCAGTAGTTCTGTCAAATTTGGCATCAACGGAACCGGGTGGTTTTCAGACCGCTCCTTCATCTCGTCGACCAAATTACTGGCCAAGCCCTTCGTGGAATTTCTTTCATGGTAAAAGTCCTGATCCTCAGTCACGAGGTAACCAGCACCCTCATCAAGTAACTCCAAAAAGACGGGAGCCAAGCCAGCCCCGGCCAAGTAGACCACGAAGGCCGCTGTGACCGCCAAAGGGAAGGACCAGAAAGTGTCGGGAACGCACGCGGCGCGGACGTAGGTTGTCCAAGTGTTCCCCGCCATTCCGACCATTGACGCACTCAAGAGAGTGGGCCCGTCGGAAAGCGCGGGCCGACTCCAGACCGTCAGAGGGATTGTCCTCAGGACGATGCGGACGGCGGAACGTCTTGGCAAACTAAAGAAGTAACGAGACGTCCTGTAGGAAACAGAACCGCAAAGACAGCTATGAGATTGGCAGCCCCTTTCTCAAGTGAGGGGATCCCGCTGGTTGGAGGCGACGATCCAGGTTGTCCTACCGCCTTGTCCCCCGGCGCCGACACGATGCCCCAGAATCGAGTCGGCGGTCCGGGGAGCCCCAGCGAACCGGCCGCCGGTGTGGGTCCCGTGGATCGACAGATCCGACGGGAACGAGCCAGGAGCCACCCTCCCCAGAGAGTGCGACGTGCGACCGCAAGACCCACGGGTCGGCCCCCAGGCAGAGCCGACGTGAGGCTGAGCCTCAGCGACGCCTCACGGGTGGGGCTGCTGCGCTGTCACGGCACACGGGCGTGAGCCGTGACCAACCCCTGGAGGCCAGCCGCGTCCAGCGGCGCGTTTGGCCAAGAGGCGGAGCCTCCGCCGGGCGACGGCGTGTCGCCAGTCAATCGACCGCCTCATTCACCGGTGAAAGCACCCCTGACACGTGACAGGGGCAGATGAGGCGAGACCCGGAACGGAGGGACCAGGGCACGCCGGGAGAGGGGCTCCATGGACGACGGCGGCCCGTCACCCCGGGATCGGAGAGTCTGCGCCTCAGTGACGCCGGCACACGCCGATCCACGAGACGGCCCTCCCCCGGCAGGATGTCACCCGCGGGTTGCGGAGAGTGTGCCCCCTGACGCAGACGACCGTGCCTGCGCTGGCCGCGGGGGTCCCACCGCGGCCGGTGACGGCTTGAGCGGTCTGTCGTCGGGGTGTCGGGGGACTGCGGTCCCGCCGGCCCCACGCGCGACGACTAGCGTGTCGCTCCGGTGATCTGCTTGCCCGATCCCCACCGAACAGCACCCCCCACCTCGTGATATGCACGAAATATGCGCAAAAAAACCATGACTTTTCTTGCCAAATTCACACTTTAATTGCTACCTTAATTTATTTTTACTATTTGGTCTAATACCATTCATTATAAAAATCCATCCGTTCAGTGGAATGTGGAGACCAGTCAGCTATTCAAGATATTCAACAGGAGGTCGCATCATGAATGCAGGGTCCCCCCAACCCCTGATGCCCCACGGCTGGGATGAACGTCACCGGGTGCGAACGGCTCGGATCGCCCAGCGGCCCAGCGGCATGATGTGCGCCCGGCGCGAGGCCGGCGCGCGCAGACCGGCCCTCTCGACATCGGCTCCTTCCACATCCGCAGAGTCCCCGCGCGCGCCTGAACCGCGCCGCGGGCGTTTCGGCGCCCGCCTCTTCCTCCTCCCCGCCCTCGCGCTGCTGCTCGGCGCGATTTCACTGTTCGCCGTCGCGCCCGCCGAGGCACAGGTTCCTCAAGCTAACAGGTTGACCGCTCTGTCGTTGTCCGTCGGCGGGAGTTCGGTCACGCTCTCCCCGTCTTTCGCCGGCGCCACGACGAACACTTACACGGCGACCGTCGCCTACGACGTCAACAGCGTCACCGTCACAGCGACTTGGACCGGAAGCAAGACCGTGTCCGTCATCTCCGAAGACCCAGTCACCTTGGCACAGATCACTTCCCCAATAGAATTTGCCTCGTCCGGTTCGAGCGTATCAGTAAACCTGAATCCCGGCGGCCCCACCAACCTGGATTTTAGCGTTGACCAGACAGGTAGTGTTTACATCGTACGCATCAATCGGCGCCCCGCCCAGGGCGTCGCCCCATCTCCGCCGACCGGTTTAAGCGCGACTGCGGAAATGGAGTCATTCACGGTTTCATGGACTGCTTAAAGCGGGGCCGACAGCGACGCGCGCTATCAAATCCAGGTGAGCCCGAAAGGCAGTCATGAGTATCAAATGCTGCACACGGACAGCGGAACCAGTCTGAAAGTCACCAACTACAACGTTTCGGCATTCAAGATCCGGAGCGGCACCGAATACCGGATCAGCATTCGCGCATGCAACCGGAATCCCTGGGAATGCAGCAACTGGACTGGCAATGCGAGGGTTGTTCCGACCAAACTGGCTGCGCCCGGGAGCCTGCGCGTCACGCACAATTCCGTCGGGACGCTGAACCTGAGCTGGACGCCGGCGGCAAGACTGGACGGGAACGGTTACGAAGTGCATTACACGTCATCCACGACCGTGAGCAACGACGCGGATGCCGTTTTCAATCCCTCGCAGGGCTGGGCCAAAGCAAGCGGATGGTCCGCGCATAATCGGATCATCACCGGCTTGACGGAAGTGGGCGTTTACCGGGTGAGGGTGCGCGCGGTCAACACCTTTGGCCAGTACAGCGCGTGGACATACGCGCAGGGCACTCTGACCTCGGTGCCGCGTGTGCCTCCGCCACGCGGAGACTGGAAAGTACGGAATGTGGCAATCACGACCACCGCCGACAAGATGGAAGTCACGTGGGATGCTCCGAAGGTGGTGGCAGACAACCCGGACTTCTTTTCAGGGGACGGGGCCGGTTTGATCAGTTACGAGATGCGCATCACAGCGCGCGGCCCTGTGGCGGGGTCCTCCGTCACGACGTGCAGACAAGGAGAGTTTTGGATATTGGGGGGGAGTGACGGGACCACGAGAGAGGAGCGTGCGGTCGGCGACATTTACATCTCTCACCGGAACGGGACTTCCCAGACGTTCTGGTTGGGAAGTTCAGGATACGGGTATCCGAAGTATGGGTGCAGCTACAATGTAAGGATGCGCGCGATGTACCAGAGCTTCCCGTATCCAAGCTCTCCTCTTGCCGGAAGTCCTCCCCGGTCGGATTTTTCAAGCTACAGCCAGGTCAGCATCGTTCAGCAACGGCAGTTGACCGTGAAGGTTAACGGGGTGTCCCGGGCAGACGGCTCGACGGTACCAGTGGATGAGGGGTCCAGAGTCACGATCACGCTGGATCTGAGCGAGCCGGCGCCGGAGCGCGGACTGCGCTTCGAACTGGTCGCGTCGGGCACTGCGACCGGTGCATTTATTCCCTACATAATTCGGGACGTTTACGGTGACGCATTTGGCTGCCATGCCAACAAGGGCCATAGGGATTGGCAAGGACACTTTCAATGCAGTGGGAACAGGCCGACTAAGTCCTTGCATATCCCCGCCGGGAAGACGTCGGTATCCACGACTATCGATATCTTGCAGGATTTCACATCGGAACCCGGGGCGCCGGAAACCATCGTTCTTCGCATCGGTGGCGGAAGCAGCGGGCGCTACGAAACCGCGAATTCCAATCAAACGGTCACCCTCGCGATCGGGGATGTCCTCGTCAGGCACAGTCTGCGGGCCCGGTCCACCGGCCTCTCAACCGGTCGCGAACCCGATCCGGAAGGCGCCTACCCCGTCGGCGCCAGTCTCGGTCCTATCGAGTTCCAGGTCACGTTAGCCCCCCCGTCGGAACAAACGGTAACGGTGGACTACCATACCGAAGACGGTCTCGGTGAACTGAATGGTTGGGGCACCCCGGCAACGGCGGGTTCTGACTACACCGCCACTACCGGGACCCTGACCTTTGCCCCGGGCGAAACGCTAAAGCGTGTTTATGTTCCGATCATCGACGATACCCACGAGGACACCAACGAGGTGTTTCGGCTGGTGTTGTCGAACCCGCAGGGGGCAACGCTGGTAGCCGCGCAAGTCATAGGGCTGATCCTGAACCGCGAGAAGGATACCTCGCCGGAACCCGAAATTGTGGAAGTGGAACCAGAGTCCGATCAAACCGAAGAGCAACAACTCGGCCCGCCAACCGCTGCCTTTGAGCGCATGCCGCCGGAGCATGACGGCGGGGCGGCGTTCGCGTTCGACCTGCGCTTCAGCGAGGCGCTGGGCGAAGGCCGGGCTGCGCCGTCGGCGGCCTCGTTTGCCGTGCAAGCGGGCCGCGTGGCGGGAGTCGAACATGTGTCGGCGGGCCTGTGGCGGGTCCGGGTGCAGCCGAAAAACTGGAAGGACGTCACCGTGACGCTGGCGTTGCCGTCACTGTCGAACACGCCGTCTGCCACCATCACGGGTCCGGTGCGGGTCCGGATCGAGGGTGCGCGGGCGAAGGAGGGCAAGGACAAGACGCTGGACTTCGCGGTAACGCTCAACCGCGCGGCGGCGCACGCGGTCTCGGTGGACTACGCGACGGTGGACGACACGGCGACGGCGGGGGCGGACTATACGGCCACCTCGGGCACGCTCGTCTTCACGGCGGGCGAGACGGCGAAGACGGTGAGCGTGCCGGTCCTCGACGACGTGGTTGACGAGGGCAAGGAGACCATGCGGCTCACGCTGTCCAACCCGCAGGGGGCGTATCTGCGCAGCATCCACCGCCGGGCGCGGGGGATCATCGTCAACGACGACCCGCTGCAGCGGGCGTGGCTGTCGCGGTTCGGGCGCACGGCGGCGACCCACGTGACGGACGCCGTGGGCGACCGGCTGCGGGGCGGCGCGGGGCCGGCCTCGCACCTGACCATCGGGGGCTACCGGCTCCCGCTGGGCCAGAAGGCTGCGGAGACGCCCGCACCGGGCGGCGCGCCGGCCGCGAAGGAGCGCACACTCGCCGCCCAGTTGTGGGGCCCGTTGCCCAACGCCGAGGCCGCGCCGGCCGGCCGGCTGGCGGCGCTGGTGACGGACGTGGCCCGGGGCTTGGGAATGGGGCCCGGCGGCGCAACGCCTGCCGCCCCGGGGCCGGCCCCGCGCCTGGGGCCGACCCCGGCGCTCCACCTGCCGGCTCTCCGGCAGGTGCTGTTAGGCAGTGCCTTCCGGCTCAATCTGGGGGCGACGGACGCGGACGCCCCGGCGCCCCGCCTGACCGCCTGGGGCCGGTTTGCCGGCACCACGTTTGACGGGCGCGCTGGAGAGCTGGCCCTGGACGGCGACGTGTTCACCGGCACCGTGGGCGTGGACGGCACC
>Ga0209021_1003511_pt1 | contig 12446 bp, 14 predicted proteins | sample PinacodermFT_FD_187299 | JGI IMG/M metagenome (GOLD analysis project Ga0209021, IMG submission 187299) | Host-associated microbial community of the marine sponge Aplysina aerophoba from Gulf of Piran - sponge pinacoderm, lysed by freeze-thaw... | ecosystem: Host-associated > Porifera > Sponge >... | reverse complement strand
CACCGCGTCCAGCACCTGGTCCGCAACCGTCCGCCCGAAGCGCCCGATCCAGGCTCCCGGCACGGGGTCGGTGTTGACGATCGTCCCGGTCGCGTTCGCGTTGACCAGACGGACCGTCCACGGGCGCATCAGCGTCGCTTCCAGCCTCATCGTCTCCGGGCCCTCGTCCAGCTCGTCGTCCAGCACCCGCACGGACACTGTCCTTGTCGTCTGTCCCGACCAGATGGTCAGCACGCCCCCGGTGCTCCTGTAATCCAGGTCGTCCCTGGCCGTTCCGTCCCTGGTGCGGTAGGCGACGTGCAGAGTCTCCGGGTATGTCTGGTTCAGCGTAAACTCGAACTTCAGAAACGCGCCCCTGGCCTCCCGGACCCGCGCATCGCTCACCGTTAACGTGGTCCCCTGCGGCAGTGGGCCGTCGCAGGGTCCGGGCTTGAAGCGCCCGTAGCAATTGCGCACCTCGTCCAGGTCCGGAAACGGAACGAGGATCCTGGTGTACTTGTAGGGATGGACCACGCGATCGGGGTCGGCCCACAGGCAATCCGCGGCGATGGTGCAGGTGTTGTTCCCGCCGGAATAGGCGGCGGTTGCGTTCGTGCAGGTTCCCGCCGCCGGACTCACCTGCTTGAACCGCGCCAGGCAGCCGGCATCGGTGAGCACGTCGGACCTGTTGCAAAGTTCGCCGATGTCGGAGCAGCAGGAGATGCCGCGGATCCTGTGGATGGTGGAGCCGTCTCTCTCCTCGCCGTCATCGAGGTGGAGGGTGCGGTCCATGGCGGACTTCAGGTCGACCTTGGCCACGACGGTGCCGTAGTCGGGGCACATGTTCCGGACATGGTAGGGGCTCTTCCTGAGCACGCCCCGGTTGTTCCAGCTGGCGCTCAGGCATTCCGCGTCCCTGTGGTCGACCCGGTTCCCCTTGCTGCATGCGGCCATGGCCGCGTCCGCCGAAAGAAGAAGCGTGAGCGCGGCGGCGAGGACGGCGATCGCCGGTCCTGCCGCGCGAACGGTGCCCGGTCCGACCAATACGGTGCTCCTCTGCGATCCAGAGGTCGCTCCCCGAAGGGATGCGCTACCGAGTCACGTGGGCAGGATTGGCGCCGCAACCAGACGGATTTTCCAATGGGGGCGATAGGAATTTGTTATCCGACGCGCCGCGAGCGGCGTCGCCGGCCGGCTTGCACGAGGGTGGAGGCCCAGGGGATCGCGACAGGTGTACCGATACGGCGCCAGGGCCCGGGCGGACGGCTCTCGAGGCCGGCTCCGGCCACGCGGGCGAGGCGCGCCGGAGTCGGGCGCGTGCGATGTGGCCGGCGTTTTCGGCGGCCAACGGCAGGACCGATCCCGGCAGCTTGGCGGCGACCTTCGTTTCGGCTCGATCGCCTGCCACCGGGCTTCGTCGCGTTCGGCGCTTTCGTCGAGGCGGCCGAAGCCGTGCGGCCGGCTCGGGCGCGAAGGCGAGAATCCGCGGGAGATCCCGTGGCCCGATCGCGCCGCGTTGCGCCCGGTGGCGGGCGGCCTGCAACTCCGCGCGGTCGAGGTGTTCCCGAACAAGAAGACCCGTCGCCCGGCAATCCGGACGTTACGGGGGTCCGGGTCGGGGTCCGGCGGCCGGATCCGGCGTGCGCACTTGGGCCGTCGCTCGTCTCAGGTCCCTGACGATGCGGCTCACCTTGCGGGCATAGAGGTTGCCGACCGGGGTAAGCGTCACGCCATTGCTTTGCCTGACGAAGAGCTCGGTTCCGAGGAATCGCTCGAGCAGCCTCACATGCCTGCTGATGGCGCCGGGCGAGACCTGGAGTTCGGCCGCCGCGTACAGGAAGCTCTCATGCCGGCCCGCGGCTTCGAACGCCTGGAGCGAGTTCAGCGGCGGAAGCGGCTCATTGGACATGGGTTTCAGGCACGGGCACAGCCTTAGAGAAGCTGAGCCAGACTAAGTTTATTGCAGGTCACGGTCAATCGCGGGCATCGTCGGCGTCCGTCCGGATTGCCTGGAATTGCAGGCAAATCAGCCGCGATCCGGCCTTCCGGTCGCCGAAAACCGAAGCCGCCGCGGCGAGGGTGGCGCATCGACCGATGTCCGGGAGGCCGGTTGAGGGCTTGCAGGTGAGCGATGGGCGGAAGGCGGTTTCCGGCGCGGGGCGGGCGAGCCCGAGAGCACTCAGCCGTTCGACGGCTTGCCTCCCGAGCATTCGTGCAGGAGCCATTCCTTCAACCGCACGAGGGTCGGGTCGTTCGCCGACGACGCGGTCATGACCAGGTGATAGGACTTCCCGGAGGCGACCGAGAGATGCGCGAGCGGGACGAGCTTTCCGGTCGCCAGCTCCCTGGCGACCATCTCGCCGTGCCCGACGGCCATCCCCATGCCGTCGACCGCCGCCTGGATGACGCCCGTGTAGAGCGCAAAGCGCATGTTGGCGGCAAGCTCGCCGGCGGTGGCGCCGACGGCCCGCGCCCAGTCCGGCCAGTCGGTGTCCCAGTAGATGTCGTGCAGCAGGGGCTGGCCGATGACCTCGTCGGCGCCGGGCCGGGCCGACAGCGTCTCGCGGAACTGCGGGCTGCAGACGGGAAACACCTCTTCTCCGAACAGCCGTGTGACGCTGTAGCCGGGATGCTGTCCTTTCGAATACAGGATCCATGCATCGACATCTTCGCGGTCCGCGTCGTGCTCGCCGTTGTGCGCCTCGATCCGCAGCTCGGCCCGGTCGAACGCCTGCCGGAATGACGGAATGCGGCGGTAGAGCCAGCGTTCCGAGAATATCGGCAGCGTCGAGATCGCGATCGCGCGCTCGCCCGACGGCCTGCGGGCGCGATCGGTCGCGGTTCTCAGCTCCCTGAGAATGCCGCCGACCTTGCCGGCGTAGTCCCTGCCGGCCGAGGTGAGCGCGACCCCGTTGCTTCGCCTGGCGGGAGGCAAGGGAGATGACCCGGAGGCTCGGCAATGGCTGAACTGCTCTTCCTGGCTGGCCTGCAGCAGGAGCTGTATTTCCTGCCCTCGGCTCTGGACGCGCTGGCAGCGGAGCGCCCGCGCAGCCGCACGTCCCTGGAAGTGCTGGAGGCCCGGATCGAGGAAGAGGGCCTGAGCGACGAGCATCTCGAGGGGCTCGGGCTGTTCGGGACGCCGGAAGAGGAGGACGGCTATCCGGCGATCCCGGACTGGTCGAAGATTCTGCCCCGGATGGCGGAGGACTGCCTCGTCCAGCTGCGGCAACTCGAACTCGTGGACAGTGAGGACCGGGTGACGCCCGAGGGCTATCGCTGCATGAAGCGCAAGAGGGCGTTGCGGCGGGCCGTTCGCAGCCGCTACAGCGTCACCGGGCGGGATTACGTGGCGCGCGCGGTGGCCGGGCGGCTGCGCAAGGTGCGCCGGGCGATCGAAAAGCTCGGCAAAGAGCGCGAGGATGTCCCGAAGTCGGCCTGTTACCGTCCGGCACTCTGCCTCGCCGAGTTCATGCGCTTCCATTTCTGGCTGTCGGAGGCGGACGCGACGAAGAAGGACGAGGACGGGTGGCCGGCAGCCCCTCGGCCCGTGGATTTCGCCGGGACGATCGTGGGCGACCGGGAGGAAGACCTGGCCGGGCTGGATGCCGGCGGGGGCGGACTCGAATATGCCGCCCTCGTCATGGCCGACGGTGCCGCCGACCGGGTGGAGAAGGACTATTCCCCGAACGGCGAGCAGATCGCCGCGGCCAAGTCGAGCGCGCTCATGCTCTGCGATGCCGGCGTGCTGGTCCCGGAAGGCTTCCCCGGCGGCGTGCAGTGGCTGTTCCCGCTCGAAACCCGCAAGACCGGGAAGCGGAAGACGAAGCCGGAGGGCGGGCGATGACGCTGACGGCGCGCGTCCTGGTCGGCCCCGGGTCCAGGGGCCGGATCCGCTTTCCCGATCCCGGGATCGACGTCGATCCCCGCATACTGGACCTTGCGGCGACCCAGCTCTGCAACAACCACGACACCGTGAGCGCGGCTTATGTCTACCCGGCCATCGGCTTCGACCACGAGACCGCGCAGAAATACTGGGCCGCCTTCGACGAGGAGGAGCAGCAAAAGGCCGCCCTTGAGGCGGCAGCGCGCAACGCCGCCCTCGCGGAGGATGGCGACGGCGACCGGGACGACCGGGGTGAAGGTGAGGGCGACCGGGGTGGCGGCGGGGATGCCCCGGCGACCGGATTGCTGAAGAAGCAGCAGCGCTTCTACCCCAAGGGGGTCGGCCTGGAGCTGATCGTCGCCCTGCTGCTCAGTTGCCTGGGCGATCCGAAGACCGCGCTCTGTCCCTGCCGCGTGCACAGGACAGGCCGGCTGCGCGGCATTCCCTACGGCCACACCCCGCAGGGCAAGCCCGACGTCCGCGCCGACTACGAAGGCTTCACCGTGATCGGCGAAGTCACCATGCAGGAAGGCCAGGGGCAAAGACTGCGCAACAAGACCGTCAAGGAACAATGGGACAGCGCCGTCCGCCATGTGGACAAGGCGCTCAAGGAACGGGGGCAGAAGCGCGTCTATTGCCTCATGGTCAGCAAGGCCGACCTGACCGACGGCCGGGTGCGGATCCGGCTCCAGGAGGCGCCGGGAAGACTGGACGAAAGCCGCCGCGACCGGGCGAAGTTCCTCGTCTTCGGCATCCGCGAACTGAGCCATATCGGCTACAGGCTGCACAAGCTCTATTGCCGGGGCCGCACCGATGTCCACCCGCTGACCGGAGCGGACCTCGCCGCGATCCTGGACAGGCTCCATGCCCAGACCATGGCGATGTTCAATGAAAGCAGGCCGTTCACGAGAGGCTGGGCCGGGCTGAAATTCGCGAAACTGCTCGAGCAGCATGCCGGCGGCGGCCAGATCGACGATTTGCTCGAGCGCAAGCCGGAGGAACCGCAGGACGCTGCGTGACGGCTTCGTCCCTCGTTGAGAACCGCCTTGCGGACAGGCCGACATTACACCGCCTTGCCTCGCGCCCCGCCACCAATTTTCACATATAGCCCCGGCAAACAGCCGCGCTCATTCGAGCCAACGCCCACAACTCCATTTTCATAATCCCGATGATAGTCTGTATTAGGGCATGATTTCCACGAAATTTCGTTGACTTTCGGTTCTGGAAGTGTATTCTGGCATTTGGAAACGGGAATTTCACCGATGATCTACAAGATCGAGATTGAAAATTTCTGCTCAATTCGCGACCGTCAGATTCTGGATCTCAGGGTTCCTGCAAACGCGCCGCGAGACAATCATCGGTTGGCCAGTTGTTGGCTTGGATCGGACGAGCGTGCTCCCAAGGTCATCGCGGTCTTCGGCGCAAACGGTTCAGGCAAATCCAACCTCTTGCGTGCGGTGTCGTTTGCGGCCTGGTTCGTCGGATCGAGCTTTAGTCTGGCACCCGGTAGCCGTATTCCCCTTCAGCCCTTCAATGATGAAGCTTCGTTAAGGAAACCTACCCGATTGAAGTTCTGGTTGTCGTGGCTGGAGGACCTTGACGCACTTGGCCAGGATGATGCGGCAGAGTGCCCATATTGCTATGAGCTTGCGATAGGAAATGGAGACCATCGAAGCGTGATCGGCGAGGGCATTTTCTTCTGGCCTACTTCCACAGGAAGAAAGACGCGTCTGATCGAGAGGTTCGAGGATGGAAGCGTGAAAGCTTCCAAGGTCTTCGGCCTTGCCGGGTATAAGGGGGCGCTTGACAAGGTTCTGCGACCGAACGCAAGCGTGATTTCGACACTTGCTCAGCTCAATCATCCAATTGCGGCCGCCATCGCAAATGCTGCCCAAAGTATTCAGTCAAACATCTTCATCGAGAAAGTCGAGTTTTCGGACGAGGTTGTACTACGCCACTATATTGACGATCCCGAAATGGTCAAACGGTTTAATCGGGAAATCGGACGGATCGATGTCGGAGTCCGCGCCCTCGAGATAAGCCAGGGTAGCAACGGGCCGCAGGTATTGTTCCGGCACGATGAACTGTCCTTCCCCATGGCCCCCATCTACGAGAGTCACGGAACCCGTCAATTCGTGAAATTGTTCCCCTTGATCTCAGGTTCTCTTGCCACGGGCGGTATAGTGATTATCGACGAGCTGGACGCGGCGATTCACTCGATGATTCTACCCGAGATCATCAGCTGGTTTCACGATCCCGGTCGCAACCCCGACAATGCGCAGCTTTGGATGACTTGCCACAACGTTTCGCTGCTTGAAGACCTGTCAAAGGATGAAATCGTGTTTTGCGAAAAGGATCGACGAGGCAGGACTGAGACCTACAACCTCAACGACATCAAGGGCGTTCGGCGGGACGACAACTACTACCGGAAATATCTTGGCGGAACCTTCGGCGCCGTGCCGCGAATCGGCTAGTGCCGCGGAGGTACGGTCATCGCCCGCAACGCCCGCGCATATTCGTCGGCTGTGAAGGAGCCAGCGAAGTCGGATACGCTGCGTTGATCGGGATTCTTGCCGAGGAAGCTCGTACCTTAGTCCATATTGATACTCGCAAGTGTCACGGTGGCGATCCCTTGGCGATCGTAGAGGCGGCCATCGGCGAGCTTCGTATGCGCGGGAAGCGCCGAGGGGCCTATGCAGCTCAAGCAATCTTTCTTGATGCCGATCGCCGCCGGGATGCTCCGGACCGCTCGGCGAGAGCCGACCGGTTGTTGCGGGACCACGGATTTCATCCGATCTGGTCCCAACCGACCCTAGAGGCCTTACTGCTCAAGCATATTCCAGGGTGCGAACGACTGGAACCCGCAACGTCGACTTTGGCTCTTCACCAGTTGCAGGAGCGTTGGCCCGGATATCGTAAGGGTATGGCGGCGAAGGAGTTACGCACAGAAATCGATCACGATGCGGTGATACGTGCAGCAGCGGTCGTACCTGAGTTGAGGGCGTTTCTTGTTTCGATCGGCTTTCTGTCATGAATCTCAGTGGGCGACGGATACGGGACATTACTGCCGGCTGTAGTCTTGGCCATGGTGCGCTGCGCCACCCCCCCCAAACTGGTCGAGGGGCATGCCCGCAGGCGGTCGTCGAGGAAACACGATAATGATTATTGGTGCGAGATGTCTCTCCCGCGCCGCCGGAGGAGGCCCGGAAATGCAAGCGGCAGTCGACAGAGGTTGCGAAGGGCCGTTCACTTCGCTGCGGTATGCACCGTTGCCGTCGCTGCAATGATTGGGGAGGCGGTGGCCACGAATTTGGAACACTGCATGAATAGGATGCATCCGCAAACGGCTGAGGCGAAAGCAGGGCAAGGCATGGTTACGATTCGTGTCGAGGGAACGAACTGGGGAAAGGCAAGACCGGAAGACATCAAGAGGTTACTGCAGAATGTAGCATGGCATTTGACAAGACACTTTCGCGATCGGATCTATGCGACGATCGAAGTCGTGAACCATCATTTGGGCCCAAGAATCTTGCTTCGAATGCCTGGACAGGAGACTTACACAATCCTCTTAGACACGACCGACAGATACTGGGCACAGTACAGCTATCAGTTCGCACATGAATTCTGTCATTTGGTATCGAATTATGAAAAACGTTTCAACACACCGAACCAATGGATAGACAAAACAATCTGCGAAACGGCTTCGCTGTTCATCCTGCGAAGCATGGGCGAAACGTGGAAGGATGCTGCTCCATATGCTCCGTGGCGGGAATTCGCGCAGCACCTGACGGCATACGCGAATGCCCAGGCGGGCAAGGTCGAAATGCAAGCGACAGAAGGGGAAGATTGGGAAGAGTGGTTTCGGCAACACGAGAGCAAGGGACGAAAGGACCCGTATAATCGCGAGGGGAACCGTGCTATCGCGTTGCGGCTCTTGCCCTTATTTGAGCAATATCCAGAGGGCTGGAATGCGATTAGGAGCCTGCCGACGTCGAAAGAGAGGATAGGTCAGTACCTAAAGGAATGGAAAGAGCAGGTACAACCCAGCGAGCAAACGTTTATTACAAAGATGGAAACGGCACTTGGGCTAGCGCTGTGATCAAGACTCAGCGTCTATACTTGGAGTTCATCGCGAATTTGTTTCTTTAGCTGTTTTGGCTTCTATGGAATGATGAATAGCTGCGAGCGGATTGGTAAGGATGATCTACGCCCATGGCATGCACGGGCGGTTCCGGTTGGGTTACGGGGCGCAGTTCATCCATGTCGCCGCCGCCATGGCTGAGGACCGCGCCGAAATCGACGATCTGCTCGCCTCCGGCGCGGACCCCACTGCCCGCGACGCCGGCGGCTGCACGCCGTTGCACTACGCCGCCGACAACAACACCGTCGGGGAGGTGGCCCGGGCGCTGTTCGAGGCCGGGGCCGATCCCGAAATCTGCGAGGGATACGGGCGCAAGCCGCTCGACTACGCCGTCAGCTCGGCCAATGCCGCCTTCATTGAGGCGGCGCTGGACGCGGGCGCCGATCCGGCCGGCAGCGGCGATGCCATAGACGAAGCCCGGGACATGGCGCGCTACGGCTGTCCCGCGTTCGGGAAAACCCGCGCCTACAGGCGCCTGATGCTGGCCGCCTGGCGGCGCGATTGACGCGGTCAGAGCTTGAGCGCGCGCCCCTTGCGACGGGTGCGTTTGGGCACCGGAATCTTCTCGCCCGGCCAGAGCACGTCGGCATAGGTCAGCGGACGGTCGGCGAAGCCCAGCCGCATGGCGGGCGTGGCCCTGTCCGTCTTGCCGGTGTGGATGAAGTTGTTCACCACCCGGAAGATGTCGAGATATTTCCGCACCATGTCCGGGTTGTAGGGCGCATAGCCGTACCAGACCTGGTTCCAACCGCCGCTCGGCGTGTAGAAGGGCCGCTCCAGGGGTGAGAGGAACCGGCGGGTCAGTTCGAAGACGTTGTCGACCCTGCCGAGCGAAGCGCCGAGATAGAGCCGGGCCCTGTCGTCCAGCTCCAAGTCGGGGTTTTCCGTGATCCAGCGGACCTGCTTGCCGGGCTCCTGTTTCGTCGGCACCGGATGGCGCAGCCAGCCATGCTCGGGCAGGCCGCCCGCGTCGAGCGCGGCCCGGATCATCTCGAAGCCGAGTTCCTCCCTGTCCATGCCCTCCAGGCCCCGCGCCCGGGCGAAGGCCCGCAGCTGCCGCATGGCCTCCTCGTAGAGCCGGTCGCGCTCGTCGACCGCGCAGTTCTTGTCAAAGCGCACCAGGAAGCCGTGCGCGGCGCCTTCTGCGATCTGCTGCTGGAAGGCGCACATGAAGGACGAGATCGTCGAGAGATGCTGGTCCATGCAAAGCTGGAGCCGCTCGACGCCGGCGCCCTTCAGGATCTCGCGCAGCACGAACATGTGCCCGAGCGTCCGGTAGCCGGTCTTCACCAGCATGCCGGAGCGCAGCATGTGGTCGCGCAGCGGCCCCTGCCCCGGCACGATCTCCATCTCGGCCACGTCCTCATAGGTGTTGGCCGCCCGGAAGGCGTCCTGGATGTCGCCCACGGCCTGCTCGGCGGCTTCCCGCCCCATGCGGCGCTGGCCGGTGCGTCCGCTGCGCATCTCGTCGCCGGCGAGCCAGAAGCGTGCGTATTTGCGGAACGCCTCCTTGCGGGTCATGTCGCCCAACTCGGCGGACTCATAATTGACATCGAACGGGTCGAACCGCGGATCGTGATTGACGTCCAGCTCAAGGATGAAGCGCGAGGCGGCATCGACGCTGCAGCAGGATGTCATCTCGACGGTGCGGCGCTGGACCCTGCTCGGCCAGTTGACCATCAGCGACTGCGAGTCGATGGCGATGTTCATCCCGGCCGGGAGGCGGCGCGCACCAGTCAGGAAGGAGCGCGTGACAGCGCTGTTCAGATCGCAGCAGCGGCGATGAATGAAATCGAGGATGGTGTAGTAGTCGGCATGGCTCCTGAGCCCGGCGCCTTCCACCGTGCGGCGCATGGGGGACTTGTTGGCGACGCGCGAGAACACGTCGGCGGCGAGCGACTGGTTCCTTGCGTGGATCCTGGGAGCCTTGTGCGAGACGAGCACGTTGCGCAGGCAGCTCTTGCACCGGTAGATCGGGTTCTCGCGGTTCTTGTAGTAGCCGTACTTCGTATAGAGTTGGCGATGCTCGCCGATGGAGAGGCCGAAATTGGCGCAGCCCTCGGTCTTGCAGGCGAAGCGGTATTCCAGCGGCCGGGTATAATCGGCAATGCGCTCGACTTCCTCGGCGATGGCGGCGTTCGAGCGGATGGCGCCCTTGCCGTTGCACGCCTTGCACCTGAGCGCCGGCTCCTGGCCCTTCGAGGTCGAGATGATCGCGTAATGGGGATCGCGGTCCCTGCTCGGCCCGGTCTTTCCGGGCCTGGTGCGGGCCGGCACACCGAAATTCGCGCAGCCCGACGTGCGGCAGTGATTGGTCTGTATCAGGAACACATCGCCGAGAATCCTGGCATTGGCGGTCTCGGGGACCCGGAGCGTGCGGGGCGTCATAGCCATGGCTCTTCCTCCTCGAAGAGCTCCCCATTGTAACGTTGGAGGGGCCTCCTGTAAAGCCCTTCTTCTGATATTATTACATAATATCAGTATGTTACATGGAAGCGACTTCACAACTTGACGGAAGGTAAGCAGCCCTCCGAAAGCCCAATGCCGAAGGCCGCTTCACGAGTCCCTTCGTTAATGAATTCTGCGCGAAATGAGTCTGAAACTAAACCTATTGTTCGGTGCGCCGCTTCGACACCGGTCGGCGCCGTCGATACCCCATCACACTCGCGATCCGGGTGCGGCGAACGTCATCACATTGCGCAGCGCGTTGCCCCGGTCCGGTTCCGGGACGAGCCGCTCCTCGAAGGCACCGCGCGTATAGGCGCCGATGATTCGGCGCTAGAAAAGCACGGCGGTCTCGTTCTCCGGGATCTGCATGACCTGCCAGCGGCCCGGGAACCGATCGAAGGCTGCCTTCGCAGCTCGTCGCCCCACTCCGTGGCCGGCCCAGGGACCCATGACGAAAAACTGGCTCATGTTCCAGTCGATGCCGGGTACCAGGGCGTATCGGTCGATCAGGCAGAAGCCCGCGACGAGGCCATCGGCTTCGATCAGGAACGGGTGGTTGCCCACGTCCCAGGCGTAGGAGAAGTCCCTGGTCGCCCGCATCCATTCGAAGCTGGTTACCCACTCGTCGAGCGGGCCAATCTGACGCGCGATGTCGTAGAGATAGAAACGCGCCATGTCGTGGACGAGCGCAGTGTCGTCTCGTGCCGCCTCGACGAGATGCACATCGCCGATATCCGTCATATCGGCAAGCCCAGCGCCTCGGCCAGCATGGGGACCGCCCCGGCGACTTCGTGGTCGACCTCCTCATCGCGGCGGCCCCGGCCGCAGGGTGGCCGAGGGCGGCAATCCACCATGGCATTCAGCAGGTCGCAGGGGCTGTTGGCGCCGGTGCCGCGCATCGCCTCGCGCGTGCCGATGAGTCCTTCCGAGCAGGCTTGGAAGAAATCGGCTGCGTTCTTGAGCCTTCTCATCGGCGCCCTGTGTCTCCGGGGGAAAGCTCCAATGAGAAAATCCCTTCGCCTATTCGAAACCCTAACTCCCACATCACCAGCTCCGCATGAAGGCGGGGCGCCCGCACCGCATACTGATCTCTCATAATCCGGCAGGATCAATTACTTGCGGCGCTGATCGGCGCCTCGCGCCGGCGCGGTGAACTTCACTTTGAGCGGTTGATCGACCGCCTTAAGGTGCAACGGCCAAACTCGCAATCGGTGTAGATGTCCATCTTGCGGTCCCGGATCAAGAAGTAGTTATCTGGGTTGCCACGCCGATCCCGAAGCGCGAGCGAAAGGCCATCGGTGGGCATGTTCGGATGCCGGAGCTCATCCATTTCGTCACCATCCATATAATACTGGCCGCCACGCCGCGCGATGACAGTCGGCGCCTGCCAAAGCGGATCATAGCCTTCGAAGATGACCGTGCCATCGTCGGCAACGACCGCACCGGACAACAAGACGAGGGCAAGGGCAAGGATACGAGTCAAGCTCAACGCGAAACTCCGATGTGACCACGAACGAGCGAATAGTATCACGCGGAAGCTTGGGGGAGCCGTCCATAGGGTCCGGGAGGGCACCATTACCCGCTACCTATACGAGGCAGGCTCGGCGTCGCTCATTGCCAGGCAGTGATGGCCGATCCGTTCACGATCCGCATCTTTGTCCCTGACGGCGACCCGGAAAGAGTCCGCCTGATCGACCGCATGAACTGGACGGGTCTCGGGCTGGTCTTTCGCAGGACCGACTGGTCCGAGGTTCGGAAGCGCGACGAAATGCAGAGGACCGGCATCTACGTTCTCGTCGGCTATGGCAACGAGAACGACGATCTGCTCATCCTCTATGTCCTGCTGGCCGACGACACTTGCATCAAACGGTTGACATCACCCGTTCAGAATGCCGACACCGCAAAGTCAATTTGCCATACGGGAAGACCGGCAAGGGGTGCCAGCCGAGCCCCCTGCACCCCACGAGCACGCGCGATCACAAGGAGACCACATGA
>Ga0209021_1003506_pt1 | contig 12471 bp, 6 predicted proteins | sample PinacodermFT_FD_187299 | JGI IMG/M metagenome (GOLD analysis project Ga0209021, IMG submission 187299) | Host-associated microbial community of the marine sponge Aplysina aerophoba from Gulf of Piran - sponge pinacoderm, lysed by freeze-thaw... | ecosystem: Host-associated > Porifera > Sponge >... | reverse complement strand
CTGGGACCCCGGCACCGGCGGCAGCAAGTCCACCAACACCACCGGCCACGCCGCCCACAAGGCCGCCCGGGAAGTTCACGAAATGCTGGTGGAGTGCGCCGCCCGGAAGCTCGGATGCCAGCCCGACCAGGTCGGGCGGGTGGACGGCCGCTTCGCCGCCCCCGAGGGAGGCGAGCTGTCGTTCGCGGAGGTAGCCCAGGCCGCCATCGCTGAGGCCGGCGGGGCGTTCCACCACGACACCCTCTTCGCCCCCGAGGGCCAGCCGCCCATCACCTCGTTCGCGGCGCAGATCGCCGAGGTGGAAGTGGATCCGGAAACCGGTCAGGTAAGGGTCACTCGCATGACCACCGCCCACGACTCCGGCAGAATCCTCAACCACCTGACCTACCAGGGCCAGATCGACGGCGGCGTTGTCAACGGCGTGGGCTTCGCGCTGATGGAAGACAACCCCATGTCCGACGGCAAGATCACCACCCTGAACCTCGGTGACTTCAAGCTCCCTTGCGCCAAGGACATCCCCCGTCTCGACACCGTGTTCGTCGAGCAGGGCGAAGGACCCGTCCCCTTCCAGGGCAAGGCCATCGGCGAACTCCCCAACGTCCCCACCGCCGCCGCCATCGCCAACGCCGTGGCCGACGCCACCGGCGCGCGGGTGTACGACCTGCCGCTCACGGCGGAGAAGGTGTACGCGGCGCTGCACGAATCCTAGCGGCTAGGAACACAGGACCCTGCGCCCTTCGGGGCTCAGGGTGCCACTCCACAGCCGTATTTTCGGGTAACCCGTAGGTCGGATTTGGGAAGCGCAATCCGAGGGACACGCCCGGACCACTGATCGATTATTTATTGTCCGACTGATACAATATCGACTGCATGCCTCAGATCACCATCGACATTGATGAGAATCTGTTCCAGGAGGCGCGCCGTCTGCTCGGTACATCTTCCGTCGAAGAGACCGTCGATGCCGCGTTACGCAAAGTCCTGTCCACCGACGCCCGACAGCAAGAAGTCGCAGTGCTCGCGGAAATGGACGGGCTAGAACTCGCCAACCGTGAGGTTATGGCGAAAGCTTGGCGTTCGTGTGGAGGCGGAACGAAACGCCGGCAAGAGAGGGATATCGAAACCGCCCGAAGGTTATGGCGAGAGTACAGGAAGCGCAAGACGCGGGAGGATTAGATGGTCCTGACACGAGATTTCAAGGAAACCATCCAAGAGCGCGTTGAACGGGACCCAGCCTTCCGGGAGGCCCTCCTCACTGAGGGGATCGAATGCCTTCTCGCCGGCGACGTGGACACCGGCAAGGCCGTCTTGCGCGACTACATCAACGCAACCATCGGCTTTCAATCGCTCGGCGGCCTTACCGACAGGTCCCCCAAGAGCCTGATGCGTATGTTGGGCCATGGAGGCAAACCCCGAGCCCGCGACCTTTTCGAGATCATCGGTTTGCTTCAAAAGCGCGACGGGTTAAAGCTCCGGGTTCAAGCAGTCAGATGAAGCGCAATGGGGGACCGCCCCCGGCCCTTTCATCCCCGGACTGGGACTGTCCACGCGGCGATCACCGGGCTACGCTTACACCATCCAGTCGGCGCCTCCCACTCAGACTTCTTCTTGAGCACACTCTCCGTGCTCGCAGCGTGTATTCGGGCAAATGTGCGCACGTGCTCCTTGCGAGAAGCACCTCCACCTTCCCTCATTTTCGACGTCGGTCCTCATTCTGGCCCGATTGCGGTTGAGCAGCCATTGCGCCAATGGCGGTTTTCTGTGGCACAGTCTTCAGGACGACCCATCTAGCTCCCTGAGTCTTCACGACGAGTGGCGCGGTTCAAGTTCCTGGCACTGACTGGCTTCGATTGCTCGCAACCATATTGCGGATCGTCAAGATTTTGTTACTTCCGACTTTCTTTGTTAATTGACGTTACTGTGATCCAAGGTGCTTGTATGCGGAACCGACGATCATCAGAGAATCACCGGAACGGAAGGATAGCCCGGAATGACGGCACCCGACTCCCTGTTTCAGGACACCATCTTCAGGGTCCTCGAAACCGCACCGCGCGGTCTGACCGTCGAACGCATTCGTACCCAGTTGGCTGAGGCGGGAGCGACGATCAGCAAGGACGAAGTCGTACGGGCTCTGGCACACATGAACGAGCGCCAACTGGTCCAGTTCGGTGCGGCGCGACGCTGGCATGTCCGCCGGCAAGGGAACAAAACTGCGGAATATACCGTCTCTGGCAGACCAGACGAATACCTGGTTGCAGTCCCTTGCCAAGCCACCGCTGGTGAGGTGGCCGTGGTGGGGCCGGACATGCAAGGCGGGCGCATCGACGCCAACATAGACCTCTTGCAACAACTCCTGCCTTACTATCAGGATGCGTTACGACACGGCGACAGCGGCCAGCCTCAAGCCTTCGCAAACCAGTACGGGGAGAATTTCGTGCTGCTAGAGCCGGACAAGCCCTGGTGGCCGAAGGCGGAGCGGGGTCGCACGTTGGTCGTTCCACTCTCGCGAATTCCGGACGGCGTGCGATCGCGTTTGGCGAGACAAAACACACGGCACCTCCTGTTGGGTTATCCACTACATGTGGTAGCGCCCCGTAACGGGGACACCGACGCCTCCGTTCGTCCTGTTTCGGTCTTCCGTTGCCGTTACGATCAGACAGAGACGCATCTACTGATTCGCGTTCCGGTGACCAGACCCATGATCGTTCGAGACTGGCTGCGAGATCAAGTGAGGTACAGCGGGTGGAATGCTTCGCGCTTGTTGAGCTGGTTGCTGATCGAAGATGAGACCGCAGGTCTGGACACCGAAGATGAAGCCGAGAGCCCGGAGTTCCTGGAGATTCCCACCTTCGCTGCCCGGCTGGAATCCGCTGCCGGGAAGAGGTTGCACCAAAGGCTTCTTCCAGACGCAGTGGCCAGCCGCGTGCCTCGTGGTGGCGGGATCGGGTTCTATAACGGTCTGGCCCTATTCCCGGAGGCCATCGGGAACTACGTCCGCTCCGCCATCAGGGATTATGACCTGCTTTGCCAGGAACCCAGGGAACGGCTAGAAGGCAGTGCGATCGGCACACTGTTCGGGACAGAGCGGCCTGCTTCTCCGGTTCCGGCCATCGTACATCCATTCCCCCTCGGCGAGGCCCAATTGTTGGCAGGGCGGGCCGCCCTATCCCAACCGCTGACGGTGATCACCGGCCCGCCGGGAACAGGCAAGTCGCAGGTCATCGCTTCGATCATGCTCAGCGCCGCGGCCGCCGGACGTTCCGTACTGCTGGCGGCACGCCAGCATCGTGCCATCGACGCTGTGAAAGAGCGCATGGAGTCTCTGACCGGAGATCGGGTTCTGCTCGTTCGAGCCAACGAATCCCAAGGATTCGGAAAGTTCACGTTCGCTGACGGTCTGCGTGCCCTGCAGACCCGGGCGGGTGGCCCGGACGCAACTCAGCGTTTCGCCAGACGTTTGAGCCGTTTGGCGGAAGTTGATTCGCAGCGCTGGAATCTACTGGAGAGATGGCGGAGCCTCAAGTCTCTGGGGGAAACCGGCGCCCGTCTGTTGGCAGACCTGGAACGGCTGGCAGCCGAACGGGCGAAGCTATCGGAGACGGTGGGACCTACGCCCAACGAGTCCCGTTTTTTCGTCGGGCTTCTCCACGCACTGGCCCGCTTTCTCCGCTTGCCGGTCGGTAGGGATATTCCGCTCGGTGCCGAATTCCGTCAAGCGCGTTTCGACCGTGAGGAGAGCCGGTTAAAGGCTACTCTGGGCGAGGTGGAAGATCGGATCCAAGCGCTTCGGAAGGAGTTGGAGGGCCAGGCCGAGAACCCGGTTACCATAGGGGAGCAAGTTCAGACACTCAGCAGCGAAATCATGGAGCCGCTCCTCGACCACCTCGACGCCGTGTCTCAGGATGACAGGCAGGTGCTAGCGGCTATTGCCGGCGATGCCGCCATCATGGGACAGAGAGACATCGACGGCGATGCGTACCGGCTGATTTTGAAGTACATGCCGCTCTGGGCAGTGACGACCCTCGCTGCCGGCAGCCGGATACCGCTGGAGGCGGGCCTATTCGACTTTGTCGTGTTCGACGAAGCCGGCGTGACGGACATCGCATCCGCCCTCCCTCTCCTGTTCAGGGCCAAATCGGCAGTCATCGTGGGCGATCCCATGCAGCTTGGCATGATCAGCAACCTCGACCCACGTGAGGAGCGCCTGATGCTGAGCCGGCATGAGCTCTTGGGGCCCGGCATCGGGCGTTTCGCCCAGGGACAGACCGACCTGTTCCAGCTTGCGGCGTCGGCCATCCAGAGCGCACCATTTTTGTTGAATGAACACTATCGCTGTCATCCGGATATCGCCGCATACTTCAACGAGGCCTTCTATGGCCGCCGCCTGACCGCCCTGACGGATGCGGAGAAACTGCACGTTCCCAAGGGCTTCAAGCCGGGCCTTCACTGGACCGACGTACAGGGCTCGGTCTCCACGGGCCGTGACATTGGGATGGGAGGCTCCGCGTATTCCGACGCGGAGGCGGAAGCCGTGGTGGATATGCTGAAGGCGTTGGAAGCGCTGGGTTTTGAAGGCACCGTGGGCGTCGTCACCTTCTTTGCGCCGCAGGCTAGACACATCAATGAACGCGCAAGCCGCGAGATCGGCGCCGACAAGCTTAATCGTCTGAACGTCAAGATATTCACTGCCAACAAGTTCCAGGGCGATGAACGCGACGTAATGCTGTTGTCGCTCTGCTTGGCTCCAGACATGCCGGACGGCGCGCGGAACTTCCTGATGAGAGAGAAGCGCCTGCTAAACGTCGCGGTCAGCCGGGCGCGCGCGGTCTGCCACGTCTTCGGTAACAGGGGGTTCGCCGCATCCTGTGGCATTCCACACATTGAGACCCTGGTCCGCCGAGTGAATGAAGCCGCCGTGCCGCCCGACGCCAAGTTCGACGACCGCTTCGACAGCCCTTGGGAAAAACGACTCTACGAAGCGCTGATCGAGCGTGGGGTCGACCCGATACCGCAGCATCCGGTTGCGGGGCGCTTCCTGGACTTGGCGGTAGTAGACGACACACGCTGGCCGCCTGTGCGCCTGGACATCGAAGTGGACGGTGTCACTTACCACACAGATGACGACGGCAACCGCCTCCAGACGGATCTGTGGCGTGACCGTCAATTGCGGGGGCTGGGCTGGAAGGTCCTGCGTTTCTGGGTCTACGAGTTGAGGGACGACATGGAGGGGTGTCTTGAGCGAGTGGAACAAGCCATCAGAGACTGATCGGGAGTCTTCCGAACTGCCCAGGGGATCGTCACGCCTGCGCAGCGAGTCACCTGAACCACCCCAAACGACGTCGGCGCCGGTCGGCTCGGGCCGCCAGCAGGCGAAGACCCGTCCGCGCCTGCTGCCGCTCGGGCTCGTCACGTTGATCGGTTTGGGCGCCGTGGTGTGGCTTGCCTTCGCCGTAGTGGAAGGCGTCATCAGCAGAACCGCAAAGAGGGCTGAGATCGAGGCGCTTTCCGCGCGACTCGGACCATTGCGGGCTGAAGTGAGCAGGACCGAAGTCGCAAGGGACGAACTCCGCGCCGACCGCGACGTATTGCAACGGGAGGTGGACGGCCTGAGCGCTCGCCAGCAAGCGCTGGCTGGAAATCTTGCAGAGGCCCACGCGGTCATCGAACGGGGAGAACTGGCCCAACGTCGACAAGCCGAGTTGGACCGCACCCTCACTGAGGATCGGCGCAAGTTGGAAGAGCTGGAAAGGCGCCGCAATCAACTCGCCACAGAGGTCTCCTCCGTAGGGGAACGCAGAGACGACCTGAATGCTGCCTTCAACGCCGAAGCGGATCGTCTGAAGGTCATGCGCGGTGACCTCCAAACCCTTCGGGCCCAGCGCCAGCGGACAGTGGACGAACTCCGCGCCGACCGCGATGCATTGCAACGGGAGGTGGACGGCCTGAGCGCTCGCCAGCAGGCGCTGGCTGGAGATCTTGCGGAGGCGCACGCGGTCATCGAAGGGGCAGAGCTGGCCGAACGCCGACAGGCCGAGATGGACCGCGCCCTCACTGAGGATCGGCGCAAGTTGGAAGAGCTGGAAAGGCACCGCAATCAACTCGCCACCGAGGTGTCCTCCGTAGGGGAACGCAGGGACGACCTGAATGCTGCCTTCAACACCGAAACCGATCGTCTCAAGGTCCTACGTAGCGACATCCAGACCCTTCGCGCTGAGCGGCAACGGGCCGAACAGGAGCGGGAGAAGGCCGAGAGTGAATTAGCCCGCGTGCGCGCGGCTCTTCGCCAAATCGAGGCCAAACGGGAAGCGGCGCGTGTCCAGGAGCAAATGCTGGCGGGTCGCGTCCGCGAACTTGCGGCCGAGCAGTCGGGCCTCGAACCCGTGCAGAAACAGATTGCCGAGACGAAGCAGACACTCGCGAACGCCCGCCAGGAGTTGGATGCGGCAAGCCTTCAGCTCGCGGAAACGCGCGCGGACGCGGTCCAGACTCGAACGTTGGCCGACGAGCTCCCCCTTCTGAAGGAGGAAATACAAGCCCTGGAAGCGCGCAGAAAGGAAGCCGTCCGTGACATCGCCGATCTGGAGGGGAAGCGGGCCGAGAGAATCCGCGTCGCTGGGGAGATCAGTGTTGCACAGGGCAGGCGGAATGGGTTGTTGAAGGACGAAGCGGAACTCCGCGCACGGATCGACACTCTCGAAAGGCGGCGAGACTCTCTCGGTGGGACGATTGCGGAACTGGAGAAGGAACGGGTCGGACTTGTTGGTCAGATCAAGAGACTTCACGAAGACCGCAGGCTCGCGGACAACGCGCGTACGGACGCTCAGAGTGACTTGGCGAGGCTCCAGGATCAAAACGAGAAGGAACAGCAGCGCCTGACCGCCGTAAGGCGCGAACTCGGTACGGCCGGCCAACGGTTGCAGGCGATCCAACCTGACCTGGAAACAGACTGAATGGCGAGCAGACGCGAACTTGCGTGGTGAGGGGAATAGACGATGAATTGGGTCCTGTATCCTGAAGTGCTCTCGATCATGATCGCGGTCCTGGCCTTGGTCGGGGTGTTGGGACTCGCATTCATCTATGGAGTACACCATCGTCTGGCTTGGGCGCAGTTGCCGGCCGCGGCACGCGACGCGGAGTTGGCAACCCGTGTCATGCAGCGCGAGACCGACCTTCTGGACAAGGAGCAAAGGCTGGAGCGGCTCGACGAACAGATCCGCGACCGTGAAGCCAAGCTGCTGGAGCGCGATCAGTTGGAAGCTGAGGCGGCCTATTGGAAATCCCAGATAGAGGCTGTGAAGGCCGAGTATGCCGGGCTCGATGCGTTGCGGACCGAAATCGAGGAAGTGCGAGAGTCGTATCGCCAGGAGATGGAGAGTCTGGCCGATGCGGAAAGACAAGCCCGCGAGGCGAAGGGCGAGTGGGAGGATGCGCGCACACGGGTGGTCGAAGCCGAGCGGCGCCTAGCCGAGGTTGCCGGTGAGGCGGACCGGCTGCGCGAGACGCACCAGGAGTTGGCGGAGACGGAAGCCCGGCTCACGACAACCAAGGCTAAGCACAAAGACGTGCTCACGGCATTGGAAGTGGGTCAAGACCGTCTCTCCCGCGCCGAGCGCGAGGTGGAGTCGCTTCACGCGCGGCAGCAGAACCTGCTTGTAGAGCTTCGTAGCCACGAAGAGCGGCTGGAAACTGTCAAGGCCGAACTGGACGGTTTGGCTCCCGCGCGCCAAGAGTTGACCGTGGTCCGAGAGTCGTTGCACTCGGCCGAAGAAGACTTGAAGGACAAACGCGAATCACTCTCGCGTCTTACATCCGACGAAGCGTGGCTTCACGCTCAGATTGCGCGTTTGCGGGGCGAACTCGACGAAGCTGCTGCAAAGGACTACGAGGGCGACGCGGCCGAATCCCTCGCCGACCTTCTCGTGCCGCCCTCGTGTCTTGGGTGCACCGACAATGACGGTCACATCGCCGTCCTTCCGGGCCAACAGCCCGCCGAACGGGAACTGGACGCGCTGCAACGGGTCCGCGAACACCTGGAGGAAAGCGGACTTGTCTTCGATGAACGGGTGATCAACGCTTTTCACACGAGTCTGAAGGCTGCGGTGATTTCGCCACTGACGGTACTGGCTGGCGTCAGCGGCACCGGCAAGAGCCAGTTGCCGCGCTTCTATGCGGACGCCATGGGGATGCACTTCCTGAAGATCCCGGTCCAGCCCCGTTGGGACGGCCCGCAGGACCTCTTCGGGTTCTACAACTACATCGAGAAGCGCTACAAGGCGACGGACCTCGCCCGGGCGCTGGTTCATCTGGACAACTACAACTGGCCCGATCAGGCAGAGAGGTTCCATGACCGCGTGCTGCTCGTGCTGTTGGATGAAATGAACCTCGCCCGCGTGGAGTACTATTTCTCGGAGTTCCTGAGTCGCCTTGAAGGACGCCCCCTTGACAGGGAGGCGGGCACCTCCGATATCCGGCGTCCGGCGGAGATCGAGATCGACATCAGCCGGAAGGCTCGGTCTCGGGGTGTCTACGCCGGTCAGAACGTCCTGTTCGTAGGCACGATGAACGAGGACGAATCCACATTGTCCCTGTCGGAAAAGGTGTTGGATCGAGCCAACGTGCTGCGCTTTCCGAAACCGAAGGAGTTGAGGTCGGACCTTCCCACGACGGGCGAACGGTTGAAAGCCGCGGGTTATCTTCCCAGGAGACGATGGACGGAGGAGTGGACGCGCCGCATCGGGGACATGGACAACGCCGCCCTTGATCGTGCGACCGAGACCGTGTCGGCCATCAACGCCATCATGGACGAAATCGGGCGGCCGTTCGGTCACCGCATGGGACAGGCGATACTTTACTACGTGGCAAACTACCCGTCTCAACCGGACCGAACCGACGAGCCGGAATTGATAAACAACGCGCTTGCCGATCAGATCGAGTTGAGGTTGCTTCCGAGGCTGCGCGGGGTCGGAGTGGACGAGAATCGGAACTCCCTGTACCAACTGGCCGGAAAGGCGAGATCATTGGGTGACGAGGCGCTTGGGAACGCCATCGACAACGCTGTCCAACGTTCGCACGACACCGGCCTGTTCGCCTGGCGCGGTTTCACCAGGGAGTAGCGTGTGGCGACGCCCGATCTGATTCTCCTGCGCGTCCCCTGGGGTCTGATCGGGCCTTCCCGAACGAGACTGGAAATGGCGGAGCCCATACCCGAATCGGATACAGACGGTTTGGACGTGGACGGCTGCGTGTCTCCTCTCCTGTTCAGTCGCGACGATAAGCCGGTTCCGCTCAACGAAGACGAGAGGCTCCTGGAGAGGTTCGTCGAATTCCGGACACGTCTCGACGAACGGCAACGAGTCTGGGACATTCCGGTTCCACTGCACGGAAGCGAACTGCAGAGCCTTCGGTTCCATTCCTGGAAGCGGTCCAGGAAATTCACTTGGTCCGGAGGCGTCGATCGCCCCTCGACCGCCGGTTCGGGCGACGGGGACGGGCAAGAGCAGGACCAGCCGGGAGCGCGCCTCCATCGTTTCCTGCGCACCATCCGCGCGCGTATGCAGGACTTCGAGACGGTTCTATCGGAAGGGCTGGACCCGTGGGACCACGTCCCCGTCTTGTGGCTCGACCCGCACGCCCCGCGTGACCCTACCATGGATGTCCTGGTGCGACATGCGCGTGAACACCGGACTGCCTGGGGTCATCTCGCCGAACACCCGCGGCGCCTGCTCAACCGCAGGCGCGAGTTGGTCACGCTACCCCGTGTAGAGGAACTGGACGTTGCGTGCATGCAGTGGTTGTCGCGCCAGCCGGGACAGACGCTTGCAGAACGGGCCGGCGGGCGCCAGCGCATCATGGCGCTCGCGCGCTACGAGAACCGGAACACCCTGGAGAACCGTGTCTTCCTGGACCTCATGGCGCGTAGCGTCGCTGCGGCACGCGACTACGACGCCATGAACAAGGGACGAGAGGGACGTACACGGCAACGGGGTAGCCTGCGGATCGAGTCCGTTCGGGCATACAGCCGGGAATGCCGTCGCATTCACCAGGAACTGGACATGCAGGGTGTTCTGCGCCCATCCGAACCGGTCCAACCTAATCATGTTCTGCTCGACGACGTGCGCTATCGCAGTGTCTGGGCAGCGCGGAAGGAGATCATCCGGCGCGAACGGGCAATCGACGACCTTTGGCGTTGGCAACGCAGGGCCTGGACGGAGTTCTGCAAGGCAACGGTCGCCGTCAGCCTGGTCTGGCTTGACGGAGTCCAGCGTTTCTTCAGTGCGCCGATGTTCGTAACGGACGAACACAGGCGCGGGTGCTTCCTGATTCACGATGACCCCATGATCGTTGTTGCCCATTGGAAACGCGGTTGGGTGGCCGAACTCTTGTCCGGGAACTCGGACGTTGTGTCACCGAAGCACCGCGAGCTGTGTGCTTCCTTCTGGCTGCGCTGTGCCGATCTGGACGGCGGAGACTATGTCTACATCCCTGTATGGACGGTCCACGCCATCGGTGAGCAATGCCGTCTCCCAGAACTCGTGAACTCGGCCAACACGGCGTTTCGCATGCTCCGCGATCGAGACCAACTCGCTGGCGGCATCGTGTTGGTCTCGCAAGTCGATGCGTCGGGGGAAACAGGAACTGAACGGGCGGAGTTCGTATTCGGCTGCCAGTTCGGCCCCTATGACAAACTGCTTCCCGACGCGGTGCAGCGTTTGGGCGAGGATATACACACCAGGATCAAGGATTCGTTGTGGGGGCGTTGATCGGCATCGATTTGAACGGCATCCGCGACACGCTCGCAAGGTGCGACGGAGCGGGCGGAGCCGAACCGGAACTCGTTGACCTGGGGGTTCGCAGCGGTTTCATTCGCCTGCAGTCAGGTGATGATGGGGTGTGGCTCGGGGGTCCGCAGACAGAGTTGGCCCCGCATGGACGCGGCCCTGGATGGGGACCCATCGGTGTCGCCGAGGGCCGTATGGACTGTCTGGACATCCTGCAGGAGATCCAGGACGGCAATCCCCGCGATACGACGCGGCAGGCATTGGGGTCCGCACTGCCTGGGCTCTTGGGCAAGACCGACTCGGCCGTCTTTGCGGTTCCCGACGCCCCCACGTATGACGAGGCCTTCCGCGACCGGTTTCTGGGTTTGCTCGAACGAGTGGACGGGCTCCGCCCCCTCCTGCTCTGGCGACCTGTCGCCGCGCTTCTGGGCTGGATGGATGCGGAACCGCCGGGAGCTCGTCCCGGTTGTCGTGTCGCCATACTTTCACTTATGGCGGATGGGATTCACCTGTCCGCGTTGTCGCTTAAGCGAGAACGCCATGGCGGCGTCTCGCTGCTGGTGCCGCAACGAAGCGAGTGCGGGCTGATGGTCGGTGCATCGTTCCGAGGCCGAGCCCTACTGGAGGGGGCTCAGGGCCAACTTGCAGGGGCGTCCGGCGTGGCCACACCGGAGGTGAAGGCTGCTGCGCTGTCGCCTTGGCGATTCGCAGCAGGGACGAAACCGCAGCCGGAGATTGCGCGACTCTCGGGCAACCGCGGTTGGCGGAAGCTACCGCCACTCGACTACGGTTGCCCGCGCCCGAACGAAATAGACCTGAGCGAAGGCTTCCTGAAGAGGCTTCGCACGGCTGACATCTTGTTGGTCGAAGGACCGCTGGCGGGCAACGCAGCTTGGCGCGATGGGGTGTTGAAGGCTTTGAACGTACAGCCGCCGGACGTGACCCTCTGCCACAACGCTGTCGCGCGTGGTTGCCTGGCGGCGGCGATTCGACGGCGGCTCGGCCAACCGATCTATTTCGATTTTCTGCCTCAGCTTCAGATCAACGCCTTGGTGGGGAGAAACCCGGAGTTCGTGGACCTGATCGTGCGCGGGGCGCGTTGCCAGGGCGGCGAATCGTTTCGCGCCAGTGCGCCGGGCGAGTATGCCGTCGCCAAGGGCGCCGACGAGCTGACCCTTTGGCTGTTCAAGGAGGATTTCGTGCGCGGGCGCAAGTCTCGTGTCAGGCTGCCGACCGTGGCGGATCGATGGTATCGCCTTTCGGTGTCCGTCGAACAGATTCCCGGGCAGGGTTTCGCCGAGGTGCGCATTTCCTCGTCCGAGTTCAGCAGTCTCCGGCAGTCTCCCATCACGCTCGACTGGGAAGCCATGGAGGAAACGGACCAGCCCCGCGAGGAGATCCTGAGGCAGTTGACGGACCAACACCAAGCTCCACTTGCATGGCCCGAAACAGCGGTGAATCCAGGGCATCCGGCCTTGTGGCAGAAAGGACATCCTCGAGGAGACCTCGTCGCTCAACTCAGAGCCTACCGTGGCGCCCCGCTACTGTGGCATGGCAGGATCGACTCAAACACCCGGTCGAAGCTAAAGGTCCTGCTCGAACGGTTCAGGCAGCCGTACACGCCGTCTTTCTGGGAGCGAAAGTCGGGTCTCGATGGCGGCCAACGGGAAACCTTCCGCGCCCTCCGCAGCGACGG
>Ga0209021_1003500_pt1 | contig 12485 bp, 12 predicted proteins | sample PinacodermFT_FD_187299 | JGI IMG/M metagenome (GOLD analysis project Ga0209021, IMG submission 187299) | Host-associated microbial community of the marine sponge Aplysina aerophoba from Gulf of Piran - sponge pinacoderm, lysed by freeze-thaw... | ecosystem: Host-associated > Porifera > Sponge >... | reverse complement strand
CACCACGGCTTGGGGATTCAGCGGCTCCAGGTGCGCCGGAGAACAATCGAGTTGCACATGCAGGCCTTCTTGACGCAGCGCTGCGGCTTTGCTGTGCAACCGAGGGGTCCGACGTTGTTCCAGGAGCCATACCGTGTGCCCCTGGGCGTGGAGGAGCCGGGCAGCGCTAATGCCGGAGCGTCCCAAACCAATCACGGCAGTGGGGCGTACCATAGGAAACCAAAGAGAATCTCATACAAATTATTGTTCAAAACGAAAGGATCCAAATCTCCTTTGGTTGTCTCGGACGTTCATTGGTTTCCTTTTACTCTACCAAGAGTTCACACAACACAAGTTTGATTTCATTCATCTGCACTTATCAGACAACACGTCAGGAAAAACAGGCGCAGGGAATGTGGCTAAAACAACTGGCAAGCCACCACTGATGCCACAAGTCTTGACGGGAGAGGAGAGGATAGCCATAGGAGAAACGAGGTTGAGAAACAGGGCAGGTAAGCTCTCGAGGGCTCAATGGTAAAAGTAGGATAGCTAGAAGTTTTGTGCAAATAACTTAATTGTTTATTTAGCTTTGTTGGTAGAATTCTTCAAAGTCTGAAGGAGATTCATTAGCAAGTTGATTGATTGTACTTTTGATCCTGCTAGCCTTAGCCCTGAGGATGGAAAAACTCCCACACCTGACGGGCCACGCCAGGACCAATCCCCTCCACCCGGGCAATTTGCTCCGCCGACGCCGACTGAACGGCATCCAGGGAGCGAAAGTAGCTCAGCAGTTCACGACTCCGCTTGGGTCCCAAACCAGGCACCTCGCTGAGGCGAGAGCGCTTCATGCGATCCCGACGCTGTTGACGGTGGTAGGTGACGGCAAAGCGGTGGGCCTCGTCCCGTAAGCGACGCAGCAGCAGAATACCCAACTGGTCGGCCTCACTCTCCAGGGGCTCTCGGGAGTTGGGCAGAAACACCTGCTCCTGCCGTTTGGCCAATGCACAAACATCGAGATCCTCCGCCAGCCCCAACTGGTGCAGGGCGCCCATCACGGCGGAGAGTTGACCTTTGCCTCCGTCAATCATCACCAGGTCAGGCCAATCACTGCGGCCGATGGCATCCAGCGGGTGGGAACCATGGCGGCGGTGCCGACCCATGTCCTCTCCAGCGGCTTTCGCTTGGGACCAGCGCCGAAAACGACGCCTCATCACCTCGGCCATGGCCATGAAATCATCGCTGTGGCCGGGGGCAATGCTGCTGGATTTCAGCTTGTAGCGACGGTAGTGCTGGCGTGCGGCCATGCCCTGAATCAACACCACCTGGCTGGCCACAGCGTCACTGCCCTGAATGTGACTGATGTCATACCCCTCAATGCGCCGGGGGGGGTGGTCCAGGTTCAGGAGTTGCGCCAGATCCTCCAGAGCGAGCTGTTGCTCCTGGGAACTGCGCTGCGCCCGTTGCAGGGCAAAGCCGGCGTTGCGCTCCACCAAGCCTACCAACTCTGCCTTCCGGAGCCGCCGCGGCGTGAGGATACGGACTTTTCGTCGCCGCTTCCGGCTCAGCCAGGCTGCTAGCACATCTGCTTCCGGCAACGGGTGTTGCACACAAATTTCCTGGGGAATTTCACTGGGTTCAACATAATTGTAGTGTTCCTCCAAAACCCGCTGGAGCAGATGACCCGGCGCCGCCGCCTGGGGATCCAGATGAAATCCAAGGCGTCCCACCAACTTGCCGGCACGCACTTGAAACAGTTGCACACAAGCCAGTTGATCGTTGGCGGCCATGGCAATGGCATCCCGGCTGAGACGATCATCCGGTAAGGACATCTTTTGATAGGCAGTCAGTTGATCCAGACCCTGTAGCTGATCCCGAATCCGGGCAGCCTTCTCGAAATCCAGCCGTTCCGCATCGCGAATCATCTGCTCCCGCAGGAGTGTCCGCAGCTCTTCGTTGCGCCCTTGAAACACCATGGCCACTTTCCGGAGGGTGGCGTGATAGTCTTCGGAACTGATGCGCTGCTGACATACGCCGGGGCAACGTCCGATATCGAAGTTCAGACAGGTGCGGTCCCGGTAAAGTGGTTGGGGACGTTGGCGCAGGGGGAAGGCCCGCTTCACCAAGGCCAGTGTGGTGCGCAGAAGATTTACATCTACATAGGGACCGTAGAAGCGATCCTGAGGAGAGCGCCGGCGGCGCCGCCGCGCGATAAAAATTCGGGGATAGTCTTCGCTCCAGGTGATACAAAGATAGGGATAGCTGGAGTCGTCTTTGAGGAGTATATTGTAATAAGGCTGATGCTCTTTAATCAGATTGGATTCCAGCACAAGCGCCTCGACTTCGCTATCTGTAACGATGAAATCGATATCATGGATCTGCCGCACCATGAGTTGAATTCTGGGACTCAGCAGTTCATGGCCGCGAAAATAGCTCCGCAAGCGACTGCGGAGTTTTTTGGCTTTGCCGATATAGAGGATATGGGAATCCCGATCCCGCATCAGATAGCAACCCGGCTCCAGGGGAACCTCCCGCAGCCGCGTCTCGAGTCCATCCGGATTCTGCAATAAGCCGCCAGCCATGGCGTTGCGCAAATCACGGGCACGGGTTTCCGTGACCTTAGCCCCCATAGGTCCAGCGGGTGTGGGCCATGACGAGTGCCTCCCCCTCCCGGTGAAGCACCGCGGTCTTCACCTCACCGACAAACACGGTGTGATCACCGGCGGCCACATGGCCAACCAGATGACATTCCAGTCCCCCCAGGCAATCGTCCAACAGTGGCAGCCCCAAGGCGCCAAGGCGGTAGGGAACCTCGGCCAGGCGTCCCCCAACAGCCGCCTGCGGACGAAAGAACCTGGCCACCACATCCTGTTGCCCCACCTCCATCACGTTCAAGCTGAAGCGGCCCGTGCGCTGAATCATGCCGTGGCTGGTGGAGTCGGACCGCACACCCGTCACCACCAGAGGAGGCGTGAAGGATCCCTGGGTGACCCAACTGGCTGTAAAGCCGTTGACCAGATCGCCTTCCGCAACCCCACAGATGAACAGACCATGGGGAATTTTTTTCAACAGGGTTGTTTTGGCTGCAACGTCAAGATCCATGGAGCTGACCGCATGTGTGACCAATTTAGTGTGGCAGCCATCCCCCGCTTGGGGTCTCACCGTTGTCAATCGTGCGTGCCCTCTATCCCGGCAGCTTCGACCCTGTCACCCTCGGCCACCTGGATCTGATTCAGCGGGCCAGCCGGCTATTTGACGAGGTGATTGTGGCCGTGTTGCGCAATCCCGGCAAGACCCCGGCATTTTCTCTGCAACAGCGGAAGCAGCAACTGGGATTGGCTACGGCGGATCTGACCAGCGTCTCCGTGACAAGCTTCGACGGCCTGACGGCCAACTTTGCCCGTCAGCAAGGCTGCGCCGTCATTTTGCGGGGTCTACGGGCCCTGAGCGACTTTGAATTCGAACTGCAGTTGGCCCATACCAACTCCTCCCTGTGCGACACGGTGGAGACCTTGTTTCTGGCCACTGCAGCCCGCCATAGCTTCCTGAGCAGCTCCGTGGTGAAGGAAGTGGCGCGCTTTGGTGGTGATGTGTCTCATATGGTCCCTGCAGCAGTGGCAGAAGACCTCAACAGGCACTTTAATTCGGGTTAGCCGATTCCCTGCGCCATGGACCCGTCTCCTGTGTCATCCCCCAGCCATGAACCTGGCATCACCCTGGATCAACTGGATCAACTGGAGGAAATCATCGTGCAAGGCCTTCGCCTTCCCCTCACCGGGATGCTGGTCGTGGACGAAGAAGAAACCGTTGAGGCCCTGAGCCGGATTCGCGAGAGCTTTCCCCCATCGTTGCAACAGGCCCAGACCCTGATCGAGCAGCGGCAGGACTACCTGAAGCAGACCCGTAGCCAGGGGATATCCCTCATTCAGGAGGCCAGGGACAAGCGGGAACAACTGCTCCAGCACTCCGTCCACGAAGCTGAACGCCGTGCCCAGCAGGTCATGGCGGAGGCAGCGGCACAACGGGACACGATGCTGGACAAAGCACGACAGGCCGTCGCCCGGAAAGAGCAGGTGCTGCAGAAGAGCCTTGCGCAAACCGAGCAGCAGTTCGCAGCCCACCGCAGTCAGTTGGAGCAGGAGTACATCACCCGCAAGGAGCAGCAGAATCAGCAGTTGGAGCAGCAGCGTCTCCAGGCGCTACAGGAACTGGAGCGCATCCGGCAGGAGAAAGTCAAACTGAAGGAACGGGCCCAGCATGAAGTCGAGGAAATGCAACAGGAGATGCAGGCGTTACGCCAGAAGACCTACGCCCATTGTGAAGAGTTGGCGCGGCAAGCCAGGGCCACCAAACAGGGGGCGGATCACTACGCCCGACAGGTGCTGGACGAGCTCAACAGCAAGCTGCGGGACCTTCAGCAGGTTGTGGTCGTCAAGCGTCAGGAGTGGCATGACAGCCATGCCCACGACAGGACAACGACAACGCCACGACAGCGGACCGTCCCCCAGGGGACTGTGGCCGCCGCCCAGCTCAGAACACGCGAGGACAGGAAGAGTGCTTGAGCACCGCCTCCAGAATACCCGCCATGCGGGAGCGTGGCTCTGCCGCACCGTTGGCCAGCAGGCTGAAAAACCGATACCCATGGGGGGTGTCTATCCGACCGGAGAGCGCCTTCACACCACGAATGGTGCCCGTTTTTCCCACAAACTTGCCCGTCAGGGACGGTGAACCGGAAAAACGCTCCAGGGTTCCCGTACGATTGGCCACGGCCATGGTTCCATACCAGGTGCTTCCACTGGCGTGGTGCTGCATGGTGAGCAGGAGGCTGGTATAGAGGCGGGTGGTGCTGCGGTTGGAGCGGCTCAGACCGCTGCCGTCGGCAATGGTGACTCCATCCACGGGCAGATCCTTGTCCTTGAGCCATTGCAAGGTGATCCGGCTGGCTTGAGACAGGTTCCAGGACCCACTGCCCACCCTGAGCAGCACCTCCGCAGTGTTGTTGTGGCTCTCCGTATTGGCGCGGGTAACCAGGGATTGCAGCGGCTGGGACAACTCCTCGTGGATCAACCGACTGCCCTGGGGGTTGGGGGAGTCTGCAGGCACCTCCGCCCACTGAAAACCATACCCCTGCTTATCGAGAACTTGGCTCCAGATCCGCGCCAGACGCTTGGGGGGGTCGTAGACTGCGTAATCACCGCTGCTGTTGGCGCTCACCGCCAGTCGGGTGACCGGAGCGCCGTACTCCCAGTTTCGATCTGCAGTGTGCCAATCGGCAGGCCACCAGTTCCGGGGACCCAATTCCTCAAACTCCATGCTGACGGTGCCTGTGTTCACACCGTGTCCGGAGAGGGCAGCCGCCATGCGCGCCACCTGCTGAGGGCCGAAGCCGGGATCTCCCTCCCCTTCCAGTCGGAGGGTGCCGTTGGGCAGTTGCCAGAGAGAAGTTTTGAGGCGGTGGTTCATACCCAGACGGTCCACGGCCAGGGCGGTGCTGATGAGTTTCTGGTTGGAGGCAGGGATACGGGGCACCTGACCGTTGACATCCGCCATCAGACGACCGACGGGATCGGCAACCGTCACACTCCAGGCGGCCTGCTCACTGCCCAGGATGGTCAGCACCTCCCTCTGCAACGGAGCACAGCTCACATGGGATTCCAGGCGGACGAGGGCAGCCAACGGGGGCAAGTCCCGGAGCGCAGACGGCCATGGGGTATGCGCCTGGCGTGGCGCAACCGGGTGGGCATCCACAGGCCGCGGTGCAGGGGAGGCGGTGGCGGGATCTTCCGGTGTCGTGGAGGGTGTCGAGAGCGAGGGGATTTGCGCCATGGGAGTGGCAGCCCCGGATCCGGAGGAGTCATGGGACACAACCGTGGTGGGTTCACCGTCGGCCACCTGATCCAGGAACTCCAGCAACCCCTGGCCATAACTTGCAGGCGTTGACAAGAAGGGCAGCACGAATCCCAACAACAGGATGCGCTGGCGTTGATGTCCCATCAGCCGTTCCCCTTGGCCAGCCCACTGACCACACCCTTCATCCGGTACAGCCTGCCCTCCACCTCAATGGGAACGCCGATTTTCAGGTTGGTATCCCCCAGGGCAAATCCCGTTCCGGTTTCCCGGCCCCGGGCTTGGAGAAACAACTGAGCGTCAAAGGTGGTGAACTCCTTCTGGTCGGGATCCGGAATTGTGCTGCCGTCCGCCAGAACGGCCAGTCGCTGCCGCAGGCGCCCATCCAGCACCTGAAGGGTTCCGGAGGGCTGGTTGCGCACCACAAGCCGTGTTTCCCCTTCCTCTTTGATGCTGGCCAGGAGGGCATCCGGATCTGCTACGGGGACGTGTTTAATGTCCACAATCACGTCAATGGTTTCAAGCTGACCGCTGGCGGCAGCCAAGCCCCGCACCAGCTTGGGACTCCAGAGCAGGCCAGCCGCGGCCAGGGTCAGGGCCACAACGGCCCCCACGTCCACTGGATGGAGACGCAGCCAACGTTTCATGGCCCGACGAACGAAAAGATGCTGGGCTGGATCGTACCGATGCTTTGGAGTCGCTGCCAGGGGGGGCCGTGGTCCAGCGTCCTCAAGAACAGCCGATGGGAGGGGCCGCCTCTAGCGCCGCGGATCAAGCCTGTCCAGGGATTGAGCGGCTCTGTAACAGGAGTTGATCCATGGTGCTTCCATCCGGACGGTTCGGCAGAGACGTCACAAGACGGAAGCCGTCGGGGTGTTCCCGGAACAGTCTCCATGGGCCAGGGTGGGCATAGGCCAGGGCGGCTCGCTCCAGAGGATAGAGCCCGTACACCACGCGCCAAAGAGATAAAAAGCCGCGCCGTCGTGCACGGGCAACGCTGCCGATACCGACCGCGGCATCCTCCAGCCGTGGATTCAGGGCAATGACGGGGCGGTCCCCGAGAGCTGTGCAGGCATTTTCAAATGCGGTGAAATCAGGTGCTGCGGGCGTCACGGCGACGCATAGGGTGGCATTGTCCGGCCAGCGGTCACCGCCGAGATCGGCAAAGGTGAGGGCTTCGTCTGCCGAGAGATCAAAATCCCGCCTGGCCAGGGCCGCTGCCCCCATGTCGGCAAAGGCCAGGACAATCCTGCCCCGCTGCGGCAACGCCTGACACAGACCATGGGCCACAACAGGCCAGCGCAGCCCTTCAAAACGCAAATCCACTTGCAGGCGTGTCAGGCCGTCGGCCAAGGCCGCCTCCAGGGCTGCGACACATTGGCGGCGGGCGGCGTTGAGGTCACCGGGAAGATCCATGAGAACACCAACAACAGAGATCAAGCATCACCCACAAGCCTGCCGGAGCAATTCGGGCGTGCTCAGAGGGGTGAGGCGGCAACAGAGCTGGCGCACCACCTGGGGAAGTTCCCGGAGGCGGTCTTCCACCACAGCGGTGTCTCCTTCACAGAGCCAGGAGCCAAGGCACAGCCTTAAACCACTGCGGGCACGGGCGGGGTCGATTCCCATGGCCAGCAGCACCGGGCTGGGCTGGGCGGAACCGGAGCGGCAGGCGGAACCACTGCTCACGGCATAGCCACAGTCATCCAGAGCACGCACCACTTGGCTGCCCTCCAGGGGCTCACCCCCGGGTGTACCCACCAGACAACTGATGTGGCCTGGAAGGCGCTCCTCCGGATGACCTGTGGGTTCAATCCCCGGTATGCTCCAGAGTTGCTCCCGCAGTTGGCGTGTCCAGCGTTGCCAGAGGGGTTCGGATTGCTGTTCCAGCGCCCGCATCGCTTCCTGGGCCGCCACACCAAAGCCCACCACCAGCGGGACTGCCGGCGTCCCGGCGCGGAGACCCGACTCCTGACCACCCCCCAGGCGCAGGGGCGCCAAGGTGAGGCGCGGGTTGCGGATCAAGGCGCCGATCCCCTTCGGACCGCGGAATTTGTGGGCGGAGACGGTGAGCAGATCTACCCCCAGGCGACGGGGGTACAGGGGTGCTTTGCCACAGAGTTGGACGCCGTCGCTGTGGAGGGGAATGCCACGGCTGCGGCAGACGGCACCCATGGTGGCCAGGGGTTGGAGGCTGCCGATCTCGCTCTGGGCCGCAATGACCGACACCAGGTCCACGGGTCCGTTGTGAAGGTGCTCCGGCAAGCTCCGGCTGGTGAGCCGACCGTGACCGTCAGGCCGGAGCAGATCCAGCCGCGTTGCCATTTGCTGACGGTTGCGCAGCAGGTTGCCTACAGCGGGATGTTCCACAGCCGAGCAGATGGCGGCTCCCCCCGCAGCACCCAGCACCCCATGGATGGCCAACTGGTTGGCCTCGGTACCCCCACTGGTGAACACCACCCAGTCAGGCGGTACATCCAGAAGCCGGGCCACGTGCTCTCGCGACCGCTCCAGGGCAAGACATGCCTGACGACCCTCCTGGTGGCGGCTGGAAGGATTACCCCATACGTGCTCCTGGGCAGCGGCTACCGCGGCACGCACCCCCGGACCGGGGGGCGTGGTGGCGCAACCATCCAGATAGAGACGCGGCTCAGTGGCCACGGTGGTCCCAGTCCGGAACGGGCTCGCCAGGAGGGGGGATGGGAGGTCCTCCTCGACGCCGGGTGCGCTGGGGCAGAGAGTTGGCGGCCAGCTTCAGCATCTCGTCCAGGGAGGTGTTGGCCAGAAACGACATGGCTTGGGCATAGGCCTCGGCAGAGGCGCCGTCTTCCGTGAGTTGATTGTCAAGGACACCGGCCGCCGGGGCGCGGTCAGGGGTGTCCGTTGCCGGCGCCGCCTCCCCCAATGCATCCAGAGCCACGTGGCCAACAAAGGTGCGCCGGGCAGGACCGGTCATGAAAAGATGATTGTTGTCACGCCAGTCGACGGTCAGGGTGCCGCCGGGGAGAGTCACCCGAGCCTTGCGCTGGCTGAGCCCCAGCAGGTGGGCAGCCACCACCGCTGCACAGGCTCCGGTTCCACAGGCCATGGTGGGACCTGCCCCCCGCTCCCAGGTCCTCAGGCGTAGCTGCTGATCACCGATCACCTGGAGGAAATGCGCGTTGGTGCGTTCCGGAAAGGCGGGATGGGTTTCCAGTGCGGGCCCCAGTTGCTCCAGGTCCACCTGGTCCACGTCCGCCACGGGGATCACCGCATGGGGATTGCCCATGCTCACGGCGGTCACTTCCAGCACCTGACCAACCACCAGGAGCCGTTCAGCCACAACTTGTTGCGCATCAATCCCCAGGGTTGTGGGAATAGCTGCCGGCTCCAGTCGGGGCTCCCCCATGTCCACCGTCACCTGCCCACGGTCGTGCAGGCTGGCGCCCATGGGACCGGCCATGGTTTCAATGGTGAGGGTGGTGTCCGGGCAGGTCCCTTGACGCTGATCTGCCACGAAGCGGGCCAGGCAACGGATGCCGTTGCCGCACATTTCCGGCTCGCTGCCATCCTGGTTAAAAATGCGCATGCGCAGATCGCCCCCCTGCTGCGGGGGAAGCGCCAGGATCAGCCCATCCGCACCAATGCCCAGGCGTCGGTCACAGATCTGTCTCACCTGGGTTCCATTGGGGTCGATGGACGGCCCGGAGCGTCCATCGACAATCACGAAGTCGTTGCCGAGGCCTTGGTACTTGGCAAACTCCACGGGCTGTGCTGCTTTACCACCATCCTAAATGCCCTACCATCCTCCGGACACCGGGGGTCTCCGGACACTGACGGCGTTGCCGGTTGCGAAGACGTCGGATTGTTCATGCTACCAGCCAGGACACTGCGCCATCCATCTCCTCCTTCAGGCAATCCGTCTCTTGACGTCGATCCCTGACGTTCCCACCGTCGTCAAGGCTGGGCATCCACAATGACAGGAACAGACCGGCCTCCAGGGAAGCTGGGCACCACACTGGTTTTCCCGTCCCACCGATCCAGAAACAGTTTGTAGAGAACCTGCTCGTTGAGGCTTCGGGACAGGGTTTGGAACTTCTTGGCCTCTTCCTCGGCGATGCGCACCTCCGTCTCGGCCCGTTGGAGCCGCTGCTCGGCAATCTGTTTCTCCTCGATGGCAGCGCGGTATTCCTCGGCAATCTGCAAGCCGGTCAGGTCGAGGCCCTGCACGTCCACATAGCCGAAGCGGCTGAGCTCCGTATCCACTTGCTGCTCCACCTCCTCGGAGATGCTGCCCCATTGGGAGGCGATGGTGACCAGGTCGTAGCGGGAGAACACGGACTTGAGAGCCTTGAGCAGGGAAGGCTGCACGATGCGGGGGTAGACATCCGCGTCAAAGGTGGCAATCTGGGCGTAGACCCGTCCCACTTCCTGGGGCTTGAGGGCGTATTTGACCGTGGCCGTAGCTTCAATGACCTGCAAGTCTTTGGTAAGGCTGGCAAACCGCTCCGGGCGGACCTGGGTTTTGACACTGAAGCGGTGCGTGTTCTGTACCAGGGGGAGCTTGAAATTGGGACCGGCACCCCGCGGGGTGCCGGTCACGCGCCCCAGGGTGGTGATCACCGCCACCGTGCCGGCAGGCACGATAAACACGATTTGGCTCAGCACCAGCAGAAGCAGGACGCTACCGGCCATCAGGAACCACGGGATGCCCGAACCGCCAGGACCTCCGTTGTCGCCTTTGCCCTTTGCGACGCGGCGAAATTCACTTTCCATGGTTGAGTAGCGTACCGGTGTCCTTGGAAAACGTTACAGCCTCTTCCCCCTTAAACGATGGGAGCACGATTGACCTGGCAGCCTTGGCCGTCTGCTGGCTCACAATGGACGATGCGCCCGATCACGTTTGACCATGCCCTCCTGGAAGTCCACCCCCATGGTTCCCTGGCTGGCGCTGGTGGCCGGTGTCTGCGCAGGTCTGGGCTGGCTGGCGCTGAGACCGTTTGTCGCAACAACGTTGGATTCACAATTATCCGGGCAATCCCGCCCGGTGGCTGATTTCGAGCCCTTGCTGTTGCGTGCCGGGCCGGACGACAATCCATCAGGCGGTAGTCTCGTGGCGGCGGGCATCCGGGCAACCCTTTCGTTTCGCACAAAGCCGGATGGATACGGCGGCGAACAACAGCAACCTGTGCTACGGCTCTGGCCTGCCTCCAACGGGGACGACGCGTCCGTCAGTCTTCTGACGGATACTCCACTCCTGGAACACGTTGGCTTGTCCAGCGGCATGACCAACGCCTTGGTTCAGATCGTGGAGCTGGACGTGAACAACAGCGGTCCTGAAGTGCTGTTCTCCCAATACAGCGGCGGCGCCCATTGCTGTGCCCTGGTCACCGTCTTCCGCAAGAACGACCAGGGTGCATGGCAAGCCGTTGACGCGGGTGCGTTTGACGGGGATATCTTCCCCGCCACGGAGCCCGTACCAGGTCACGGTTACCTGCTGGCCACGCTGGATAACCGCTTCCTCTATCGCTTTTCCTCCTACCCGGGATCCAGCCCACCGCCCCGGTTTCTGGCCTTGCGGGGGGATCGGATCGTGGATGTCGGTGACCAACCCCACCTGCGCCCCCTCTTCGAAGAGGACGCACAGCACCAGGCCCAACGCCTGGCCAATCACGGTGGTGGCGAGGTGAACGGCTTGCTGGCCGGGTACGCCGCCAGCCATGCCCTTGCGGGTCGCATCGGGGAAGCGTGGCCGGTGGTGCTCCAACGCTATGATCGGGACAGTGACCTGGGCCTGGAGTCTTGCCCTCGGGAATACCATGGCAGAGACTGCGACCAGGAGGCCGTTCGCTACCCGGACTTTCCCAGTGCGTTGGCCGCGCTGCTGCGGGAAGCCGGCTACATTTCGGAGGATCTGGTCCTGGCCAGCCAGCCTTGAGCCCACAGCCTGGGCGCCTACGATTGATCTTTGACGGGGGCTGTCCCTTCTGCCGGTTTTTCGCGGAGTCGAGTGAGTTGAAAGGTGGCCTGCCCCGGTTGGAGATCGTTGACGGTCGCGCCAACGGCCAGCTTCGTCAGGCGCTGAAGTCACAAGGCTATCCCCTCTCCGGAGGAGCCGTATTGGTGGTGGATCTTGACGGCGCCACCCAAGTGTTCCACGGTCCGGCGGCAATTGCCCGGCTCTGTCGTCAATTGCAGCCTTCCGCAGGGCTGTTGCGGCTGCTCAAGGCGATGTTTGTCAGCCGGGAACGGACGGAATTCCTCTACCCTCTGCTGTTGTGGACCCGTCGTCTGGCCTTGGCCTGGCGGAGACTGCCCGTCGATCCCGACAACAGTTGAGGAACATCCGAATCGGCCTGTATCGAGGTCAATCAGCGATGGTGGCGGCAACCTGACCGGATAAGAGGAACGCTGAAAGGCATGGGTACGGTTGAATATGAATACACTCCTGGGCCTGTGGAGACGTGGCGCCATGGACATGATCGGCTCCACGTCTTTGCCGTGTTCGCCCATGCGGTTTGCCCGCGGGGATGCGTGCTCAGTGAGCGTGCCCGACGGTGGGGACAGCGGTCCCTTTTGCCGTAAGGACAAGAAGACTGTCCAGCTTGTCCCCCAGGGACTTGACTTCCCCCTTGACGTCCAGGAGGGCCTCCCGCTGCCGGGCCTCGCCGGCTTTCATCTCCTCT
>Ga0209021_1003493_pt1 | contig 12500 bp, 16 predicted proteins | sample PinacodermFT_FD_187299 | JGI IMG/M metagenome (GOLD analysis project Ga0209021, IMG submission 187299) | Host-associated microbial community of the marine sponge Aplysina aerophoba from Gulf of Piran - sponge pinacoderm, lysed by freeze-thaw... | ecosystem: Host-associated > Porifera > Sponge >... | reverse complement strand
GTCGTGCCCGGCGGCCCGGACGAGGCAATCGCCGAGCTCGATCAGGACCACTGAAGACCAGGCTGCACGGAACGTGCGGCCGGTCAAGCGGGCGGCTCACTTCCGGCGCGACTTCAAACGCGTGAAACGGGGCGCGCACGGCCGCGGGTCCAATGCGCTGGAGCTCGTCCGCATGGGCGCCCGCGGCCAACTTGGGCCGTGATCCCTGGACGGCTTCTCCGGATCCCTTTCGCGGAGGGGCGATCCTTGCGGTGAGCTGAACGCCTCCCGGCCGGCGTCGGCCTCGCGTCAGATCTCGTCCTGCTCGTTCAGCAGCGCCTCGTAGCCGGGTTGTGACAGGGAGCAGTCGACCAGGGCTCGGAATTGCTCCGTGTCCAGATTGCACTGCCTCGCCATGCGACTGAACAGGTTGTTCGGAATATCGGCGCCGCCCCTCCCGTGCGACGTCTTCGTCCGGACCGCCGTCTTCTTGCCTTCTCGCGTGTAGTAGACGAAGTACCGGTGGTCGCCCTTGCGGGGACGAAATCCCTTGGCCGTCAGCGCGCGCTCCACTGTGGCCCGCTTGTGCGTTGCCGCCACCTCAAGCGGCCGTCAGCCGCTCGCGCAGGTCGGCGCGCAGGCGCCGCGCCTTCGGCGAGAGCCTGTCCGGCGACTCCTCGCCGTACTCGATCCACAGCATGGACAACGCCTCCCGCAGCTCGTCGTCCAGGTCGGACTTGGAGGACGCCGAGACGGAGATGCCGAACTCCCCGTCGAGGTCGTACAGCTCATCGACCGGGTCGTACCTGACCTTGAACCGCAGCGGGGGAGATGCACGATAGGCGACGTTGTAGAGATTCACGTCGCGGAGCTCGATCGTGTCGAAGGCCACGATGTCGCGGGCGTGCCTCACTGAAAGGGCTCGTCCGTGCGCATCGTAGAGCACGTCACCGGTGAGCTCGACCCATGCCCTACGATGCTCGATCAACGGCAGCTCCGACTCCTCGTCGTAGTGCGCGTTGACCGACTTCCCGTCCGGACGTGTCAACCGGATGCGGCGTTTATCGAAGTTCATGCCCACGAGCATCCCGGAGATCGTGTCTTCGCGCACCCACCGTTTCCGCCCGGACTGCCCCCCGAGATCGTCGAGCGTCGCCTCGGTCTTGCGGCCGTCGAGAAGCGTCCGGCGTCGATGGTCTTCCAGCCGGTACCAGACACCACTGCGCGGCGGCGGTGTCGCCTTCCGGTACGCGTCACCCAAACAAGCGAGATAGCGCGGGTCCGGGACCAGTGCCCGGACCCCGTCGACGTCGCCGCCGCCCACCGCTGCCGTCACCTGCCCGAACAGCCGGCGCACCTCGTCGGCTTCCCGGACAGCCGGCGGCGATTGCGCTGCACTGCCGATCTCGAACGGCATGGCATAGCTGGCCGGCTCCGGAACCCGGCACTGGAGCGCGAACGCCTCGCGCAGCGCGCGAGAGAAGGACGCACGTTGACCCAGCTCCTCATCCCGCGTGAACTTCGCGAGCAGATACACGACCTGCTGGATGGCGCCCACGGATTCGACAAGCACCGGCGCCGGGACCACGTGGGCACCGCCCTTCTCGGCCTCGAAGTGCATCCGGTACAGGCGCTCGGCGCCTTCACCTGCCATGCGTTTCGCTCCTCGCAAGCAGCCGCGATGGTGCCACACGCCGCTTCGCGCGGGTAGGGCGCCGCCTGGCGCGACTCACCTGCGGCCGTTTCCTTTTGGGGGGCGATGCCCCTTCGGGGCCGGGGCTCGGCCCTTGCGGGCTTCGATCCCTATCGCGGTCGCCCCGCCGGCCTCGCGCGGATTTCTCGGCCGCGTGGGTGCGCAGTCACCGCAGGGCCGCCTGAGCACGTGCACGGGGTCCGCCACGGCGCGCATGGGGAGCGGGGCGACGGCGCGAATACGCGCCCGGCTTCGGGCCGGTCATCGGCCCTTGCCGACCAGCGAGGCGTTCGCGCGGGGCCGCGGGTCGTCGTCCCAGACGAGCTCCCCCGGGAACACCATGCCCTTGACGCGGCTCCCGTCGGCGAGAACGGCGCGGAAGACGTTGGCCGAGCCCGAGGGAGACGCGCGCTGGCGGTGGCGCCCGAGCCGGACCACCCGGTTGCGGACCGTGGCCGGGGCAAGGTCGCGCCCGGCGGCGAACGCCTCGAAGCAGGCTGGGGACACCACGTACGCCTCCCCCGCGATGTTGTGCAACCAGGCGCCGGGGGTGTTGACCGCGACGGAGCCCTCGCGGAGGCCGACCCGAACGACGGCTTCTCGTGCACGGTTTCGGACCGGGCGTTGATGAGGCGCTTCGCGCCTGGCTTGCTCACTGCGCACCCGGCGATGTATCCCCAGCGAAGCGCCTCGAGCAGGCGTTCTCCTCCCCAGTTTCGCACCGCGAGGAAGTCCTGCCCCGGGGCGCCGTTGTAGTGAGGGGTGAGGTCGAGCTCGGGGTGGTGCCGGACGCCGTAGTTCGCGACCAGCGTCTCAGACTTTACGTTCTGGGTGATTCGTCCACACATATCGTTTCCTCCGTCGATTGGCGTCGTCGTCAAACCGCGGTGATTCGGCTTTCCGACCGGCGTTCCTGCCCGCCTTCCGTCGGCCACGCTCCGCGACCAACGGACCCTCAGTTGTGCTACAGATCACGTGATGATGGACATCGACCCGACATGCTCCGAATGGGTCCTGCGTCAGGACTTCGCCTGCGTCTTTGTCCGGGCTCCGAACCCGCCGGCGGCGGTCGAGCTCGCAGCGAAGCGCCTCGGGCACATGGGCGGGTGGGCAGTCGGACCCGATGCCGAGCAGGAGGTCTTCGCGTGGGAGGAGTACCGGGAGCACGCGAGGCCGGGCGACTACACCCGGTCGGTCATCCTCGGGTCTGGGTCCTAGTGGCTGGCGCGATGACGCGAGCGATTTTCCGTAGCGGGCCCGCACCAGCAGGTAGCCGCTCATGAGCCGCTCGCGTCCTCGTGGAAAGAAGAAGTCCGGGCCGAAGGCCCGGCAGCGTCCGGCACGACGCGCGAGAGCGGGCTGGTTCGTCCCGGTCCTCGCCCTGGTCGTCGTCGGACTCATCGGGAGCGGTGCATGGTGGTTCGTCCGCACGACCGCCGCCGACGTCGTCATCCCCGAGTTCTCTGCCAAGGCGAAGGCGGGTGCGCGGCTCTTTGCTGAAAACTGCGCCGTTTGCCACGGCGAGAACGCGACCGGCACCGACACCGGACCGCCACTCCTTCACAAGGTCTATGAGCCGGGACACCACCCGGACAGGCTCTTCCAGCGCGCGGTCACGCACGGCGTCATGAGCCACCACTGGCAGTTCGGGAACATGCCCCCGGTGCCGGGCCTCGCACAGAAGGATGTTGCGAAGATCATCGCGTTCGTGCGCGAGTTCCAGCGCGCCAACGGGATCTACTGATCCAGCGAGGAGGCCCGGGATGCTTGCCGTGATGCACGCTCGATGGCTTCGGCACGCTGCCACCCTTCCTGCTGTCGTCGTCGGCGCCTGGTACGGCGTCGAGCACGGAAGCAGCGGAGCGTTTCTCGTCGCGGGCGCGGGAGCGCTCACCTGGCTCGTCTGGCCAGAGGCCTCGAGGTTCCTCGCATGGCGTCGACGGCGCCGCGCTGAGGTCGCGAGGGCCCAGCTGGAGCGCGCCATGAGCCGAGCGGACCGGCACGTCGCGAAGGCTGAACGGGCAAGGAAGTGGGCGGACCGGCGTCCTTCAAACCCGAGGCGTGTCCGGCGCGCGGAGCGCATGGACAAGCGGGCCCTGAGTGCGGTGGCACGGGCGGTGCGGGCGAGGGAGCGTGCCGTTGGCCTCGATGGTGAATCCATCGCGCGTTGAATGGTCGCCATCCTGGATTGCTCCTGCACGCCACGGCGTAGACGGCTGTCGACCAACGACGGGCACCCGGGATCCGGCTCGGATTCTGCGTTCTCTCCAGAATTTCACTGCCTCCCATAGATTGGTACGAGACAACCGGACGAGGCAGTGCTCCCATACCGGGTCGGATGCAAAGCGGCTCCTGCGGGACGCGAGAGCCTCATTTCGAAGTCTCAGTACTTCCGCGTCAGCGCGTCCCTGGGACACGGTGTGCTCTGTGATCTCCGAGACCCGACCGGGTGACCGCCTTCGACTCGTCTCCAGGTCCGCCGGATGGTTTCGCGAGGATGCGCCCGGGCTCGCGGTCGTTCGCATGGCAAGCGCTTGGCAGCCGCCAGCAAACGAGGAATTGCGTGGTGCCCAGATCCGCGGGATCTACGAGTGGCAAGGGGACGGCAAGGCATCCCCTGAACACCGCCAGCCGAACTGTGAACGGTGGGAGGTGGTGCGTCCGGAGTTCCTGTGGCAGAGGTCCGGAGCCCGTACCAACCCCAGCTGACCGCTCGTGAACTTCGAGATCCGCGACCGGCGAGGCTATCCGCCGTCGGGCTTTATCATCAGGCGCGGCATCGAGAGGGGAGGGGGTGCAGATCAGCGCTGGGTCGCCGCGTCAGTCACTTGGCGTGGTCGAAGCGGAATGTGGGTCTGGAGAACCCGTTAGTCGTTGATACGATTTGTTGAAGTCAGTATGGTGCCAGTCTGACATCACGAGTGTGCGGCGGGCCGAACATGTCGGATGGAATTTCCCCGACACGAAACGCGAACGGGCGGGATCGGGTTGCGATCACGGTGCGGGTTCCCGAGCCGCTGCTGCGTCGGATCGACCGCTACATCGAGACCAGGGACGTTCCGATCTCGCGCAACAACTGGCTGCTTGAGGCGGCGGTCGAAAAACTCGACCGTCGGAAGGTGCGGCGGAGGGACGGGGATGGCTCGTAGCGATCTTCTCGTGTCTCTGGTTCGTGCGGGCGCTTCGGGAAACAGCAAGGAGCTCACTACCGCGGTCGAGGCGATCATTGCTGAGGAACGTGCGAAGCAGCACAACATCCTCGCCGATCGGTTGACGCGGGCGCTACGGAGCAACGGCGCCGGAGGACAGACAGGCTATACGGTCCCGGACCCGGGCGCGCGGGCCCGGGACTACGTGCTGGAGACGCCGCCGCGAAAGCGCCTTGAGGACCTCTTCCTGTCCGAATTGTGCGAGCGCGCATGCCGCGAACTCATCGAGGAACAGCACCGCGCTGGTGTGTTGCGCTCCCGCAGCCTCGAGCCCCGCCACCGGGTGTTGCTGGTGGGTCCTCCGGGCAACGGGAAGACCTCGCTGGCCGAGGCGATCGCCGAGGCTCTGGCAGTACCGTTTTTCGTTGTTCGTTACGACGCCATCATTGGCAGCTTTCTCGGCGAGACCGCGAGCCGGCTGCGACGCGTGTTCGACTACGCCCGCACGACACCTTGCGTTCTGTTCTTCGACGAATTCGATGCGGTGGGCAAGGAGCGCGGCGACGTGAACGAGACCGGCGAAATCAAGCGCGTGGTGACATCGCTGCTAATGCAGGTGGACGCATTGCCGAGCTACACCGTGGTTGTTGCCGCATCGAACCACGCAGAGTTGCTCGATCGGGCCGTGTGGCGGCGGTTCCAGTTTCGTCTGGAGTTGCCCGCACCGACGAAGGCTCAGCTCGGTCGCTACTTCGAAGTGTTCGCCGGAACGATGGACGAACCCCTGGGAGTGGTGCCGAACACTTTGGCCAGGTCCTTGGGCAGCATCAGCTATGCGGAGGCGGAGGAGTTTTGCGCGGGGGTCCGCAGACGCCTTGCACTGTCACTGGGCGAGGGCTCGTTGAAGTCCATCGTTGCCGGGCAGCTGAAGCTGTGGAAGGCGAGAGCGCCTCAACCCGACACCAGCTGAGACGCCCATGCCAGAGTTCCCTCTTCTGCCCCTGCCGGCATACGAGCGGGGCGACCCGCCAGCGCCGCCAGGCTTTCCGAGGCGTCCGCCCCCAGTGCCGTCAGCGAGGCAGGGGCAGCGTTTTGGGCCCACCTTCGAACGCCTCGCCAACGTTCTGGCGAACGATCGCGCGGGACTCTCTCTTCGCGATGACCCCGCGAGCATTGCGCCGGAGCGTGCGCTCGTGCTGGAAGTTTCGGGGTCGTTGGGCGACTTCCAAAAGCTTGCCATGCGTGTGGACGGGCTCGAGTTCCTTGGCGACGAGGAGTTTGACTTCGATCCCGACGAGGACTTCTACGAGATCGATACCCGCAAGGACACAAAGGGACAGCCCCGAAGGGACCGTCGGCTCGGCGGAAGGGTCTATCTCGCCATGCCGGATCTGGAAGCGCTGAGGCAATTGCTTTCCCTGTGGGGTCGCTGGCAGGACGGAGAAGACTTGGGAACCGGGTTCGCGCCGTGGCGGGATCTGTTCGCAACCCTGCGTGATATCCGACCCTGGGGCCCGACTGACAGGGTTTCCGATGAGACGATTCTCCATTGGCGCGAAGAGATCGAACACGATCCGCGTGAGATGCGCCGGATCGAAGTCGAGATGTGGTTTCGCGACGCCGCACACAGCCGGCAAATCGCATTCGCGCGAGTAGCCGAGGCCGTGGGCGAAGCCGGTGGAGCCATCATCGATCACACGGTCATCGAAGAGATCGGATACGAGGCGGCGTTGATCGACGTGCCCGCCGCAGAGATTGCGCGTCTTGCCGAGCGAGAGGAGGTGCATCTCGTCGTTTGCGACGACATCATGTTCCTGCGGCCCCAGTCCTCGGCCGATGTCCCGGCTCCGGGCGACGAATCGGATCCCGAGAAGGTGATTCGTGATGAGGAGCCCGCCGCGTTTCCGCCGGTCGCGGCGCTGCTCGACGGCGTGCCGGTCCAGAACCACGTCCTGCTCGATGGGCGTCTGGAGATGGACGATCCGGACGCCCTCGAAGCGCTGAGCGTCGTCGAAGAGCGATATCACGGAACGGCAATGGCCTCGCTCATCCTGCATGGAGACAGAAATGTAGCGAGGAGCGCGCTCTCGAACCGTCTCTACGTGCGCCCGGTCCTCTATGCGCCGGGCAACGGAGACGGAGAGGAGCCGAGACGAGACCGACTGTTGATCGACGTGATTTATCGGGCGGTCAGGCGCATGAAGGACGGAGACGAGGAAGGCCCAGCGACGGCGCCCGACGTATTCCTGGTGAATCTCTCGCTGGGAGATCCAGGCCGACCGTTCAGCGGTCCGATGAGCCCGTGGGCGAGACTCCTCGACTATCTCGCGGAACGCTACGGCATCCTCTTTCTCGTCAGCGCGGGCAATGTCCGGCGGCCTCTGCAGATCAACGCGTTCGCCAACTGGATCGAGTTCGAAGACGCCAGCCCGCAGGACAGGGAGCATGCCGTGCTGCTGGCGCTGTCGGAGCAGAAGGCGTTTCGCACGCTCCTGTCGCCCGCAGAGGCGCTGAACCCGATCACGGTCGGAGCCATGCATGACGACGCGGTCGTCGCACCGAGAGGCGCCGGTGCGGTGGACCCCTACGAGTCTCGGGATCTTCCAAATGTAAGTTCTGCCGCGGGACTCGGTCACCGCAAGGTGGTCAAGCCGGACATCCACCTCCCGGGTGGCCGGGAGCACGTCCGGTTCCAGGCCAATCCTGGATCGCTTCTCGTGGTCCCGGAATCGGGAGGACGTTCGGGGTTGAAGAGCGCCTCCCCGGACGGGGCGGGCAATCTCGATCGCACCCGCCTGACGATCGGTACCAGCGCAGCCACCGCATTGGCGACCCGCACGGCGCATTTGATTTTCGATGCGCTGATGGATGGTGACGGGGGATCGATGCATACGGACCTGGACGCGGAATTTCGTGCCGTGGTCGTGAAGGCGCTGCTGGTTCACCGAGCGGGGTGGGGAAGTCGGGCGGAGTTCCTGGATCAGCACTTCGGTCCGCATGGAAAGGGCAAGCACACCGAGAGGCGCGACAACATCGCCCGATTGCTCGGGTTCGGATTCCCTGCTGTCGAAGAAGCCCTGGCCTGTGCGCCGAACCGCGCGACGCTGGTCGGTTGCGGAACCATTGCTGCCAGGGAATCGAATCTGCATCGAATCCCGTTGCCCCCAAGCTTGGAACGGGTCACCGAACCTCGGGCGCTGAGCATCACGGTGGCTTGGTTTTCGCCAGTCAACCGGCGGCATCAGGCGTATCGTCGGGCGAAGCTGGAAGTGAGCGCCGTCGGAAGTCTTGCGATTGCTGCCGGAGTCAAGAGACTGAGCGTCCAGCCATCGGACAATTCGGTACTGCGAGGCACGGTCTCGCACACGCGATACGAAGGTGATGAGGCGGTCGCGTTCGTCGACGATGGACACGTCTCGTTTCGCATCTACTGTCGCGAGCAGGGCGGGGCGCTGGACCAGAGCGTCCGTTACGGCATCGCCGTCACTATCGAGGCCGGAGAGGGAATTCCGGTATACGACGAGATCCGCGCGCGGCTCGCCGTCCCGTTGAGGGCTGGAATCCTGTAAGGCTTCCCGTGTAGTCGCGTATGTACTTGCTAGAATTGCTTCCGAATAATGCAGAACCCCCCAGATTGGCTTCGGGTCTGGCCCGCCGTTCAATCCTTACTCCGCACACTGCTCAGCCGGAGGCGGCATTGTTTCGCACCGACCCACCCCGAGGAACCCCACCATGGCATCCATCGACCTTTCCGGCCTCACCATCGACCAGCTGACCGACCTCGTCGGCAAGGCCCAGACCGAGATGGCGTCCCGCGAGAAGCAGCGCCGCAAGGACCTCAGCAGCGAGCTCGAGCGCCGGGGGTCGCCGCGGACGGTTACAAGCTTGCCGATATCTTCCCGGAGCTTGGGAACGGCGCCGCGAACGGGCGCCAGCGCCGGAAGATGCCGGCGAAGTTCCGGAACCCGCAGAACCCGGACGAGACCGGGACCGGGATCGGGCGGTCGCCGAAGTGAGTGCAGGTGATTCTCACCGAGCGGGGGATCGACATGGCGGCGTTCAAGGGGATTCCGATGTACCAGATCCGCGCATAGCTCAGACATCGCGTTTCTTTTCGGACGAGGGACTACGGCCTCGTCGATCGCTCGTCGGGTTCGGAAAGACGCCCAGTGGTCCTCATTTTCGGCTTCGCAGGGGTGTACGTAGACCCGGTGGGCACCTCGACGGGGCCAACCTTCAGGGTCGTTTGGTGATTGTCGTAACTTGGCTTGCAAGATACACTTTGATCAGACTGTCTTCCATTAGTCTACGAGGATCCCGCTGCTCTTCAGAGTATTGCACTACCCAATTCAAACCTCCGAGTTATCCACAGTGAATGCCAAGCATCTGTTCTTCGAAAAGCGCCTCTTTGACCTCAAGCATGCATACCCCGCCCTTATCCAAAAGGAGGTTGAGTCTTGGAACAGAGACAGACTCTTGGGCGTGCCAGAAGCAGATTTGATTGATCATTTGGTAGGAAAGTATACCCTTGAGCCTCCTATGCTACGTAACCGTGAAGAATGGAGGATGGAAGCTAACGAGACCAAGATTGACGTAAGCGGGGATCCCATGCGTGACTGGGGGTTTCGACGTGGACCCCTCCTGGTTGACGCTCAGTCAATTCGTGTGCAAGTGCCATTTGACGGAGATGGGGATCTGTTCGACTTTCAGCCATCTACCTATACGATGAATCCTCCACGCGCCCGCATCCTTGGGTCTTTCGTGGTGTTTACAATCGAACACGAGAATGACTCTGCCGATCAGCTCAAACAACGAGTCGATTCAACTATCTCTTCAATTGAAAGTCACTTGGAGTCGGTCAGATCTGATTGTGCGGGTTGGAATGTTGAAGTCCGCAGTGTCGCAACAGACTGTGTTCGACGCCGGAAGAATCTACTGGTGAACAACGATGCTCTCGTTCAGCAGCTTGACATACCCCTAAAGCGCCGTGAAGACGCTGCAACAGCAGTCGCTGTTCCGATGAAGCGAAAGAGACGTCCTGTTGTAGCGCCGCCCCCGGTACCGAAGGAGCCATTCTCCCCGGAACCAACTTTGGGAAATGATGACTACGAATATATCATGGAAGTGATCTCCCGGCTTTCCATCATGATTGAACGTAGTCCACGGGCGTTCCGAAGCATGAAAGAGGATCATCTCCGTGACCACATTCTGATTCAGTTGAATGGGCACTACGAAGGCAGCGTTTCCGGTGAAACTTTCAATTCAGCTGGAAAGACCGATATCCTGATACGTGAAAAGGACAAAAATGCTTTCATTGGCGAGTGCAAGTTTTGGTCGGGAGCGAAGGCGTTGCAAGCCGCAATAGACCAATTGCTAAGTTACGCTACTTGGCGTGACACCAAGACCGCCTTGATCGTCTTTAGCCGGAACCGCGATTTCTCTCAGGTTCTCCAGAGCATGAAGGGTAGTATCCGAGCGCATCCCTATTTCAAACGAACAACTTCGGAACCCTGCGAAACTCAGATGCGCTGTGTTTTCCGGCATCCCAATGACGATAACCGCGAGGTGTGGCTTGCAGTTCTGGCGTTCAATATACCTGCGTGACGATGGGTGGTCTCAAGCGCAATAAGCAGACTCGCGGTGATTTCACCGACATCTGCGTCGAACCGCGCACCTCATGGTGCAGCGGCGACATGATCGAGGTCTGGGCGGTCTACGACGGCGACACCGGCGACCTCGCCGTCCCCGCCAAGCACAGCCTTCGCACCCGCATCCAGGACATCCTTTGGGACATGGGCGTCGACGCGTTCCCGAACACGCACCTTGTCGCCAAGGCCGACGCCAAGGACCTGACGCCTGAGACCGTCTGACCTCCTCACTTCGGCCGAGAACATCGTTCCCGCCGGTCCGGGCAGACCGCTCGAGTCGGACCTTAGGCGCGCCCTGAGCACGGCCCAATACGCCCTGTTTCACGGTCTCGCCGAGTGCTGCGCCGACGAGCTGTTCAACAGGAACATGCGCGGGCAGGCGGACTGGGTCCACATCTACCGTGCCGTTAACCACCGCCGGGTGCAGGAGGCTTGCCGCAGCCGGGAGGCGCGTTCGCTTCCCATCGAGATCCGCGACTTTGCGAGCCTCTTCGTCGACCTCCAGGACAAGCGGCACCGCGCAGACTACGACCCTGTCGCCGACTTCTACAAGAGCGACGTTGAGCGTCTCATCGTCGAGACCCGCGCCGTTTTCGGAGGATTTGAGAATGCCGACCGCCGGGAGCGGAGGTCCTTTGCGGCCCTCGTCCTGTTCCGCCCCCGGAACTGAACCTACCTACTTGACCTGCAGGGACGAGGTGGCTGGTCCCACGCTCAAGGCTCGCCAGATGCTCGGCGAGGCCGGCGGTGGGCGGCGACTCCCGCCCCGCTTCCGGAAGGGCATGCCGACGGAACCGGATCGAGAGCAACCACCGGGGGATTTCGAGAGGCTCCGGGCCGAGACCGGGAGCTGAAGCCCGAAGCGGCGATACTGCTGGCGGTAGCGCGGCGATTCAACAACAATACGACACTCGATGTCTACAAGTTGCCGCACGCGGTATTCGCTGCGGTGGTCGCCGCCGACCGGCGACATCCCCGATCGCGCGTTCTACCTTGAACGAGCCCGACCTTAGGTTCGCCCGCTCGCGGCCGACCGGTCTCAGCCTCCCGCCAACGATAGCCTTGCCGCAGGAACCCTGATGCGACCCCTACGAACCGGGAGCCCCCAGCGCGCCACGCGGGACGGACTGCCGTCTGACGATCCGAGCCGTCGCCAAAGACTGCTCGTCTCGTGTCCCTCTCTAGTACCTCTTCCGGCAGCGCGTTCTCGCCCACGCTACGTGCCGTCAACGCTGTCTCGCTCAGGCTCCTACGCCAGCTCAAGCTGCGGCCCGGTCCGGAGGTCGAAATCACCACCGCGAGCGAGGTCATCGCAGGTTACCTCCTGAGGCTCGACGAGCTGAGCATCGGACCGCTCACGCTACGCGCACCCGCGACTCCGTGAGCGCTGATTCCCACCTGGCCTCATCGCCCCCGAAGGCTGAAGCCGTTCACCCAACTCAGTCGGGCGACGCGAGTGCCGTCTCGAACAGGAGAAGCGGCTCCACGGCGAAATTCGGACGGTTGACACCATAGCGACGCGCAGCTATGGTGCGGCCATCACATCAGGGATGGGAGCCGCACCAATGGCCTACTTCGGGTCGAAGGCGACTTCGGGATTGTGCCAACCCATCATCTCGATGATGCCGCCTCACAGCACGTACATCGAGACACATCTCGGCGGAGGTGCAATCATGAAGCGCAAGCCGCCCGCACTACGCAATATTGGAATCGACCGCGACGCGAGAGCGCTGGCGCAATTCAACTGCGACTACCCTGTGGAACTCGTTCACGAGTGCGCTCACCGCTTCATTGCCCAGTTCGAGTTTCAGGGCTCGGAGCTCATCTACGCGGACCCGCCCTACCTCAAATGTACACGGACGTCACAACGTCGGTACCGATTCGACTACAGGAAGAACGACCACATCGAGTTGCTGGAGGTGCTCCAGGGCGCACCCTGTCAGGTGATGGTATCGGGGTATCCGTCATCGCTCTACGACCAACAGCTCAAGGAGTGGGAGAGCGTCGAGTTGCAGGTCATGAACCAAGGCG
>Ga0209021_1003492_pt1 | contig 12501 bp, 4 predicted proteins | sample PinacodermFT_FD_187299 | JGI IMG/M metagenome (GOLD analysis project Ga0209021, IMG submission 187299) | Host-associated microbial community of the marine sponge Aplysina aerophoba from Gulf of Piran - sponge pinacoderm, lysed by freeze-thaw... | ecosystem: Host-associated > Porifera > Sponge >... | reverse complement strand
CGCAAAGAACGGAGGATCAGCTGATGAAGCTAGTCTATTCACCACTCATAGTCCCTGCTATACTTGTGCTGGTCTTATTATACAAGCAGGCATACGGCGCGTAGTATACGATAAGGTATACGATGAAGAAGCTTTAACATACCTGAAAGAAAGGGGACTAGAAGTTGAGCGCATTAACAGAACTAAAACTATACCTGTTGGACAAGCTGGAAGGGATAAATGTAAATAATCCTAAGGCTAACTCCGGTGGGGTAATGCTCAAGCTATATGAAGAGCATGAAGAAGAGATGGAAGATATGCTGGTCACTGTGATACAGTTAATCACCCGTCTCTTCCGTAAAGAAACAACTGATAGCCCTGCTGGTACCTCTCCTCTCACCAACATGTCCATGAAGATAGGTGAGTTCATGTATAGATACATGGCTCGTGAACCTGTCTCATGGCGGGATGAGCTGAGGCTAGGAGATCTCTTCATTGAGGCCTTCTACAACTGTGGCTACGTTAACATAGACTATCCTGCTAGACGAGACAGCTGCCACACAGTGAAGGCTGCAGACAAGTGGGCACGACTAGCTCAGATCCCTGAGTCTAGCCTGAAGGTAGCACTCACTGCTACCCTCTTCGATAAGCCTGCTGATATCCTGCATCCCATTCAGAATGGTAAGCAAGTACTGAAGGACGGAGGAGATATCGACGTCACCTCTCCCTTCATTAAGAGTCTTAACAAACTACAGCAGACTGGTTGGCGTCTCAACGAACGAGTCTTCAATGCCTTGATAGACGTAGAAGGATTTACTTCTACTAAGAAGGATAAGAATGAAGCAAGAGACCTGAAGAGACTAAGTAAACTAGTTGAATGGAAGTTCATAAAGACGAAGGCTAATGCTATAGTAGAGCGGGACAAAGAGTTCTATCAACTCATGTCAGCTGACTACAGAGGTAGAGTATACTATGACGAGCCCTTCCTTAACTTCCAAGGCTCTGACCTAGTACGAGGGCTGATGCAGTTCGCAGAGCCTAAGCTATTACGGGAGGAAGATACCTTCTGGCTGGCTGTGCATACTGCCTCGAGCTACAACCAGAGCTATAGTATAGATGAGATCCCCGACTGGTGTGCTGCTGACTACCGTTCCTACCTAGAGGACGAAGGTCTAGAGTCTATATCAGTAGACAAGATGACACTCAACGATAGAGTAGAGTGGACTCAGCAGAACATCGAGTGGATCATAGAACTAGGTAGTACTGTGACCTTCATAGATAAGGCAGAGAAACGAGTAGCATTCCTAGCTACCTGCATTGAGTGGTACGACTACTCGCAGACAGAAGGGGATTACTTCTCTTGTCTACCTATCCCTATCGATGGGAGTAACAATGGCTGGCAGCATCTCGGTGCTATCAGTAAAGATCCTGAAACAGGAGAACTAGTAGGACTGGTACCAGTAGATATCCAGAAGGATTTCTATGTACAGACCGCTAAAGAACTAATCAATCAGACAAGTGACGAACGTCTCATGACTATCTTAAAGGACATGCCGATGAAACATATCCGCAAGGGTATTAGTAAGCGTGGGTCTATGACCCGTGCCTACTCAGCAGGTGCCGGGAAGATAGCGGAGAATATGTACTTCGATTGTAAGACTGAGGACTACCACGAGGAGTATGGCATAGACCAGACGGACTGTAACAAGTTCGCCCGCCTCCTCATACAGGCTATCAACACAGTATGTCCTGGTCCCTTACAGACCATGACTTACTTCCAGAACCTCGCTGCCTTTGAGATCGGTAAGTTCGGTATAGATCCTAAGCTACTCAAGCGGAGGAAGGAACTGAACAGATTATCAGAGCCAACAGATGAAGAGCTGGAAGAGCTGAACGATATAGTCCAGACCCTTGAGGAACAGGGTGAGGATCTAATCTATGGTAACGGTAAGAAGGAAATCAAGTGGACTACTCCATCTGGTTTCGATGTAGTGTACCAGAACTGGCGCATGAATAACTACCGATGCCGTGGTACTATATCAGGGTACAGACAAGTAAACCACGTGGTCCAGATAGCAGGTGATAAGCCTGACGTACGTGGATTCATGTGTGGTATCTCACCTAACTTCATCCACTCTATGGACGCTAGTCATATGGCTCTCGTTATAGACGACTGGGATGGAGCGTTCGGTGCAGTACACGATAGCTTCTCAACTCATGCGTGTGATGTAGATGATCTACTCGCACTCACTAAACAGAAATTCGTAGAGATGTATGATGTAGATAACTTCTATGATTACATTGAGAACCAACTCATCACAGATAAGACTGAGTTAGATGTTGAACAGCCTCAGCTAGGATCTCTACAGATACAGGAGATATATGACAGTGACTACTTCTTCGCGTAAATCTTTTAACTACCTTGCCCTACGTGGGGCAGGAGTAGATGACATGGAATTCGTAGATACCTTGGACTTAGATCCTAACGTAGCCTACACTCCAAAGATTAATGAAGTAATGCTAGACCTTACCATGCAGCAGAACATCGATGCTGGTATGAGTAAGGAAGCAGCAATGAAGAGCCGCAAGCAAGCGGCCTCAGATATACAGAAGCTACTCGCTAAGAACGGTATGCTTAAATAAAAATTGCCCCTACTTAGAGACCGTAATGGTCCCTAGGTAGGGGCTTTTTTTTTAATGTGCGTAGTACTGAAGGGCTATCGTCTCACCAGACTGGGTCTTATACCCTCTTCTCTGGATCTCACGACGTAGCTCTGCCTTCTTCTTATTCGTATCGTTCACCGCCTTGGTTAAACGGGGACGGAGATTTATATTATCGAATAGATGTTTGACGAAGACCTTCAACTGACCCACGTTAGGTTCAGCAGGTGGACTGTTGAAGTCGTAGCCTGCTGCCTTCATCTTGTCAGCGAGTTTGAATGAAGAATCAAGAGCAGCTTTAAACTTCTCATCTCCTTCTCCTTCCATAACCTTACTCATCTTGTTAACGTAGTTCATAGGGATCTGCTTACCTGATGAGGTAGTAATAGACTTCATCATCCAATCCATGTAGATCCTCTCGTTAGAGGTGAGCGGTGTACGGTCAGACTTACCCTTGAGACTCTCGTTCCACTCCTTCATAGCGTTGGTAGTAGACTTGAGTGTCTCATCTAGGTAGGACCAGTCCATGCTGGCTTTCAACCAGTTCTTATTCACCTCTTCCAGTACCGTATCGTATCCCATAGCATCCATCTTGAATGCATCGTAGATCGTATGCATGTATGGATTACCCATGGACTTAGCCTTCAGCTTATCCCATGACTTACCTGATGCAGTCATAGCCACAGTGGCAGCGTCAAGAGACTGAACAGGACCAGGAAGAGAACCGCCATAGGCGTACTCACCAGGTACGTCATCACCATGCAGAGTCCTAACAGCAGCACTCGTTGCCTCGGTTTCGTAGTGGAAAGCATTGACCTGAGCTGGCTTACCTTCCCCGTAGATCCGGTAATCTGTGGACGTGGCATTCTCCCTACCTCCATGTACGTTACGACCTAAGTTTATATCCATACCTGTGTAGGACTTAATGCTGAACAGCTTGTTAGTAGCTGAGTGGAGGATCGCTGCACCTCTCATGAGGCCACGGTTCTCGATAGCATCATCAGACAATGCGTCTTCCAATGCTTCACTGTACTTCTCTAATAGAGTACCAGCTAGTTCATCACGACTCATCTTCTCATCGAGTACACCGAGCGAGGTATTGTATGAGCTACCTTCAGGTGCTAGCTCACTGAGCAGACCGAGGTACTCTTCAATATCCTTCTTGAAAGACTGGATCTCCTTGCCGTAGCCGAAGGTCATAGTCGTAGCTTTGTTAAAGTCCCGGTAGGAGTATAGGTTTTCAGCTACATCATTCAGCTCTGACTCGAACCCATCTGTATTACCTTCCCATCCTTTAGAGATAGAACCTACAGCGAAGTTCTTCAGCTGGTCCCGGATATCTCCTTCGTCTAGCAGCTGACGTACGTTCTTACGTACTACACCTGTGGCCTGAGCTGTACCGAGGTGACCCATCTGTATCCCGTTAGATGCGATACCATTAGTCTTACCATCGATGTAGGCATTGAAGTACGAGTGGTACGGCTGTCCCTTCTTCCTCGCCTTGTTATACTTGGCGAAGTCGATCAGTCCATCGATGAAGTGAGGTCCATCTTCTCCCTTCTTCTGGATAGCTTGAATCAGTTCAGCGTCTGCTTCAGGATCTAGCTCCAGCTGTGGTACCTGTGGGAAGTTCTGATCTAGTGGAGCACCTTGTTCTATAGCCTGAGAGATAGCTTCATACTGCTCGTCAGTCATGGTAAGGGCTTCAGCTAATCTATCACCCCACTTCTCCAGCTGAGGAGCTGCTGCGTTGAGAGCTAGGTCTCGCTGAGCAGGGAGTAGAGCATCAGCCTTGATGAACTTATTGTTCTCATCCCGTAGAGCTGGCAACTTGTGAGTATCACCGACTAACATCATAGCATACATCTGTCTCAGGTTCTTATCGATCCGAGAGCCTGGTGTAGCCCGAGCTGGTACAGCATTACGTGTAACGAATCGTACCGCCTTGCTTGAGGTAGGATCGAAGAAGGTCTGGTTAGGGCTTATCCGCCCGTTGAAAGCCTGTGTAGTATAGGTCAGGTAGTTAGCACCCTTCCTTTCCTGTGCGATGGCTCTTACTTCTTGTGCGATCTTATCAGTGAGATCTCCCATCACCTGTTCGGGATCATACACTTCTTCATCTAAATCAGGATCATCTCTAAACCTACGTTCTTGATCACGCTTGGCTGCTGCATACTTCTTCAGCTTGCTTGGCCCGAAGTTATTTATCTCTGCCATCCACGTGCTGTGATCTCCTGACTGGAGTACAGGTAGGATAGTAGAGAAGAGGATCTTAGCTCGCTGCTTGTCCACCACGTTGGGGACCTGAGCGAGGTTACGCTTAGCCTCATTGATAACTCCACCGAACTTAGGACTACCGACCTTACCGGTCTCTGTCTTAACCACGTTCTCACCAACATCCCCTGGTAACTCACCTGAAGGGATGGGAGTCTTAGTGGGTCTGGCTTGGGGTTTAGGAAACAGCCGCTTACGTTCTACTGCTCCTGCCTTGAGAGCATCAGCACCTTGAGCAGTGAGCTGGAAGTATACCTGCCCATCTTCTCCTGGTATACGATCAACGATATCCCGACCAGCATTCGCTGCCCATAATTCTTTGTACGCATCACCGAGAGTCTCAGCTTCCTTCTGTGGTAGCCTCTCAGGTACCTTATTACCTTGGGTACGCTGGAATTCCTGATGGATCATCTGACCTAGCCGAGCATTACCTTGTGCCTTCGATACTTTAGGCTGAGCTTCGTCTGCCTTAGACTTAGGCCTAATCTCTGCCTCCTCACCCAGTGCCTGCGAGATAGGATCTGCTACTGTCTCACCCTCACCGAGGCTAAGTTCAGCCATCATATTCTCTGTGACAGCACTGGCTATCTGAGTATACAGTGGGCTTGGTACTACTCTGCCATCCGGCATAGTCTCCATAGCACCTGACCTGTTGAGTGCTGCGTTCAGTGATCCTTCAGCGTCAGCTGCTGCAGCTGCTCCGACCTGATCACCTTTATTAGCTAGCCTCCAGGACTCTGTACCTGCCTTGAACTTAGCACTAGGATATAGAGTACCATCTTGTACTGCCTTCGTCATAGCCTTAGCACGATCTCTCAGCCCACCATCAGGGTTCTGACTGTTGACTGATGAGACAGGACGTAGCCAACGATGTACTGTAGTAGTATCAGCTGCCCGTTGAGGTAGACCAGGAATCTGATGACGTGTAGCCTCATCTGATACATCGAGGAAACTCTCAGCTCCCTCCTGTATTGGCTGTTGTATCTCCTCCGGTACCTGCTGGAGCGGAGGCTGTGAAGTGAGAGCAGCCATAAGACTGCTCTGACTTGCTGTTGGTTTCTTAGTAGGGGCTGGAGCCGGAGCTTGAGTACCCGTAGGTAGATCTGCGGCTGCAGTCTGTTGCAGCTCCGAGATCTGCTTCGGCTGCTGTGTAATAGCCGCGGTAAACTTACTCATTATTGTTCTCCTTTATAATTCCAACCAGCTGCTGCCATCACTCCGTCAAGAGCGCGCGACACTGGTCCTTGTACAGCACCGATGAATGGTAAAGACTTAACGATCTGTCTACCACCTTGTTCACCTTGCCCTTCTACTGTCTTACCTAATCCACTAGCCAGACGACTAGCATTAGATAGAGCTGGACTCTCACCTGTTGCGGTGTTCCATGCCCACTCTAAGTTACTATCGCTGCGCTGCTCATACAGAGGGAAGAAGCTAGACAGTACTCTCTCACCGGTACCTAATAAGCCTGACGCATAGACGCCACGCTGTAGATACTCTACGTCATCGAGGTACGGAGTCTTCTCACCATACTTGAGCCAGTCCTTCAGTGCCTGCGAGGCGAAGCCAAGCAGTACCATGGTAGCCATGAGTGCGAAGGCATTATACTTCAGAGCAGGTGTACCCCGCTTGACGTACTCACCCCACATCTTAGGTATATGGTTAGCTGTGACAGTAGCCATGAAGCCCTGGAACTGGGTGAACAGTGCGAAGCGTGGATCTTGATAGATTAGTGGACGGTTCGCTGCACCCGGTAGGGCGATAGCCTCGTTCACGAAGTTGTAGCTAGCCTCACGAGTCTGGTTAGCTAGGTACTCTTCCTCTACCTGAGACAAGGGAACACCAGCTCCCTGCTTCTCCAGTGTAGAGACGTAGAAGTCCACATCTAACCCGAGGTTACGTAGCTGTTCTTCAGCCTGCTGGATCTCACGAGTCTTCTCTTCTCCTGACCGACGGTGCTGAGCTATCAGCTCTGCCTTGTTAGTCATGAAGTCTCCCGCCATGGATACACGGAGGGCACGAGTGAAGTTGGTAAAGCCTTGAAGACCGATGTACTTGAAGAAGTTCTGGTAGATATGCTGTTGAGTCTTGTTAACCTCACTCACACCAGTGGTAGTCGCTGCACCTACATCCCAATCGTAGTAGCCCAGATCTTTGAGCTTCTGGTTGGGAGCTTCAGATGCTATGTCCTTACCGGATACATCTTGCGCTACCTCCTTCATACCACGTACGAGTAGACCACCGAACTCCTTGCCCAGCGTAGCTAATCCCTTACCTATGTTATCATTACCACGGAAGGTGAGAGCTATCTCAGGGATAGAGGAGATGGTAGCAAGGGGCAGACCAGCTAGTGTAGTCACCAGCATGAAGTTCTTCTGCACAGCCTGCATAGTCTGTCCGAACTCTGTAGTCGGTCGCTTGTAGTTACCTGACTCGGCATCGATATAGTCCTGCATACGTGCAGCTACTCTATCTACCTCAGCCTCGGAGATACCCTCAGCCTGCATATCATTCAGCAGTTGAGCTATGATCTTACCGTTGTCTCCAACATACTCTTGTGTAGCAGTATAACGAGCCGCAGCCTTAGCTGCCTGTGCTATGTTAGCGAATGGATCCTGCTCCATAAACTCCTGGAACTTTTCCTGTTCTGACAGACGTAGTGTTCTCTTCTTGTGAGAGCCAGGAGTTACCCCACCCTTCACAACACTGAATGCCTCATCTATATCCTGTACGTTATCATCGTTGAGGATCTTACTAGTCAGCTGACGAGCCTCGACTGGTGTCAGCTTGTACGTCTCACTGATAGCTTCCTCAAAGGTAGACCGGTTCTTACTGATCCCGTGCTTATCCAATGACTTGTACTTAAGGAAGTAGTTCTTCTCATAGCCCAGCTCAGGATTAAACTTCTTCTGGTCTGCATGCATCTTGTCAGCTAAGGCTTGAGCCTCCTGCTGGAACTTGATGAGGGTATCTCTACCCTTGAAGTCAGCTGGTATAAGAGAAGGATCGAAGTTCCCCTTCTTATCTATTGCTTTATTCAATACACTGTAGACCTGCTTACCTATCCGAGCCTTCTGTATACGATTAACTGTCTTACCACCAGTCAGCTCTGCGTAGAACTTCTGTGGTAGTTGGATCGAGTTCTTATATATAGAGACGCGGTGATGCTTAGCATTCTCGAAGCTAGATCCGTGGAATACCCGTTGTAGGTTACCACCAAACATGTCTGCTAATACTCTAGCTGACCGTGATCTAGCCTGTAGATCTGGTGTGAAGATGTTACGTGTAGCACCCTGCCATAGAGATGGGACAGCTGACAAAGCATCTTGTACCTTATCTCCTGTACCTCTACCAGCACGTCTCTTCTTGTCAGCCTCTACCCTCTCGAGTAGACCAGCTGCCTGACTGGTACCAGCACGGGCACGAGCGTCTGCTGCTAGCTCCTCGATGGAGGCGATACGTCCATGCTTCTTCTTCTCCTGCTCCGCGTGGAGGTAGGAGTTAGAGGCAGAACTCGGGTCAGCACCTTGACTACGGTAAGCTACGTCAGCCCACGCTGCGGTGTCAGACACAGTACCGGGTACAGTGAATGCTCCACCTAATGCAGAGCCTGCGACAGCACCAGCTATCAGGCGTTCTTGTAGTTCTTTGTAGTCGAACTGCTTGTCAGATCCCTGCGTGGCAGCGAGATAGCCGATAGCTTCTTGCGCACCTTCAGTCAGACCCTCTGATACAGCACCAGTAGCGGTACGCTTAAGCATCTGCTGTACTATATTCTTACCCTTCAGCTGCTCCTTAGCTATCTTAACTGTGTCACCTACTAGACCTGCTAGTTCCTTACGGGATACAGCTGCGACCTGAGCCTGTGCTGCCTCCTTCGTTAGACCTTTATTGACCAGAGCATTGACTGCCTTGTTCATCAGTTCTTTAGGTGGACCTGACTTACCTATGAGGGCGGTCAAACCTAGTCTATCTATTGTAGCCTGAGCTACGCCAGCACCGATAGCGATGGCTGCGTTCTTCTCTCCTTCCATCTCGTTCCACACCTGTCCGGTGTAGAGTGAGGCAGGTAGAGCTAATGAAGCGCCACCAGTTACAGGAGCAAGAGCAGCACCACCAATAGTAGCCGCCATGTATGGGACAGAGATCGCTGCGTTGTTACCAACGAACTCGATAGCAGACCAGAACCCATCAACGTCACGGTAGTCGAGTACCTTCTCAGCATCGTACTCCTGCATACGGGACTTAGCACGGATCACTCCGTTCTCTCCGATATCTGCAAGAGCCTCTGCACCTGTGGTCTCACCTAATAGGTTGAGCATACCATAGGCAGACTCAGTCACGCTGATCCATCCTGTATTCCATGAGTCGGAGAAAGGATTGAGTGCATCGTTGCTGAGGGTTCTGTCACGATGACGGACCTGTACGTTAGCATCAGCGAACTGGTGACCATAGCCTCCACGCTTGGCGTCAGCTAATTGTCTCTCGTTCAGAGCTGTCTGCTTAAACCCACGCTGCTTGCCACCCTCCTCGAGGATAGCTTCTTCTAACTTAACACGAGCCTGATCCCATGCGTCAGCTTCAGGAGCGTTGAGGATATCGAGGTTATCTCTATCCCTTCGGGCTTCAGCTATACGAGAGGCTAGAGCATCTGACTCGTTAGTATATTTATTCACATCAAATAGGCCGGACTCCAACGCACGTTGCGCGAAGCTATCGCCAGCCTCATTAGTTAGTTGAGCAAGGGTCCGACCGAAGTCATCTATCTGGGGGTTCCCGTTCTCATCGAGAAGCGGTGTGATGTTCGTGAACCCTTGCTCATTGGCTAGATCGGAGATAGACTTGGTGTACTGTTCTCCGCCTGCCGTACCTAGTTTGTAATCTCCTTTGATTACCTTCTCTACTTCAGGAGCGTTGATACCCTGGATACGGAACTTCTCATCACCCCGATGGAGGGTGTCGGCATCGATGAATACTGCGCCAGTCCCACCTAATGCCGTTGATGGTTGGCTTACCAAGTTCTTGATAAGACTCATATCATCCCTCCTTACTGGATTGTTTTGTGTAGTTCGTTCTGTAGATATAGATAGAAGCCTGACTCACCTTTGTTAGCCCGCTTCATCCAGTTCTTTTGTGTATCAGGATCAAGCATAGTCCACTGCCTACGTGCCTGCTGCATGACAGCTGTGGAGATAGCAGTGTTACTCATCTGACCATACTTATCTGGAGCTGCGCTACGTAGCACTGAGCCGTAGCTGTTCATCAAGCTCTGGATCTTCTCACTTGAGATAGTCTGACCTGTCTTATCTTGGAACAGAGTAGGATCTCCTACCTGAGACTTGACGTACTGAGTGTTGAGATATGGAGTGAGGTCTCTCACCTTCTTATCTCCTCCTCGTGAGTCAGCCATAGCTTCTGCGTAAGCGTTGTCAATGAGTGTAGCCATAGCTTCCGGTGGTACCTTGTTCTTCAAGGCCCAGTTAGCTATCTCCCTACCCTGTACGGACGGTACGATATCAGTAGCGTAAGACTTACCATACTTATCAGTGGTAGTACCACGTGCCTCGCGGATATCCTCCAGCATAGTAGTATAGTCCTTGCTTTCCTTAGTGATACGATCACGGAACTCTACTGTACCCGGCACGAGTGAAGCATCTTCACCGAACTTATGCACATCGATAGGCTTATTGTTCTGGTCTACCCAGATCTTATTCTCACCTACCTTAACCTGTCTACCTTCTATCTTACCTTTGTCTGAGTAGAATGTCTTCAACTGACCTGTCTCTTCCATCGAAGCAAGAGCCTCAGCTGGGATTAGGACAGAAGGATCTCCAGTCTCTTTGAATGTAGCGATAGAGTCAGGAGTATACTTACCACCTGTGATCAGAGACTTAACAGTCGAATCCATGGTAGCTTCTTTAGCATCCAATCGATTGAGGTATTGAGTACCTGCGAAGGCTAGTGCCTGACCTGGTGACATACCAGTGATCATACCACCGAGCATTAGTACTCCCATGCGGGCTAGTTCTTTACGATCGAACAGATCACCGAATGTTTCCTTAAGAGTAGAAGCAATCTTGTTCCGCTCAGGCTCACTCATCTTCTCAGCTGCTGCACGACCATCAGCTACGAGCTTGGCCCGCTCTTCAGGTTGTACTTCAGGTGCTACCTCTTCAGACTTAGCTGCTGCGTTCTCAATAGCTGCACGCTTCTCAGCTGCTGGAGCTGACTTCTCTTTCGGTGCTGCGCTTTGCTTCTGCTGAGCTGTACCTTCTCCACGAGGATCTTGTCCTGCTGGAGCTGATGGAGCATCTGCTTGGAAGTTAACACCACCGATACCCTCTTTTACATCTTCAGGTAAGACTGCCTCACCCCATGCGTCTGCTCTAACAGGTGGAGCATTCAGTTCTGGTATATTGAATTGAGATCCTTCCTGATTAGCAACTACTTGCGCTCCCTCAGGAGTACCTTGCAGACCTGCTAGCTGATTCTGTAATGCTTCCTCACGCTGACGTAAGATCTCTGCACCATCTGTTTCAGGTGCGGCGTGGATTTGGTCTAACCTGTTCTGATTTAACTCTTGACCTACCCGCCACTGCTGCTCTTCATTATCTGCGTAAGCAATAGCACGTGGATCACCTGCATCGTATGCCATACCAATCTGCTCTGGGCTGAGCTGCTCGATAGGAGCACCACCTCTACCCATACCACCTTGTGAGTAAGCTTCCTGCTGCTCGACAGACTGACTGCTACCTTGTAAGATAGCCTCATCAGAACCTGGTACAGGTGGCTGATCTTCTATCTGAGGTGGTACACCTTGACCTGGCACTGGACCTACGTCAAATGAATTAGGATATTGCTGGACAAATGGGTCCGACTTAGATACACCAGCACGCCCTATATTACGGCCGGCTGAACCAGACGCAGGCTGCTGAGGTGCTGTTGGTGCAACTAACGGTGCCTGTCTAGCTACGTTACGTCCACGTGAGACGTTGTTAGCAGCCGCTAATCGAGCTAGCCGACGCCGCTCTCGTTCTTCTTCCGTGATATTGGCACGGCCACCGTTTCTTAGGTACTGCACGGGACCTCCTCCATTATATGTACTGACTCCGCCAGCTGCTAGTGATTCTATATACTCAGGGTCTCTACCCCGTAATCCAATATGCTGTGCGGGTATCATCTGCTTAGGCATAGCTAACTGTTGAGCCATCTGAATTGGATCAAAGCCTACCTGTGGTGGAGCTTCAGCAGGAGGTGGAGCCGATGGCTTCTTTCCCTCTGCACCCCACATAGCTAGCTCTGCATTACGACGATTGACGAGACCCTCACTGACCTGACCACCAGCCTTGTTATACTTAGGTAGAGCTGCTTGGATCTCTTCGTTAGTCCTCTTGCCACCAGCTGTCAGCTGATCGATGTTACCTACGTTGTAACGAAAGGAGGCGAGGGCATCCTTCTGCCCTTCCGACCAGTCGTAGCCGTGCTTCTTGGCGTACTCGTTAACGGCGGCACGTTCAGAGGCGGCACGTTTATTGAGCCAGCTATCTTCTTTTTCTTTACTTGTTGTTTGTCCTGGTTTAATGGGCG
>Ga0209021_1003488_pt1 | contig 12503 bp, 9 predicted proteins | sample PinacodermFT_FD_187299 | JGI IMG/M metagenome (GOLD analysis project Ga0209021, IMG submission 187299) | Host-associated microbial community of the marine sponge Aplysina aerophoba from Gulf of Piran - sponge pinacoderm, lysed by freeze-thaw... | ecosystem: Host-associated > Porifera > Sponge >... | reverse complement strand
ATGCAAGCAGAGCAGCAGAAAGAAGGAGACTGAAAGAAGAAAGACGTTTCATGGTGAGGAAATTGGGTGAACTCCTATTATGGCGGAGGAAGAGACCATGTGCCACTACATACCACCTCGGTGCGCCCATCCTGCCGACGCAACCGCAAGCTGCCTGTTGGCGTGAGACCCACCACACGAACGGGAGCGCCTGTGGGACCCGTCAGAGGGTCCCGGGGGCGCCAGAGCCGGGTCTGGCAAGCCTGTATCAGAGCAGCCGGATGCTCCAGTAACACCATGGCCCGCTCACACGCCAGCAACACCGCAGCCTGAGCCTGGGGCAGAGAGGGGGTGCGTGTTCCCAGCCGTTGCCACAGGGCCACGGCGCCGGCAGGGACGGCATTGGCCACGTTCAATCCCAGGCCTAGCCCCAACTGTTGGGTTACACCTCCCCGCAACTGACGACGGGTCAGCAATCCGGCCAGCTTGCGCTGCTCCAGCAGGATGTCGTTGGGCCACTTGAAGGCAACGGTCAACCCCAGACGCTCCAGCCACTCCATCACCGCCACCGCCACCGCCAACCCCAGCCCCCCGGTCTGCAACGGCGGCGCCGCCGACCTGGGGAGAGGCCATGCGGCGCTCAGCCACACGCCGCCCGGCGGTGCAGACCAGGGGCGACCCCATTGCCCCCGCCCATGGCGTTGCCGGCGGGCTACCACTGCAAAGGGACCATGGCTTCTACGTGGCGCCCAGCGCTGCAGCAGGGACTCGGTGCTTGCACAGGTGCCCACCACCCGCAACCGCCACGGCCAGGTTGCCCCTTGCGTCCGCAGGTTGGCCGCAAGGGCGCCGCAGCTCAACGGGGGATAGCGGCTTGCCGTAGCGGCAGCCTGGCGACGGCGTGTCTTCATTGCCTTCAGAGGGCTTTGAGCCAGGCCCCCACCCGCTGAGCCGCCTCTGTCAGACGAGGTTCCTCCGCCACCAGGGCCAGTCGCACATGGTGTCGTCCCGCTGCGCCAAAACCACTGCCGGGGGTGAGAGCCACACCTGTGTCGCGCACCAGCTTGAGGCAGAAGGCCAGGCTGTCCATGGCGCCCACGGCGCCGGGCAGGCGATCCCAGAGATAGAGAGACATGGGGCGGGGAGACATGGGCCAACCGGCGGACGCCAAAGCCTGCACCATGTGGTCGCGGCGGCAGCGGTAGAGGCTACGGAGACGGGCCGGCCAATTCTCCAGGTCGTCCAACGCCACCATGGCCCCGGCCTGAATGGCCATGGACTGGTTGAAATCAATCCAGCCCTTCACCTGTTTCAAGGCCTGGATCAAGGGCGTGGCCCCCACGGCAAAGGCAATGCGGAATCCACCCATGCACCAACTCTTGGAGAAGGAGAAAAACTCGATGCCCCGCTCCTGCCAGCCCGGCGAACGCAACAGGCAGGGGGCCTCCCCATCCAGGGCCAAATCTACGTAGGGATTGTCGTGGGCTACCAGGATGTCGTGGTGGTTCGCCATGGCCATGGCCTCGTCCAGCCAGTCCTGCAACCCCACGGTGGCGGTGGGGTTATGGGGGAAGCCGAACACCATCAGCCGCAACGATTCCCGCTCTCCATGGCTGAGGGAGGCAAAAGGGGGACGCCAACCGTCCTCCGGGCGCAGGGGCAGCCGTTGAATGCGGGCGGAGGCCAATTGCAAGCCACCCGTATGGGAGGGGTAACCGGGATCCAGAACGAGACCGTGGTCGCCGGGCTCCAGCACAGCCAGGGGAAAGTGGGCCGTGCCTTCCTGGGAGCCCACCAGCAGCAGCACCTGGGTGTCGGGGTCCACGGTCACATCAAAGCGGCGCCGGATCCAGGCAGCCACACTGACCCGTAACGGACGAGTGGCGGCGTGGAGACAATAAGCGGAACTGGAGCGCTGCCCCAACTGCCGGACAATGGCGGACGTCACCTGGGGTGGGGGCGGTTGATCGGTACATCCCAGGGAGAGATCGATCAGGTGACGGCCATGACGGTGGCGGGCCTCTGCCTTGGCCCGGTCCATGGCGCTGAACACATCGGTGCGCCCAGCAAAGCGGCGCGCCAGGGCTGACGGCGGCCGGGTCGCTGCGGGAGTTCGCGGGGCCTGCATACGGAGCGGTAGCACATCGTCAGGAACCTGACCACCGACAGGCTCCACCACACAACCATAAAGCACCCGAGGCGAGTGGGGACGGCCAATGCCGGTGGCCGCCTCTCTGCTGTCAGTGGCTTAAGGCCGCTGGAACCTTCCTCTGCTCCAGGTCCGGCAGTTGGCTGGCCATGGCCTGGAACCATTCCGTGATGGTGGTGAGTTGCTGTGGTGCGGGGAGAGATCCCAGGCCCCGGGCGATCACCTTGGCCGTGGTCTCCCCGGTCTGGTAAATCAGACGACCGTGCAGATGCTTGGGCAAACCCTGGCGCAGGCGGCGGAAGGCCGGTTCCTGCAGGGGAGTGTCCAGAATGACGTTGGCCTTCTCCGGGCGGATGCGGGACACGCCGCAGCGCTTGGCCAACAGCTTGAGTTCCATGAGTTGTAGCAGGGTCTGTACCGGAGCCGGCAGCGGACCGTAGCGATCACTCCATGCCGCCGCCAACGCCAATAGTTCTTCCGGGCTCCGACAATTGGCCGCGGCGCGGTAGGCGGCCATCTTCTCGTTGCCGTCGACGATCCAGATACCGGGGAGAAATGCCGGCAGCCGCAGATCCACCTGGGTGTCCTCCACTTTGGGGATGTCCTGCCCACGGATTTCCGCCAGGCACTCCTGGAGCATGTCCATGTAGAGGTCGAAGCCGACGGCCTCCATCTGGCCCGATTGCTCCACCCCCAGCAGATTCCCCACACCACGGATTTCCATATCCCGCATGGCCAACTGGTACCCACTGCCCAACTGGGCAAACTCCTGAATAGCCCGCAGCCGGGAGCGGGCCGCGGGGGTGAGCCTCTCTTCATCGGGGTAGAAGAGCCAGGCGTGGGCTTGCACGCCACTGCGCCCCACCCGTCCCCGCAACTGATAGAGCTGGGCCAGTCCGAGGCGGTGGGTGTCTTCCACCAGGATGGTGTTCACCCGGGGAATATCCAGACCGGATTCCACAATGGTGGTGCAGACCAACAGGTCCGCCTCCCCATCGTTGAACGCCAGCATGGCGGCTTCCAACTGGCCTTCATCCATCTGTCCATGGGCCACCAGCAGCCTTAGACCCGGGGTCATCCGCTGCAACCTGGCTGCTACGTCACCGATGCCTTCTACGCGGGGTACCACGTAGAAGATCTGCCCGCCCCGGTCCAGCTCCTGATGCACGGCGCTGCGCACCACTTCGTCATCCATGGGCAACAGGTGGGTTTTGATGGGTCGGCGCAGTGGGGGCGGCGTGGTGATGAGGCTCATCTCCCGCATGGACGACAGGCTCATGTACAAGGTGCGGGGGATGGGGGTAGCGCTGAGGGTGAGCACGTCCACGGCCTTGCGCAGGGTTTTGAGCTTTTCCTTCTGCTTGACGCCAAACCGTTGCTCCTCGTCCACCACCACCAGGCCCAGATCCTTGAACACCGTGCCCTTGCTCAGCAGTTGATGGGTGCCCACTACCACGTCCAGGGTGCCGTCGGCCAATTGCCGGAGCAGTTCACGGCGTTCCGTAGGCGTGCGGAACCGATTCAACAGCCCCACCTTGATGGGGTAGGGGGCAAAACGGTCCTGCAGGGTGCGCCAGTGCTGCTGGGCCAGCACCGTGGTGGGCGACAGCAGGGCGCATTGCTTCCCATCGGTGACGCACTTGAAAATACCCCGCACCGCCACCTCGGTCTTCCCGAAACCCACGTCTCCACAGATGAGGCGATCCATGGGGCGCGGTGCTTCCATATCCTGCTTCATGTCCACAATGGCTTTCAACTGGTCCGGGGTGGGGTCATAGGGAAACGACCCCTCCAGATCCGCCTGCCATGGCCCATCGGTGGCAAAGGCATGGCCACGGGCTTCGTGGCGGTCGGCATAGAGCTTGACCAGGTCCAGGGCCACCTTGGCCACCGCCTTGCGGGCCCGTTCCTTGGCTTTGTTCCAGGCGCTACCCCCCATGCGGTTCAGCTTGGGGGGCTGCTCACTATTGGCCCGGTAGCGGCCCAGGCTGCCCAGTTGATCCGCCGCAACCCGTAGCAGGCCGTCGGTGTACTGCACCACCAGGTAATCCCGCGGCTCACCGCTGAGGCTGAGTTTTTCCAGCTTCAGGAAGCGACCAATGCCATGGAGGCGATGCACCACGTAGTCTCCCGGCTGAAGCTTGTGGGGATCCACCGTGCGGCTTGCGGCCCGCTTGCGGCGGCGCACGTAGCCACTGGAGGCCAGGGCCTGCTGACCAAACAGCTCCCGGTCGGTGAGCAGCATCACCTTCCAGGCCGGCAGGGCCACACCCTCCAGCTCGGCCACCCCTTTGGCCTTCAACACCACGGGTATGCCTTGATCCAGCAGTTGGGCAATGGCTGGGCGGTCCTGGGCGTTGGGCACAAAGCGGGTAACGGCGTTGTGCTCCTCCAGCAGGGCCACGGTGCGGGAGGGCTGGGCGGAGAGAAGCCAGAGGTGGGTGCGCTGCTGCTGCTGGTCTCGCACCAGCTTGCCCAGCTTGCCGAACTGGTTGGGAAGGCAGGGGACCGGCCGGGCTGCCAGGGAAAAGTGGTTGGGATGGTGATCCGCTTCGTCCAGTTCCGCCAGGTCAAACCCCTCCCGGCGGTCCGCCCGTTCCAGGCACGTGGCCATGGGCAGGTGCAGGTTGCCCTGCACCAGGGCTGCTGCCGCCGGGTCCATCCCGGCTTGCAGGTCCTCAAGGTGACTGGCGGCGTGGTCCACCCACTGCTGGCCATGGGCAACGCAACTGCGTCGTTCGTCCACCACCACCAGCCCATGGCTGGGCATGTAGTCCAACAGGTTGGCGGGACGGGGGAAGGCATAACCCAACAGCCGCCGCAGCCCTTTGGGCGTCTGGCCGTCCTGCAACGCCGCCAGTGCCTGATCCTCCAACAGGGCCTGTAACCCTGGAGGGCTGGCAGTCCGCAGTGTCTGGGCAATGAGGGGGTCATAGCCCCTGGGGGTGAGCCAGAGCTGCTCGATGGTGTCCAGGGACCGTTGGCTGGCTGGATCAAACTCCCGCAGTTTCTCCAGCTCGTCGCCGAAGAACTCCAGCCGCACCGGCAGCTCTGCGCTGACGGGATAGACGTCCACAATGTCCCCGCGTCGACTCCAGGTGCCCTCCTGCTCCACGGTGTTGACCCGTTCGTAGCCCAACCGCCCCAGGCGTTGCGCCAGCGTGCTCAGGTCCGCGCCGTTGCCGCGTCCCATGGTGAGGCAACTGGCCTGGAAAACCGCCTTGGGGGGTAGATGGGGTTGTAGTGCCCGCTCACTGGCCACCACCACCAGTGGCTCCTGGCCCCCCAGGAGTTCAGCGAGCACCTGAAGTTGACCGTAGGTGATCTCGCTGGTGGGATCCAGTTCCTCATAGGGGGTGGCTTCGCTGGTGGGATACAACAAAACCGTGGGCCAGCCCATGGTGTCCAGTAGTGCGGTCCAGCGCCCTGCCTCCTCAACGGTGGGGGTAATCACCAGCAGAGAACGCTCCTGCTGCCGTGCCAAGGCACTGGTGACCAGCGCCCGCGCCACACGCGCACCACCACGGATACAGAGCCGTTGCCCCTGTCGGGTGCGCTGCGCCAATTCAGTGGTCAGGGCAGCGTGTTGCAGGTGCTGCACCAGGAAGCCAAGGGGCATGGAACGGGAAACGTCACAACTGCACCGATTCTGGCAAAGCGTACCGCCAGGCCTTCAGCCATGACCCCGCACGCTCCATCAAGCTATTGCCTTACGGCTTGTCTGCAACTGCCCGTCCTCGTCTTTAGTCGCTGCGTCCGGTTTCCGGTGGACGGGAAAGGCTGAGGGAAGGCGTCGTCAAGAGGATTTAGAAAAAGCTCCCAGGGACTCGGATGGGAGCTTGTTGTGTCCTCTTGTGCCTCGTGTGAGGAGTGCCGAGTCACCTCAATACAATTATGCACGCCGGAGACGCCTTTGCGTCATGGGTGGGGGCAATGTGTGGGTTTATTTCTCAATCTCTTCATCTCTGGAGCTCGGACGTTGGCAGTGGCGGCAGCCCGGCGCCCCATCCCTTCGGGAAGCGGGTAAGCTTTGTCGTACAGCACAGCATATGGGCTTGATGGAACCAGGCCAATCCGGGACAGACTCACCCTATGTGCGGCTCGGTGTCACTGACGACGCCAGTTTTGATGCCGTACAGGCAGCGAAGGCCGAGAAATTGGCGGCCTGTGGGGACGATCCACAGGCCAAGGCACGCATTGAAGCCGACTACGACGCCGTCCTCCTGGACCGGCTGAAGCAACGGCAAGCGGGAAAGGTCAGCCAGGGGGCCGTCTCCGCCTCCCAACAGGAAGCCAAGGCGGCATCTCCCTTGAAACAAACCAAGCTGCCAGCCCTGCCCCGGTTGCCCATCAGTCGTTCCGCCAGCCCTCGGTCGCGCCCCGTGGTGTCGATGTCGATGGAGTGGCCCCGGTTTGCCTTGGCAGAGGGACAGCAGCTGTGGCTACCGCTATGTATCCATGGCGGACTGTTGGCGTGGGTTGTGGTGTTCGGTCCCCCGTCCCACATCCTCTCCTTATTGCTGGCCCTGGGTACAGGCGCCACCATCTTCAATCTGGTGTGGCGCAACGGTGGCTTTTTCAAGGCAGTCTTCTGGGGATTTGCCGGTTTGGCCGTGGGGTTGGGCATGGGCGCTCTGCTGACGCAGCCGCTGGCGATGACGTCACCCTTGCAGGAGTTGCAGATCAGCAGCACGGTGGCCCTGCTCGTACAACTCGTACTGGCTCTCACCGTGGCTTGACGGCGCCAGCGGATAACCCATGGATCACCTCCCGGAGATCAGCCTCCCGGAAGCGGTAGACCTCTGCACAGAAGTGACAGGTCATTTCTGCACCGCCATCCTGGGCAATCATCTCCTCCAACTCCCGGACACCTAGCAACTGCAGGGCCACGCGGCTGCGAGCCGCTGTGCAACGGCAGTGGAAACGCACAGGCTGGGGCGCGGCAAGAGGTTGGGGATTCAGGTCGCCAAAGAGGGATTGGAGAAGGGCAGCCATGTTGCCCTGGTGGTCCTCCAACTGACGACTGAAGTCCTCCACGGCGGCACACTCCCGCTCCAGCAGATCAACCAAAGCAGGCTCGTTGGCAGCCTTGGGCAACACCTGCACCAGCACTCCACCACTGCAACGGATGCCCTTGCGGGTGATGCGTTCTCCCACAAACACTGCGGAAGGCGTCTGCTCCGAGTGAAACAGGTAGGCGGCCAGGTCGTCCCCAATGCACCCGCTCACCAGTTCCACCGTGCTCTGCAACGGATCCCCGAAGCCTTCGTCCCGAGTCACCTGGAGATGCCCCCTGCCCACGGCGCAGGCCAGATCAAACCGGCCTCCGGGCGCCAACGCCAACTCCAGATTCGGCGCCGCCACATAGCCCCGCACCCTGCCGTCGCGACCGGCATCCACGGTGAGGCCACGCAGGGGACCTTGACATTGAACCCTCAAGCCGACCCGGGCCCGGGGTGTTTTCATGCCGCTGGCCAGCAGCAACCCTCCGGACATGGCCCGCCCCAACAACGTGGTGGTGAGGTAGGACAAGCCATGGCGACGGCAGGCATAGCGGGTGGAGACCGTGGTTTCCACCGCCACCATCCGGATGCCGCCGTCAGCAGCCACGGCGCGAAGAATCTGGTCGGCCACGGCAACAGGCGATCCATATCGTAATAGGCTTGATCGTACTGGCCGGTTTGCCTAACAGGGTTCCAGCTCCCCGTCCTGGAGCCGCCAGCAGCGGGGCTTGAGGGGAGTGAACAGCTTGGGCTCGTGGGTCGCCACCACCAGCACCCGCCCTGTCCGGAGTTGGCGCAACAACTCCAGTAGACTTTCCCGCACCGACCAGTCCAGGCCGGCGGTGGGTTCATCCAGGAGCAGCACCTGGGGATCCCGCAACAACTGCACTGCCAGGGCCAAACGTCGCTGTTGGCCACCACTGAGACGCTCCGGCGGCTGTTTGGGGGAGACATGGTGTAACCCCACCTGGGTCAGGACCGCGCCGAGGCGTTCTTCCGTCAGGCGCCGCTGGCCCAGTTGCAATTCCTGGCGCGTGGTGAGGCCAAGAAAATGCCGTTCGGGAAATTGAAACACCAAGCCACAACGCCGATGACGCTGCCGTTGTCCCATGGGCTTCCCCTGCCAGCAGATGCGCCCCTGACTGGGGCGGATCAGTCCCGCCACCAACTCCAGCAAGGTGCTCTTCCCTGCGCCGCTGGCGCCCGTCACCACGGCCGTCTCCCCCAGGCTCGCCGCCATGGACACCTGCCGCAGCAGGGGACGGGGCGTTGTTGCCGGGTGATAGGACACCTGTTCCAGACTGAGCACAGTTGCCAACGGCCCTGCTGAACCGCCAACCATCATGGCCCAGGATGGAGCCCCTTGGCCACAACCCCATGGATGTGCGTTTTCGTGAATTTGATCCTTTTAACTGTTGGATCTGGGTCCGGCTGGCCGAACCCCTCACCGAGGCGGAAAAGCCCTATCTGGCCGAGGTGTTCGACAGTTGGTATTACCTGGGCAAGCTGGGTGGATTCAACGCCGAGAACCTGCAAGTCCAGGAGGAGGGACACGACATCGGTTGGATGCACTACAACCGGGAGCAGGCCGAGGCCAGCTTGGCGGCAGTGATGCACAACATGGGTGATTTGGAAACCCAAGCGACATGGTGTCGCATCTGGGTGGACCTGGGCACCAGTGACGCCCTGGCCCTGGATGTGCTGATCAACGCCCTGAGAACCCTGGATCAGGATGTGGTGCGGGTGGAAGAAGTGGTGATCGGCGGCATCAACAGCGACTGGCCCGTGGAGGAGCAGCCGGAAAGCTTTGTCGCCAACGGGCAACCGTGACCCTGATGGCGCAGGGGAACGGTGGAGTGCTTTAGAAGCTCCAGCCGGAGCTGGAGCTTTGGAGTTCAGTGTGTTGTTTTCAGGGTGGCGTAACTACCCTCAGTTGATTTTGGCTGTCTCCATTGCGTTGAAGGCATTTTCAACAGACTTGAAGTTAAAGCCAAGGGAGCGTAGGGCGTGCCAAAGATGACCTTGCAGGAAGAAAAAGGCCAGATAGAAGTGCGCATTGGCCAGCCAGGCTCTGGCACTGTGCATACCTGGTCCCATATCGACTGTGTCGGTAAAATAAGGGGAGAAGGAAAACTTCAGCGCCAGGGGACTGCCGTAGAAGACTTCCGGATAGACCGTTGTGTTGGCAGCACACCAGTAGCTGGCCACAAAACCCATCAGCGCAATACCTCCCAAGGAATAGGACAGGATGGCCTCACCGGAATAGGGTTGCACCTTACGGAAGAATCCGTAGGGGGGAACAAGGATGTGCCAGATACCACCAAAAAGCAGGATGAAGGATAGGACGGCGTGGCCACCGACGACATCTTCTAAACGACTGATACCGATAAAGTTGGTCTGATAGCCCCAGACCATGCCCAGGTCGATGTTGGGTTGCACGGTTCGCACAACTTGTTGGGCAGGGTCATAGATGCCGACACGCTGGGCCAGTTCGACAAAGGCAATGGCGCCCAAGCCCAGAAAAACGAGATGATGGCCAAGGATGATGCCCAGTTGTTTAGGGTCGTCCCAGGAAAAATGAAACTTGCGGGCCTGACCCTGAGCTTGGCCGAGATCTTCCGGAGCACGGAATTGGTGCCAAATACCAGCGGCTGCCAGAACTGCCGAGGAGACCAAATGCAGAACAGCAGTGGCATAGTAGGGTTGCGTGTCAAGAATGACACCGCCCTCGCCCACACCAAAGCCGAGACTGGCCAGGTGGGGCAACACAATCAGGCCTTGCCCGCCCATGGGAAGCGAGGGGTCGTATTTGGCCAGCTCAAACAAGGTGAACGATCCGGCCCAAAACATGATCAGGCCAGCATGGGCTGTATGGGCAGCAATGAAGGTTCCGGAGCGCTTGGCTACTCCGGAGTTCCCTGCCCACCAGTCGTAGGTGACGTTAGGGTTGCCGTAGGACTGCATCGCAGCAGGTCAATAGACTACGGGACAAAAGTTATGACAGCCTCTGCAGAGGCTCGTTAGAAATCGAACGGTTACGTAGTCGGTTCTGATACTCAACCATGTTGGATGGAGATTCGAGATCCTCAAAGGCCATCACCACCTTGCCTGGGCTTGTTGGATGGGCTTCTTGTTCTATGCCCCTGTTGATTCGGTTTCTTGAGATCTCAAGAAAAGGCCACCCCTGAGAGTGGCCCGGTGAACGTCTCGCCATTCATCCTTATGTGCTGATCAGCGCAACCAGTCATCATTTTTGATGATTAGGTAGACATAATGTCACACTTTGGAGTTACGGCACTGCGTTACACTACAGCAGCACACTGTTGATAACGTTCCCAGAAAAGCTTCATTTGGGCACAGCTCCCGATGCTGACCCTTACGCTGCCGTCCACAAGGGGTTTGCCGGTCATGGGTCGCACCAACACCCCCCGTCGCCGGAGGGCTGCCACCAGACTGTCCAGGTCTTGATCCGGCCAGAGCAGCAGATAGTTGCCACCGTCACAATGATGGCGTAATCCTGCTGCAGCCAGTCGGGGCAGGAGCCAGTCCCGTGCAGCACCCACTTCCTGCACATAGGAGCGCACATGGCCGGGGTCGTCCAGGGCGGCAAAGGCAGCCGTCACGGCAAAACCATTGACGTCGTAAGGTCCTGTAACCCGCTCCAGTCGCTCCACAATCCCCGGACTACCCACTGCAAAGCCCAGGCGCAATGCCGCCAGCCCGGCAGTTTTGGAGAGGGAACGCAACACCAGCAGATTGGGCTGCTGTAGCGCCAGCGGCAGCACCGTATCCCCCGTAAAGGCTTCATAGAGTTCATCCACCACAACCAGGGTGTTGGCATGTGCTGCCGCCATGGCCCGAATCCAGTCGGGATCCATACGGGTACCTGTGGGGTTGTTGGGATTGCAGATCATCAACAGGCGTGGTCGGGATTGCAGGGCTTGGGCAACGGCCTGCCGGGGGTAGTGGAAACCAGGCAGTCCATAGGGAACGGTCCGGATGGTCATGCCCTGTTGGCAAGCACAGGGAGCGTAGTAGCCAAACGTGGGCGTGGCCATGAGCAACGTCTCGCCTACAGCGCCAAAGGCTTGAAACACCGCATGAATGGCTCCATCCGCCCCGTTGAAGAGGCCCACGTGCTCCTTGGCCACGCCCAACGCCTGGGCATAGCGGTGCTTGAGCTTGTCGTACTCCGGATACATGCCGTAGTGTTCCGGCGCCATGGCCCGAACGGCCGCAACCACCAGGGGGCTGGGACCCACAGTGTTTTCGTTGAAATCCAGCCGCAGTAAGCCGCGCCGGCCTTCCAGAGGGGCGCTGTAGGTCTGGAGCGCCTCCACCAGGGGGGAAGCTTTCAGAATCGACATGGTAAAAGCTTCCCTGTGGCCATGTTGGTTGGCAAGGCCTCCAACTCCGGTTCTTTGGAGAAGAATAGGTTCCACCTTGCCTGTTTCTGGGGTGCCGCCACTGCTTTCTGTGGAACCGGTCAGTTCCATGTCCCGGCAGGGGGGTTCCCATGGTAAGGCCTGGATCAATGCTACGACTGCCCCCTTCGCTGAAACGCACTTCCGTGAAGGGGTAAGGAGCAGATCGCTGTCGTCATAGAGGCGAATGCCGTACCCCAGCCGGCTGCTCAACTCCATCTGCCTTCTCTCTGACGAATCACTACTGGAGCCGGTGGTGGCTGCGATCTGCTCGTCTGTCCATAAGGACGAGAACCGGCTGGCCCTGCTCTCTGGATGTGCCAAGTGTCTACGGGCATAATCCTGTGTGATATGACACTGGCAGGATCGCTATGTCTGATTGACGGCAATAAATACGCGACGCGATTATCCCCTCTTGACAAGTAAGGCGCAAGGGCCTACATTCCATGGTGTAGCCGATAGGTGACGCCATGCCCAAGGCTTACACCTTCCGCCAGTTCCAAGCTGACTATCCCGACAGCGATACCTGCTTGGCGAAGATCATGGAGCTGCGCTACGGCGACAGCCCGACCTGCCACGAGTGCAAGCGAGAGACTAAGTATTACCGCATTTCCAAGCGTCGCGCTTACGCTTGCCAGTTTTGCGGAGCGCACGTCTACCCCTGCGTCGGCACACCCTTCGAGAAGTCACGGACGCCGTTGCGTGACTGGTTCTACGCGATGTTCCTGTTCACCTCTTCACGCCATGGCGTGCCTGCGAAGCAACTGGAGCGCCAGTTGGGCGTGACCTACAAGACGGCATGGCGCATGGCGCACGAACTGCGGAAGCTGATGGTTGACCTCGATGTGAAAGGCCTGTTTGGTGAAGTCGAAGCGGACGAAACCTACATCGGCGGGAAACGGTCAGGCGGCAAGCGGGGACGCGGAGCGCCGGGTAAGACGGTCGTGG
>Ga0209021_1003486_pt1 | contig 12505 bp, 16 predicted proteins | sample PinacodermFT_FD_187299 | JGI IMG/M metagenome (GOLD analysis project Ga0209021, IMG submission 187299) | Host-associated microbial community of the marine sponge Aplysina aerophoba from Gulf of Piran - sponge pinacoderm, lysed by freeze-thaw... | ecosystem: Host-associated > Porifera > Sponge >... | reverse complement strand
ATTCAAGGAGACAGTGGAAAAATAAGTCTGCTAAGCGAACCGCAGCAAAGGTTGATGCTAAGAACGGTGATAATCCTGTTGTAGAAACTAACAAACCGTCCAAGAGTAAGCCTTCTATTAGGGCGTCTTTAGAAGATGTTAGGTCTAACTTGAAAAAAGAACTTCTAACATGTCAGGACGCTTTGAGAACAGACAGCGGTGAGAATCATATCAATATCCAAAGGGAAATCACAAGGATAGAAAACGATCTATTTACAGTTGATAAATCCCTGGAAGATTTAGAGAACGCCGCTAAAGCCCCCGCTCCTGAACCTGTGAAACCTGTGAAACCTGAACCTGAACTTGAAAAAATAGATCCAGAGGAAGCGCGCAAGCAACTTCAGGATATATTCAGAAACAACTAACTTCAAAAGGCGCGCTACATGCGCGTCAATACCGCAATAAGTCTGATATAATACTGGTGGTGCGGTGTAAGCCTCGCGACGTTCGCAGGCAGGTATTGTATCAGCATTTTTAAGGAGACTATTAAGAAATGGCAGAAAAAACTCAATCCTCTGCAAAAGTGGAAGGACTGCTTAATTCCGTATTGTCAGATAAGTTTGTCAAGACGGAAGAAGTTGCCGCTGTGCTATCCATAGCATTTCAAGGCAATAAGAACGTCCTGATTTACGGTCCAGCAGGACACGGTAAGTCAGAGATGGTAAGTCATATTACAGATAGTATCATTCACAACCGATGCGCACATGTGTGCAACGGCGCATGTGAAGATAAATGCACCCATGAAGATGAACCTTGTTCAGAATCATGCATGGAAAGCGGAACGTATACTATGAGTTTCGGTGAAGGCATGGATGAGGCTCAATTGTGGGGCGGTGTTGACTTCCACCATCTTGAAGAATACGGCGTGCTTCGCTACAAGCCGCAATACAGTTTCTTGGATTATGAATGTGCTATTTTTGAGGAGATTTTCGACGCACCGACAAGTGTTTTGTTAGCGCTGAAAGATACTCTCACGGCAAAGGAACTAAGAAAGGGCGCGCAACGATACCCGATGAAAACCAGATGTGTCATTGGACTCACTAACAAAGAGCCTGATGAGATTTCTGATTTAGGGCCGTCCGCACACGCGCTTGTGGAACGCTTCCCACTCCAACTTAATCTAAAGTGGGATAGGTATGATGATAAAGACTATCTTGAGATGTTTAATGTCAGATACCCAGACTTCCCGCTTGAGATAAAAGAACAAGTGGCGTCTATATGCGGTATCGCTATTGACAAAGGTAGTCTTATATCTCCAAGAACTGCTGTCCACGCTCTTGAAGCCGTAATGGTAAATAGCGACAGAAAAGACGGTATGTATGAATGCTTGAAGTATGTAAAAGGTTTTGAACTTGCTATGGGAAATATCCATAAGGATATACAAGAAATCAAAATCCGTCGCGAAGCGGTGAAGAAAATAACCGCTCTTGATATGGACTTTGATGACCATAAAGCGGTAATGGAAAAAGCGACATCACTTCAGGAAATCACTACATGCATACAAGCATTTGAACGCATCGACGGCGAACTTGAAGTAATGGCACTTCCAGATGACCTCTATGACAAGCGCAACGCTATCCGCTCCAGTATAGATACAGCAATGGATACCGCTAAGGAAAAACTGTTTTCTGTAGCATCTTCAAGTGTGAGCGAACGTATTGATAGAGGCAACCAGGAAGATACTAACACTGATATGGAGGATATACCCAGATGACTCTTAGGACAGAGGCTGCGGCTGACTACCTGTCTCCGACAAATAGTGAAATCAAGGATGTAGCAAAGAGAGTAGGCTTAAATGCTTACTCTCCTACTCTCGTCAGGGATATAGCCAACCTTGCATCAGGAGGACGTATACGCACTTCTCATGAATATCGCGATGAACTGCTTGGGAAAAATCTTGAACACGTATCAGTAAAGCAATGTTCTAACGGTGAGTATGATTTTATTGAGAAAGAGTATACTAATTCAACTCCTTACATTTTTCAAACTGAAAGCGAAGACTATGCCAAAGCAAAAGAAGGCAAAAGGATAGTCAAACGTAATGAGTTGGTTTGTGAGTTTCTTAGAAACTTAGACGTTGACAACCTCCCAGGATCCACGCCTCTTGAGCAGTCCGTAGGATTGCTTTATACTCTCTATACCGTAAGCGGTAAAAAATACTCAACAGTGGGTATCAACGACTCATGCGGTGAAACTTTACCTTTCTTCGCAGATAACAGAGGAGATAAAACAGGTAAGTTTATAGATGATATGAACGAACTTGTCCAATCTCTTAATGATGATGAAGTGGAATTATTATCAGAAGAAGATGAAGAATCCGACACTGGAAGCGGTCATGGTTCTGGTATAACAAGGATAAAACTCGCTCAAGATATGGTAAATGGTGCGCATCACTGGTTAGAAGTGTCGCGCAACTTAGACTCTCTTGTAAGGTTTAGACTTGGTAATAGAGGTAAACCTACGCCTGATATAGAAGGCGGAGACATAATAAAGCGTGCTATCAATGATTTTTCAGAGATAGGACGCATGGGTCCAGTAGAGTTTCTATATCCAAAAACATATAGATTAGCAAGAATCGCTAATCATGTGCCTCTTGTAAGAGAGCGTGTGATACGCGAGGGTAAGAAACAACTAATCTATATGTTGCTTGATTGTTCCTACTCTATGAGGAGCCAGAACGCATTACATAAGTGCGGTGGTGTCTTGCTAAACCGTCTCAAAGCGGTATTATCAGACGACGCAGAGTTATACTTCAGGTTCTTTGATGACCAGTTGTTCCCTGAATATGAAGTGCGCACTAAGCAACAGGCAAAGGACGCTATACGCACTTTCAAGAAAAATAGTTTTAATGGAAACGGCACAGACATTACACATGCCATCCGTAAGAGTATTGAAAGGATAGATACTCTCATGGAAGACGGAAAACTATCCGAACGTCCAGAGTTAGTGATAGTAACGGACGGAGACGACCCTCTTGTCTATGATTTGAAAGAGGAAGAATTTAGAAAAAGCAACCTGCGTCTACATACTTTTGTGGTCGCTAACCCTACTGATAAAAATAGATACCTCGCACAGTTAGCACGCGCAACTGGCGGCGTAGGAGCAGTAGATTTGTAATAACATAGGGGCGTTCGCGCCCCTTTACTCTCATATAGGAGATTATGATGAAACTTAGAATTTTCGGGTCTGGTGAGGCAAGCGTCCTTACAAATACAGAAGGCACGATAAGTCCATATTTTGATAAATATAGAGACTTTGACTTTACAATAAGCGTCGCTAATGATAAGGAAGCAGATAAACTGATTGCTTTACTGGACGACTTATTCGGTTCAGCATCCGACGGCAGTATAGAGTTTGAATTGCTATAACCTACAACGCGGGGTGTTTTCTACTCACCCCGCATGTAATGCAGGCTCACTTGTCCACCGTGGACAGGTGATGGCGGTGGCAACCCCGAACCAATGCAGAGTCAAAACATTAGGATAAAAAACATGGCAACATTAATAATCTCTGTTTTAATCATCATAACAACAGTAGGGTTATTACACAGTATCTTTGCTGTATTTATGATAATCAAAAATAGAGATTAGGTTAACTTGACTTTTATTTATATATGTGTTATTATATTAAGAACAATAGCACAGTTTTTCAATACACTTGTCCATTGTGGACAACATTTTAATTTTCTCAAGGAGACTTTTTTCAATGAGTAAATACACGAATGTCAAGGTTCATTCTTCAGAGTTGGAATCGCGCATCATACTTGATGACGTTGATTCAGAGGACAGCATTAATCCTCGCGCAACTCTCAATCAGGTTTATATTGATGAGTATCGCGATAGCATCATAGACTACTTGTCTAACGGTGAGAATTTCTCTGACGTGTGGAAGCAGAAACCCGAAGCAGTAGAAACGGACAAAGACGGCGTCTATCTATTGATAAGTGGATACCATACTATAACCGCTCTTAAGAAAGCCTTAGAGGACATCCAAGCAAATCCTGAAAAAGAGGTAGAGAAAGGCGGCTTGAAGTATAAGGACTTGGAAGTAGATTTTGATGTTATCATCAGGGTGTATCCTACTGGCAAGTTTCACTATCGCGATACGGCTCGTTATCTTGCCAGTTTTTCCAATGTTCACGGTCAACCTTTGACACAGAACGAGAAGCAACAGGCAGCGTATAATGCTCTGTCAACCATGAATCTAACTTCAGACGAAGATGATGGCAAATACAGACCGTTCGTCAATGATAGGAAACTTGCCGCCATTATAGGCGTGAGTAAATCCACAGTATGGAACGTTCGTAAGCGTCTTTCAGACGAAAGGTTTGGAGTCAAAACAGAGAAGTCCGAAATACCCGAAAGTCCTACGGAAGATGCCAGCACCACAGTTGAAAATCTTGCCGCAAGCGTAAACAAGTCAACAGTTGAAGTAGTGAACGATGCTACAGGAAACACTGATGGCGGCGATAAGAAAGATGAGAAAACTATAGCGGACAATCTTCCAGCAGAACCCGCTGCGGAACCCAAGCAAAGTGCGAATTCTCTCCAGAACGATTCTGATAAGGAATTCCGAATTGCTATGAACTCCGCTCTCAAGTTGAACGCGGATATATTGTCAATGGCATACAGCACTACCAGCGCTATCATAGTGACGCGGCGTGAGAAGGACGCTACTCTAAATTCGGAAGATGAGGATATGCTGGCGTGTCAAGATTCAGTCTGGTCGCTCTTACTAACGGTGCTTGACAGACTGGCAACTGAAAACGACGAACGCGGTTAATTTTACCAACAACATAGGGGCGCGCTTTTAGCGCGTCCCACAACTATAGAGAGTATTTTTGATGAAAACAGCAACTTTTATTAATCCAAAAGAGGTAAACACAGACCTGATGCGTCAAGACCGCATTGAAAGCGGACTTGACCAAGAGTCGCTTGCAGAGGTTCTTGGACTAAATCCAAGCACTATATCATCGTGGGAAAATGGCAAACGCACTCCAAAAGTGGCTCATCTTGTCAGGTTTTCTGATACTATAAGCGAAGACCCTAAGAAGTATGTGATAGGGGACGCTCTCCGACAAGTGTCGTTATTTCTCTCTAAACGCGCGGGCGTTCAGGATTTCGCAAGGCAGGTAAAGTAAACATGAAACGTAATACAACTCAAGCCAGATTTGATATTGCCAATCATGAGACGCCGTTCATACGATATATGGGCGGAAAGCAATACGCGTGTAAAAAACTTGCAACCTATCTGCCGCCTAACCTGAAAGAAATGGTATCTCCTTTCATAGGAGGCGGCAGTTTTGAATTGTATTGTGGTTCAGTCCATGATATACGCGTGCATGCTTATGACAACCTACCAACGCTTGTAAGGCATTGGAACATCATGTTAACGCGCGCAGGGGAAGTGGTGCGAACAGCAAATGAGATTTTTCCTGTAAAGCGTCGTATACTAAAAGACTTGATAGTAAATGAGAAGTTATATGACGCGTCTCATGTGCTATCACAGCCAGAGAAAGACATCGTATTTGCGGCTATAGCAATGTGTATGACGCGTCAAGGCTTTAACGGATACTACATGAAAACGTCCTACTTTAGGGGTCCGTATGACCCTGACGACCATGATATGTCTAATCCTGAAGATGCTGAAATAGTTGCTAAAGACGCAGCAATTTTGGCAAGGTTTGACCCTTGGGACGAGGGATACTGGGACACTTGGAAAAACGACAACTTGAGCGTAGGACTTCAAGACTGGGAAGTAACGCTTAAGAAACACAATAATGACTTTCTTTTCATGGATCCGCCTTATCTGGGTCTTGAAGATTATTATGGACAGTATGAGACCAAGAAAACCCAGTATACGCGACGTCCTTTTAACCACGAATATCTTGCCGAATGTTTTGCTAACCATAAAAATGGCGGCATAGTAACGTATCAAAACGACCCTAAGGGTGTGATTAAGTCTTTATACAAAGATTTTGAAGTCATAGAAACGCAGTGGCATCAGGGTTCTGTTGCCAGCCAGCAAAAACATAAGGACGGCAAAAAAGAATTAATCATACTCAAAGAACCTGCAGGTCGTCCGTCTAAACGCGCTATACTATCTCAAAACATAGGAGACGTAGAGAATATAGGCAGACTCTACGGCAACCATAACCCTAAGCACGAAAAACCTAAAACTCTATGTGAGTTTATAGAGGGACAATTTAGTGCTTTTGACCCGACTAACCCACCGCGCAAAAGTATGGACAGCATTCTTAGTGTTGTTAATTATTGCCGATATACTTGCACTAAAGATGATGTTCGTGGTATAATTAAGTATATGTTGAAACGTGGCATTATTGTAGAAGATACGGATAACTTTCATAAATATCCATATTACGGTTATCCTAAAATGATAATAACCGATATGGATAAGCATATCAAACAATCCGCAGATGAAAACCTAATAGTCAAAGCGGTGCCATGTGTTTGGTATGAATACAAGGAGACGGTATGAAAGAAGTCAGAGAGAAGAAAGAAGTCAGAGAGAAGATAGAAGAACTTTCTGCGGACATAGAAGAATTAGAGAGAATTATAGAATCAGAAAGAGACTTTTATGTGTTCGGAGATTTACATACGGAACATCGTATAAAAGTAAGACAGCGTAGTAAATTTTACAATGTTTTACTTTCTAATAAGGAATAACATGTTAGAGTTTACAATTATAGCGGTTATTTATTTAGCCGCACATATTTACCATGAATATGTTGTTAGAAAAGGAGACTAACTAATGAACGATAGAACTAACGGCCGCAACCACTCTTACTATGAAGTGAGTAGGGTTGCTATAGAGATGATACAGCAAGAGGGTATATCCCCTGCGGTATTCTATGACGAAATACCAGTAAGCGGTAAAAAATCTTATATGCTTAACTATAAGGGCATAAGTTTTCTTGCTGGTCTAATGGGTTGTCGTATCACAGAGATAACAGAGACTAACGAAGAAGATGAAAAGGAAATTGTTGTTAAGTGCGTTGCTGAAAATCCTGCTGGCGACAAAGGCTGGTCTTGGCTTAGTCGTCCTAAGCAAAAAGGCAAGTCTGGTGCTGAAGATGATTGGCGAGAAAAGATTTATACCCATGCCAAGCGTAACGCGCTTAGAGACTTAGTTCCGTATGGATTATTCTTGGAGATGCTTATCAAACTTCATCAAACAGGAGCGAAGCCAGCACAGAAACAGGCAGACGCGATACCTGCTAAACCTGCTAAGCAACAGCCTAAAGCGTCAGAACAGTTGACAGATAAGGCAACTGCTAACGCCAGAGCGGCGGCACAGGACTTAGGTAAAGAGAATAAAGACGGTCTTATGAACCTTTGGGGACTATCTTTAGAAGATTGCTTAGAACACTGTGAAAAAGCGTTGGAATTAGAGCATGACAAGTGGGACGCGAGCGGTTGGAGAATGTTGTCAAGGGTTATCGAGAATCCAGTAGGTGAAGGTGTGGAGCAAGCGGTAGAAATATCAAACGCCGACTCAAAAACCACTGCTGAACCTGAAGAAGATGAGGTTGACCAAGAGGAAACCCCTGAAGAAGATGCCCAACAAGGTTCCTTGTCAGAAATGCTTGAAGAATTGTAGTCTTGTCCAAGGTGGACAAATCAATAACTCAAAAGGAGTATGTTATTATGCTAACAGTGCGGGGAAAGCCCGCACATATCTAACTCTACCGTAGGCAGTCCGCAGTCTGCTTGAGAAAAGAGGACGGGATATTATATTTAAATATGAGGGTAAACCATGAAATACAGAGACTTGATTTTCTTTCAGTCAACGCATAAACATTTAGACGATAGGGTGTTGGCTTGGAGCCAAAATTACGAAACCGCTATATTTAGTTTAGATGACGAGGTTCACCCAGAGACCGCTCACGTCTGGTTTCAAGTGCGCAACCCAAGCGTAGACCCATGTCTCAAAGGCGACGATAGCATACTCAAAGTCAAAGTATCAGAGATAGAATACGACGAAATAGAAGATGCTATCTATGACGGTATTCTTGTGATTCTTGTGGAAGTATGCAACGGTCAAGTGCCTTTCAAGAACGAGGTTATATTCTCTAAGATTTTACCAGACGGTATACTAAGCGCGGCCGCCAATACAGCAGATGCGGTATTTCCGCAGAATATACTATGAACCATTTTAAGGAGTTATAGTAAACGATGAGTAAACTAACCGAACAGCAACTATTGAAAAGGACTGAAAGACGTCAAAGTCTTTTTAATCGCGTTCAAGAAGAATGTGTGCAACAAGATATTAAGTGGGGCGACCAGTCTCACGAAGATGGGAAATGGCTACAGATTCTTATTGAAGAACTTGGGGAAGCGTGTAAAGATGATTTAGAAGATTTTAGCGTAGAGGCGCGTCGCGAACTGATACAAGCCGCTGCTGTTCTTATACAGTGGATATACGATAAGACAAGGAAGTGTTGAAACATGATTGAATTGCGCCCTTACCAAAGTGAGATTATAGACGCGATACATAAAGCAGGCGATAACGTCTTAACCGTTATGCCTACAGGAACAGGCAAAACTATAGTCTTTACATATTACGCTATAAAGCATAATATGAGAACTCTGGTTTTGAACTGGAGCGAACCTCTTATAGACCAGTGTATAGACGCAGTAAAACTCATAGACCCAAGCGTATCTGTAGGGCGTTTTATAGGAAAAGATAGAGATTTGGACAGCACTATAACCGTAGCGTCTGTCCAAACTCTCAAAAATATAAATAATCTCATGTTGATAGACAGAGATTTTGATTTGATTATACTTGACGAGGCGCACCATATTTCTCCAAGCCTAATCAAAATACTATACGCGTTCGGTATGGTAGATTTGGATACTTGCGGATATGAAAACGCGATGTTTATAGAGCCTGATATAAATCCTTACAGAAAACTGTTAGGCGTTACTGCGACGCCAGACAGAACCGACGATATACCTTTGTCAAAAGTTTTTCAAGAAAGGATAGACGCGCCTAACCTTGAGTGGTTTATAGAGAACGAACATCTTTCAGACCTTAAGTTTATATCTATAGACACAGGGATAGATATGTCAGACGTGCGTAGTTATATGGGCGATTTGTCTGAAACTCAAATGGCTAAGAAACTGATAGACAGCGGCTATATCAACGAACTCTCTCGCGTTATACAAGAGTATCTACCAGACAAAGAAAGCATATTACTATACGTTCCTAACGTGGATACGGCAAGACTTGCCGCCAAACTACTAAATCAAGCAGGCATACCGTCGGACTATGTTATAGGCGCAGAAAAAGAAAGACGCAACGAAGTAATAGATAGATTCAAAAATAAAAATATAAAAGTGTTAGTAAATTGCCTTGTCCTGAAGGAAGGGTTTGACGCTCCTAACGTAGACGCTATAGTGTTATGTAGACCTACAAAATCTAAGTTGCTTATACGTCAAATAATAGGGCGCGGAACACGACGCTGCGAAGGTAAAGATTTATGCACAGTAGTAGACTTAGTTGTAAAGCGTAGACAACAGGATATTATTAGCGCATCAGGTGTATTTGATGATTTAGATTTATCTCCAGCAGAACAACAGACTATGACTATTAGAGAAAAGATAAACCGTCAAAAAGAATATGTGGTAGGCAGAACCAGCGTTGTGTCCGTTTTGGACAAAATAGCAAAAGAATTGGCATTAGACGAAGAAGAACAGAAAAAGAAACGTAAACGAGAAAATCCAGACGAGTTTGTGTATGAGGATATGGAAGATAATATAAACTTGTTATTAGATACGCGTATACTAAGAACGTTAGGGCTTGACGCCAAGTCTTTTCATAAAGAGTTTAGGACGGAAGTTGACAAACTTAATACTACTAAACCTTTTGATATAAAAGACAACAAGCCTTTATACGATTATCAAGTGCGTTATCTACAACAAGAAACTGGTTATACCAAGGACGACTTGGACTTGCTAAACCCAGTCCAAGCGCAAAGTTTTATGAATATCATCAAACGCCAAACTAAACCTATATCAGATAGTAATAGGCAAATTCTGGAAAACGTGTATAAAGTTGACCCAGACGATGTGCCTGACCGTAATATAGACGCGCGGCGACTGATGAAACAACTATCAAAGATGAGGATACAATATGGAAAGGCGTAAAACGTTAGAACAAACTATTAGAGACGAAATAACTCTTGTGGAAGCAAGTAAGGCGACACAAGTAAAACATCGTTTTCTAAAAGGTGAATCTAAGGCTGGTTTTATCAATAGGAAAAAGAGTCAATTACGTGTATTAAGGTTTAATAGGGCGTATAATCCTAATAGGTATAACCGTCTTGAGAAAGAGATGTTAGATATAATGGATATTTTCAACGGCAAACATTTCCCAAAAGTTTATGACGAAGAAAAACTTGATGGTTTTTCCCATAGACTTGAAGAAATTAACTGGGAATTAAAAATGCGTTGGGAATGGTATAACGAATTGGAGGAACTATAAGTGGCTAAACTCACGCCAGATGTTATGAGAGAGAGACAACGCGCTTTTAGGTTAGAGGAGACTACCAAAAAAGCGGTAAGGGTAGCCAATCACTATAAGGTTGAGTGCGACAGATTAAGCGAAGAAAATCAGTCTTTGAAAAAAGAATTGGCAAACACTTCAAAACAAAATGACCGTATAAACAAAGTATTGAAAGGTACGACGAGGGAAAGAACCGATATAGCGATGTTTTTTGCTAAATTGGACTCCGCTACACATTTCAAACTTAGAAACATAGTGCGTAAAGCACTTCATCCAGATAAACATGTCGGTCTAACAAAGGGCGTCAAAGACGTTTTGGGTCAACTGTTTGCTATTATTGAGGAGAAAATGAAATGAACAGAACGCGCGATATAAGTTTTGCTGTAGCGCACAGATATTGCGTTAGATATAAAGGTTATATTCAGGCGTATAACGTCCATTATTCTATTTTGATGAATAAACACGGACAAAAGATTTGTTTCATCAAACACCATAAACCTGTTTTACAACTTGGAACGAGAGGTTTGATATGAAAGTATGGGATTTGAAAAACAACAAGACGTATTTTGGTTTCAACAAAAGAGAACTAAAACGCTCTAAACTTGAAACTGGTATGTCATACGATATTTTGGAGAACCCGATGAATAAATGTATTTTCACACACTGCTTAAACGACGCTAATAAGAGAGTTGGTATCACAAATGGCAAGCAAAACGGCACTATGGAAGCGTGCGAAGAATGTTTTGAACGCTATAAGCAAGAACGCGCTAACTTCTCTTACTATCAATGCGGCCAACTCTTGTTTATTGAAAGTGCAAGTTTCGTGTCCAGTATAAATATAACAAACTTAGACTTAGAACCGATGTTGCCAAACTTTATAGACTGGTCTAAGTTTAGCGGTGATATAAACGGCGTGAAGTCTCACTTTGTAATAAACTGGAATCACTGCGTTATATTTGTCCACTGGCATGCAGGCGGTGCGCGTTATATCAAGTTTGGCGAGGACTATTACGATGTCGAAGGTATGGATTTTGTTGATGTGATAGAACAAATGCTTGAGAACGCGCCTTTGTTGCATACCTACGATTTTGAGAACATGATGCCTAACGAGACTTTACAGGCTAAAAACGTTATGGTATCAGAATACGGAGATTTAGACATGACTAAAGAAGATGCTTTGAAACGTTATATTACCCACATGAACAACGGTATGTTTGGAAACGACAAAGAAATGCGTGCAGAATATGTTAGACGCGCAAGAATAAAGTTAAATAATCTGCGCCTAAACAGAAAGTCGGACCCAGATAGATACGAAGAACTTGAAAGACAGAGAGAGAAAATCCGACAAGCGTTTCTTGGAGACAATTTTCCCGAACAAGACGACTTCCATACTTTATACGAAAGACTTGACGAGATTGACACAGAACTCACTACACTGTGGCAGTCAAGTCAAGTAGAAGAATTATAGTCAAAAGACTTGACTTTATTTCTAACTTGTGATATAATATGTATTGAACAATAGAGAATTTGTCCATACTGGACAAAAAGGAGCCTATTATGAGCAAGCAGATGACTGTATCAGAAATACACGAGTTTATTATGTCTAACAAAGAACTTAACGGCCGTGGTTTTTCTGAACTATGTAAGACGTTGGATCCTATAAACAGGGTTAACGTAGAAGATTTTGTTTCTATTGTAGCAGACTTAACCGAAACGTCCTATAAATCTGGCGCGCGTGATTTTAAGGAATATCTAAAGAGAAAGTATAAGGTGGAATAAGCAATGAGTTATTATCCCCCATTTGACCCGTATTACGAAGACGACGACACTGTAATGCCAGATGACGATGAAGATGAAGTCCATAGAGAGATAGACGGTATATACTGTTCAAGATGCGGTGATAGATTATCCCAAGAAAATTACGGTTGGGATTATGACC
>Ga0209021_1003479_pt1 | contig 12519 bp, 8 predicted proteins | sample PinacodermFT_FD_187299 | JGI IMG/M metagenome (GOLD analysis project Ga0209021, IMG submission 187299) | Host-associated microbial community of the marine sponge Aplysina aerophoba from Gulf of Piran - sponge pinacoderm, lysed by freeze-thaw... | ecosystem: Host-associated > Porifera > Sponge >... | reverse complement strand
CTGCAAGCATCTGACGTAGGGCGTGCGCCGCTGGTCTTTCGGGAGGACTGGACCGCTTCCCCACCGGCGATCCCGCTCACCCAGAGCGATGTCGCAAATCCCGAGTTGAGGGTGACCGTGCATGGCCCGGGCCCCCCGCTGGTGAAGAAGAGCTACCACGACGCACGGGACTGGGATCCCCACTACGTGTGGTCGGGCCTAGCCAAGACGCCATGGGCTGTCAGCCTGTCTCTCGCGGACCAGGGCCTGATGGACCTGTCCGGCGCCGCGACGGTGCGCTGGCGCAGCCGCCAGTCGGGCTTCCGGGAATTGCGCGCCGTGGTCGAGCTAGCGGGCGGCCAGTGGCTGGTCAGCGAGCAGGCTGACGGGGCGTCCGAGCACTGGCGGGTCTACGAATTCGCGTTCTCCAGCAGCCGCTGGCGGCAGATTGATCCGGTCACTGTGACAGAGGGGCCGTGGGCGAACGCCCCTGACCTGACCCGCGTGCGCTCGGTCGGTTTCACCGACCTCATGCCGGGAGGCCGCAGCCGCGCATGCTCGCGCCTGGACTGGATCGAGGTCTATGGCCAGCGTGTCCCGACAGGGCCGCTGGAGGTGTTCATCCTGTCGGGCCAGTCGAACATGGTCGGCTGGGGCAACAGTTTGGAACTCGATTCCGTGGCGCGCTTCGGCCACGACTCGCGCTTGGAGATGTTTCGCGACGGCGAATGGATCCCCCTCCGGCCACATCGGACGCCATCATCAGCCCAGCGCGCGCAGTGGGGGATCCGCGAATTCACGTTCGGGCCGGAAATCGGCTTTGCCCACGCCCTAGCGGGAGGGTGGCCGGGCAGCCGCATCGGCATTGTCAAGCAAGCGGTGGGCGGCACGGGGATCATGGCATGGGCACCGCAGTGGAACGCCGCCGACGCCGATATCACGGGCGATGCCCGCAAGGGCCCCCTATACGAGGAATTGCTCTCCAAGGTGCGCCAAGCGCTCAATGGCAGGGATGCTCGCCTGCGCGGGTTTCTCTGGCTGCAAGGCGGCAAGGACATGCGCGATGAGCGCGCCGCCGAGCGTTACGCGGAAAACCTCAAGAACCTGATCGCAGCCTTGCGCCGCGACCTCGACGCGCCGAACTTGCCGGTCCTCATCGGCACGTATCGGTCGGGAGCGGTGCCGGCCAGCCTGGATGGCCTCAGCCCGTCGGACCTGCCCCCACCGCAGGGGCGCCCAGGAATGTGGGACGTGCTGCTGGCCCAAGAACGGGTTCCCGCACAGGTAGGGCACTCTGCGCCGGTGTACCTGCGCGACTTGCCCAGGCACCCTGGCAATATCCACGCCAACACCGCGGGCATGCTACAAGCGGGGCGGGCATATGCGCGCGTGTTCTTGGATCGCTTCGCCAAGGCAGAATGAACGCCGGCAAGGATTCCGCAGCCTTGCCTTGGCTATAATCGTGCCCGATCCGCCGGGCCTAGGTGGCAAGCGGCAGATCTCGTCCCATGACTGATCGTGAGGCACGCTGGCGTCGCAGCCTGAGTCGCCGCAAGGCGCTGGCCGGACTGGCAGGCTTCTTGGCCGGAGCGAAGGGAGTCCATGCACAACAGGACCCATTTCGTGACCACAGCCGGATTCCAGGCCTGTCGGAAATGCGAGATGTCTTCGATTTCGAAGCAGCGGCCTACGAGAGGCTAGACCGCGCGACCTACAACTACACGGCGCGCGGCGGTGGCAGCGAGTTCACCACGCGGCGCAATCGCGAAGCCTTCGACTGGGTCTCGCTCGCGCCCCGGGCTGTAGGCGATCCGAGTCTTCCTCAGACTGGCGGGAGCGTCCTAGGCACGCCCATGGAGTTCCCCATCATGCTCGCGCCGTCGGCCGCCCACGAAGTGCTGCACCCCGACAAGGAAGCGGCCACCTACGCCGGCTGCAAGGGCGCGTCCGACACGCCCATGATCGTCAGCCACGTTGCCAGCATGTCGTTTGCAGACATTGCCAAGGCCGACGGCGGGCCGCTGTGGTTTCAGCTCTACCCGCGCGAGGAACTCCAGCAGAACCGCGAGCCGGTCGAGTCCGCGCAAATGGCGGGGGCCGGGGCAATCGTGGTCACGATCGACCAGCAGGCTTCGTTCTATGAGCGCGGCTTCCACGACCGCAACCTGTCGCTGCGCCCCCGCCGCCCGCCCCGCTACAGTGGCAATGCCGGGCGCTACCGGTTCTCCTCTGGTCGGATGTGGTACGAGTGGAAGCTCTTCGAGGGGCTGCGCACCATGGTCGAAGTCCCGATGCTGGCGAAGGGCATCCTGACCGCCGAGGACGCATTGCTGGCTGTGGAACACGGTTTGGACGGCATCATCGTCTCCAACCACGGAGGGCGCACGCTCGACTACACGCCTTCGAGCCTGGAAGTGTTGCCCGAGATCGTCGAGGCCGTCGCCGGACGCCTGCCCGTCCTGATTGACAGCGGATTTCGGCGCGGCAGCGACATCGTCAAGGCCATGGCGCTGGGCGCATCGGCGATCTGCTTGGGGCGGGTCCCGCGCTGGGGTTTGGGCTCGTTCGGAGCCCCAGGCGTGACGCGCGTGTTGGAGATCGTGCAGGACGAGTTCCGGCAGGCCATGGCGAGCTGTGGCGCCGCCAGCTTGAACGCAATCGACCGATCCCTTGTGCGGACGGATTTCCCATGAACGGGGCTCGCCACAGTCGCCGCCAAGCACTCCATGCCCTTGGGAGTCTCGTGGCGGCCTCTCCCTGCCTGCGAGCGGCCCAGTCTCCGGAACTGGCCGGAGAAGCCCCGGAACGCATGACGCCCCTCGACGGATTCGCCAACGTGCCCGAATTCGAGCCGATGGCCCGGCGCTCTCTGAGTGAGAGCGCCTACCGGCGCATCGCCGGCGGGCGGCGTTCGGCCTTGGAACGGATCACGTTCCGACCGCGCATGATGGTCAACACCAAGGCGCTCGATCTGTCGCTGGATTTGTTCGGCCAGGCCATGTTCGCTCCAATCTTGGTGGGCCCCGCCTCGCGCCAAGGACAAATCCACAGCGACGGGGAACTGGCCACAGCGGAGGGGGCGACCGCGGCCAAGGCGACATTGGTGAGCGCCGAACACAGCGGTGCGCCGCTGGCTCAGGCAATCGCGGCGGCTCCGGGCGCGTGGCGGCAATTCTATCCCGACGCAGATGTCGCTGCCTTGACCGAGCGTATCCAAGCAGCGGTCGAGGCCGGTGCTAAGGCGATTTGCCTCAGCCTTGGCGAGGAGCGCGGCCGGCGCGCGGGCATGCCCGCGCGCTACGGCTGGGACATCGTCGAGCAACTGCGAGACGCGGCGACGGTGCCCGTCGTGCTCAAGGGTGTCATGCAGGCCGCCGACGCGCTAGAAGCCGCTGAACGGGGCATCGCCGGAGTCGTCGTGTCGAATCACGGCACGGGCCAGGCCGAGGGCGACGCCGAACCGGTCGAGGTGCTGCCTGCTATCGCCGAAGCTGTGGCCGGACGCATTCCGCTCTTGGTCGACGGCGGATTCCGCCGCGGCAGCGACGTGCTAAAAGCAATTGCCTTGGGGGCGACGGCAGCACTGGTCTGCCGCCCCGTGCTGTGGGGCTTGGCCGCCTACGGCGCCGCAGGCGTCCAAAAGGTCGTCGAAATGCTGCAGTCGGAGCTGGCCCAAGATATGGTGCAAGTTGGCGCTGTCAACCTCGCGGCGATCCGGCGCGACCACATCCGCGTACACAGCCGCTGAGAAGCCTGCCCAGCGTCAGCGCTTGTCTGGGTTTGGCAGCGGCTCTTGCGCTCCCACTGCAACTCGCCACGCGTTCAACTTCGCCAGCAGGGCGGCGGCCCTGTCCGGCATGTCGGCGGCCAAATCGCGTGTCTCGCCGACGTCTTCGGCAAGGTTATAGAGTTCAGCCCGGTCATCCTCGTAGAAATGCACCAAGCGCCACGCGCCATCGCGAATGGCCGAATGCGGGGTCGAACCCCCGTTATGGTAGTGCGGATAGTGCCAGTAGAGCGTCTCGCGATCAAGCCGGGCGGACGGATCGCGCAGAATGCCCGCCAAGCTCACGCCGTCCACAAGCTCGTTGTGCGCCGGGTCGCCTTCCACGCCGGCAATCTCGAGCAGCGTCGGGTATACGTCTACCGTGATGACCGGCTGGTCGCTGACGCTGGCGGCCGGCGTTACGCCTGGCCAATAGTAGATCGTCGGCGTGCGAACTCCTCCTTCGTAGGCCGACCCTTTGCCCGCCCTGAGCGGGTCGTTCTCGGTCGGGTTACCCATGCGACCGTCCGGACCCTTGCGATCGAGGCCCCCATTGTCACCCGTAAACACAATGACGGTTTCGTCGGCAATGCCCAACTCGTCAAGCTTGGTCCGCAGCCTGCCCACGCTGCGGTCCAAGGCGGCGAGCATGCTCGCATAGGCCGGGTTCCGGTGGCGTTTCGACGCATCGACTTGGGATTCGAATTGCGCTAGATCCTCGGGCTTGGCCTCAATCGGAGTATGCACGGTGTAGTACGGAAAATAGAGCAAGAAGGGCTCTTCGCGGAATTGGTCCAGAATGGCGATAGCCTCGTCCGTCAGACGATCGGTGAGATAGTCGCCTGCCGAGCCCCCCGCGGGCAGTGGGTACACCTCGCGGCCGTTGCGCGCGTAAGGGTGGAAGTAGCTGCCTGGCGCACCCCACTCGTTACCGGCGATGTTGATCTCGAAGCCGTGGTGCTGCGGTGCATAGTCGGCCATCTCGCTCGGCTCGAGACGCGGCATCAGATGCCACTTTCCGACGTGTGCCGTGCGGTAGCCCGCAGCGCCCAGCGCCTCCGCCAACGTTGTGTAACGGTGCTCCAGCCGCATCGTCCATTCCGGCGGACGCAAGGGCGCGCGTGGCCGGCTATGTCCGGGTATCCAATCGGTGACGTTCGTGCGTCCGGGGTACAGCCCGGTCATCAGGGCCGCCCGGGTGGGGGAGCAAACCGTGCAGGCGGCATAGCCATGTGTAAACCGGACGCCGCTCTCGGCCAGCAGGTCGATGTTCGGCGTTCGATAGAAGTCGCTTCCGTAGCAGCCCAGATCCGTCCAGCCCAGATCGTCGACAAGCAGCACGAGGAAGTTTGGCGGTCGCTCCCTTAGGCCAGGTTGGTCGACGGCAGCGCACGTGATCAGGAAAACCGCGGCGAGAGCTGTTGATAAGGAGCGCATGCTAGATTCTATCGCCGTGGCTCCGCGTTTGTAGCGGTTCCGCATTCCGCAGCCGTCATGGTTCTATCATTCCATCATGGTTCCCTCATGTTCCGCACGGCCTATTCTCTGTAACAATGTAGGATTGGGCGGGTGTTGAGCATGAACCCCCGCCTCCGGCTTGGGATGCAGAAGCGAACCGCGTTGACGGCCATTGGGCTGACGGCAGCCGTGCTCGTCTTGGGCCTGGGTCTTTCGACGCTCTATGTCAGCTGGCGGATAGACCAAACGGCCGGTCCATTGCTGTTCGCCGACCCGGAGCAGCTGCCGCAAAACGACGTCGGTCTCGTGCTGGGCACGTCGCGCAACCGGGGCAGCGGGCTCAACGAGTTCTATGCCTACCGGATCGCAGCGGCCGCCGAGCTGTACCGCAGCGGTAAGATCCGCCACATTATCGTCAGCGGATCCAATCCGAGCAAATATTACAACGAGCCGGCCGTGATGAGGCGTGATCTTATCGAAGCCGGGGTGCCTGCCGGATGCATTACCGAAGACCGAGGCGGATTGCGGACATTGGACTCGGTCGTGCGCGCTCACAAAGTAATGGGCCAGACTTCGTTCACGATCATCTCCCAGCGATTCCACGCCGCTCGGGCAGTCTACATCGGCACCAGCCGAGGCTTGGACGTGGTCGCCTATTGCGCTCAGGACGCATCCGGCCCGGAACTGTGGTCGGCTCGGATGCGCGAGTACGGCGCCCGCATGATGGCTATGTGGGACTTGAATGTGTGGGACACGCAGCCTCAGTATCTCGGCAGGCCGGTCACAATCAACCTCCAGCCAAGAGATATCGCCGCGATGGACTGAGGCCTCAGGGCGTACGTAGTTCCGCAAACCAATTCTGCGTGACGCGGATGGCGCGGCGCCGCGGACCACCCAAAGGCCCGGAAACCACGAACCGCTCGCCCGTCCCAACATCGTACGAGGGGTAGCGCCGCGCTGCCATGAAGCTGTCCCGCGCGAACAACTCCTCGACCGCGCCGAATGCGAAGCTGTCGCTCGTCTGCACGGGAACCCGATGCAGCGTGTCGTTGCTAGTGAAGTACAAGTAGGAACCTTCCGGGGCCCACTTCGCCAGCCTGCCACCGTCGGTGCTCACCCGCCAGCGCTGCTCGCCGCTGGGAAATGGCTTGACATAGACCTCGAAGTCGCCCGACTCATTGCTCTCATAGGCTACATACCTGCCGTCCGGGGAAAACACCGTATCGTCCGTGACAAACGGTGCCAGAGGAAGGAAGTCTTTCAGTTCCCATGCGCCGCCAGCCGCGCGCTCGAGGTATTTGATCGCTGTGCGGACGCCTTGACCGGATCCCGGTCCCTTCCGCAGTGGGGCGAGAGCTGGGCCCGGAGTGCGCCCACCGGCGGCGGGAATGTCGGCCCCGTCAGGCGCCATGCGAACCTGCACCAAGATATAGCGACCGTCCCTAGACCAGTCCAGAGGCGTTATGGAAGGCTCGGTTCCGGTATAGAGCGACTGCGCTGGGCTGCCCGTACCCACTGGCAGGAGCCTGAGGTCTGACGAGCCTCGCTGTGCGAACAGCACGCTGTCGCCGTCTGGGGACCAGATCGCGCCGCTCTCGTCGGCATCGTCGAACGTTATGCGATGGAGCACAGGCCGGTCCGACTCGTGAACCCATAGGTCGTAGTCCCGGCCCGTCCCGCCCGAGACCAATACCCTGTCACCCACAGGGGACAAGCGGGGACCGACGATCCAAGCTTGCGGCTTTCCGATCTCTGAGAGGGTCTGCCCGTTCTTGTCGAGCCAGTGCAAGGCCATCTGGCCGGTGAACCGATTGTCCAGATGCACCATGGTCCCGTCCGCGGCGAGCGATACCTCGGAAGCGTCTTGCACGACCGCGAACGCGTCTCCCGAAACCTCCAGATCCTCGGGAGAGAACTCCACGGCCCAGACCGAAGACGAGACCAGTGCAGGCCGATACAGCAGGTGCCCGGTCTTGGAATAGACGGGTTCCGCTCCCTCTACGAGTTCGACGGGCGGGCCGACTTCGTCCCCTGTCACACGCCGCGCCATCAACGCATCGCGATCAGCGGTGCGCACGGAATACAGCAGCACCTCCTCGTCCTCGGAAACGCCCACGGACGCCAAGCCGGTAAGCATTCTGCGCCGGATGGACGATTGATCGAAGAGCGGCTTCGGAGCGCCACCCAAGGACGACACCCGGAGCAGCGGCCCGCCGACAGAGGCGTAGATGATGGACTGGCCAGCGGCACTCCAGGTCGCGCTGGCCAGGCCGAGACTCGGGTCTTCCACGAGCATGGTCAGCACACGGCCGCGCAAGCCGAACTTGCCTAGGCCGGTACTGGTCGCAAATCCCACGGAATCGCTGTCCGGGGACCAAAAGACCTCTCGCGCGCCCTGTGTTCCCTCCACCTGATACGGCTCGTGGCGGTTCAGCGGCTGAATCCAAAGCGAGCCGTCGGAGCCGCTCGTGGTGAAAGCGATGTTGCTGCCATCCGGTGATATCGCTGCGTCCGCAATCGCCTGTCCCTGGCTTAGGCTGTCCACCGGGCGGAGCGTGAAGCGGCGGGTCTCCCGCAGTGTCTCCGCGTCCCCGCCCGAAAAGGCAACCGCGGCCACAAGGGCTGCGGCGACGGCAACGACCGCGACAGCCGGCCAGTTCCTGACGACCGCGCCCACCCACGAACCGGCCGGCGCTGGCGAGGCTGTCGGCTGAACCTCGGGCGGTTTGCCGGGACGCTCCACGGGTTGGAACGACGTCCCTCCCGTCGACGCGCGGCGTTGGAGGCGTTCGATGTCAACGATCAGTTCGCGAGCGTCCTGATAGCGGTCGGCTGGAGCCTTCGCCAAGCACTTTTCGATGATCCACTCCAGTTCCATCGGCACGCGGGAACGCAGCGATGTCACCGGTTCGGGCTCTTCGTTGAGGATCGAATACAGAACCGCCTGGTCATAGTGGCCCTTGAACGGCAACTCGCCTGTGACCATCTCGTGCAGCACCACTCCCAGAGACCAGATATCGGTGCGCGCGTCGACCGGGTCTCCCAGCGCCTGCTCCGGCGACATGTACGCTGTCGTGCCCACGCGGGTGTCGACTCTGGTAAGCTTCGACGCTCCCGACACTTGGGCCAGGCCGAAATCCATCAGCTTGGCCACCGGCTTGCCCGCCCGGTCCTCGCTAAGCATGATGTTCGAGGACTTGATGTCGCGGTGCACAACCCCAGCCGCATGCGCGGCGGAAAGCGCTTCGGCAGCCTGCCGAGCGACTTCATAGACCATCTCAAGGGACAGCGGCCCCTGTTCCACGCGCTTGTCGAGCGACTGACCATCCAAGTACGCCATCACGAGGAACTTCTCCTCTTCCTGCGTATGGATCTCGTAGAGAGTGCAGATGTTGGGATGGTCCAGCGAGGCGGCAGCCTGTGCCTCGCGTTCGAAGCGCTCGACCGCTTGGGTGTCCGCGGTGAAGTCCTTGGGCAAGAACTTGAGCGCGACCACGCGCTTGAGACGGGTGTCCTCTGCCTTGAAGACCGATCCCATGCCGCCGGAGCCGATGGGTTCGATGATGCGGTAGCGAGATCCGGCCAAGTCTTTCACGCTTCAACCGGCCCTGAGTGTTGTGGCGTTGAGCGATGGCCGAGAGTTACGGATTAGCCCCAAGCGCGCGGTCGAGGCGACAATAGCCGCATGGCGGAACTGAAGACGAAACCAAGCACTGCCGACCCGCTGGCCTTCCTCGAAGCGATCCCGGACCGGGCACGACGGCGGGACTGCGCCGACCTTTTCGAAATGATGTCGGCGGAAGGGGGTGAGGAAGCGGTCATGTGGGGTGGATCCATCATCGGGTTCGGCTCGCTGCGATACCGCTACGCCAGCGGCCGCAGCGGCACATGGTTCCGCGCCGGATTCGCCTCGCGCAAGCAAGCCTTGACCCTGTATCTGATGCTGGACCTAGATCAGCAGGGAGAGCGGCTGGCCGCGCTCGGCAAGCACAAGCGCGGCAAGGGCTGCCTCTACATCAAACGGCTGGCTGACGTCGACCGGGAGGTGCTGCGCGAGTTGATCGCCGCATCGTTTGCCCAAGGCCGCCAAGGCTCCTGCGGGGGTTCGCACTAGGCCGACTCGGGGCGGGCGGATCGGCCCTCTAAACTGGAGAGTGCGGGGCACTGGCAGCCCGTCAACCGTTGGTACCCCACATGCGCGTAGGAGTCGATAGCGGCGGGACGTTCACAGACTTCATCGCTTGGGACGGAGCACGTCTGCGCAGCCACAAGGTGCGCTCGACACCGGCCAATCCGGCGAGCGCGATTCTGGCTGGCTTGAAGCTCTTTGCCGCCACCGAAGTCGTGCATGGCTCCACCGTGGCGACCAACGCCCTATTGCAGCGCACGGGCGCAAGAACGGCGTTCGTGGCCACCCGCGGTTTTGAGGACCTACTGGAGCTCGCTCGCCAGAATCGCGCCGACTTGTACGACTGGACCCCCGGGCCGCGCCAGAGCCTCATCAAGGATGGCCGGAAATTCGGATTGGACGAGCGGATGCTCCACAACGGCTCCGTTCTCCGGCCGCTCGCACCAAGCGCGGTCGCAAGCTTGCAAGCCTCGCTCGGAAATATCGACGCCGTGGCGGTCTGCCTGCTCCATAGCTACGCCAATCCCGCACACGAGCGGCTTGTTGGCGAGACGTTGCGAGCGGCCGGCCTGAACGTGTCGCTGTCCAGCGAGATCCTGCCTGAATATCGCGAATACGAACGCGCCGCGACCACCGTAGTAAACGCCTACGTCTCGCCCTTGATGGCGCGCTACATCGAGTCTCTCGAGGTGTCCCTGCCAGAGGCGAAGCTGCGCGTCTTCCAGTCCAACGGCGGCTCAATCTCTGTCGCCGAGGCATCCGCACAGGCCGTGCGGACCGTGCTGTCCGGCCCGGCGGGAGGGCTGATCGGAGCCGCCGCAATCGCGCGCACCCTCGGAATCGAACGCTTCATCAGCTTCGACATGGGCGGCACCTCCACCGATGTCTCACTCCATGACAAGGCTCCCCTATTCACAACCGAGGGATCAGCAGCGGGCCTGCCCGTGTCGGTCCCGATGCTGGATATCGAGAGCATTGGCGCGGGCGGCGGCTCGGTAGCGTACTTCGACGAGGGCTTCGCCCTCCGTGTCGGCCCCCGCTCCGCAGGGGCCGAGCCCGGACCGGTCTGCTACGGCAGGGGTGAAGAGCTGACGGTGACCGACGCCAACCTGCTGCTGGGCAGAATCGACGCGGGATCGTTTCCCGCGGGCGCGATCGACCTCGACAAGGATCGCGCCCGCGAGTACGCCGAGCGGGCGGCGCACAGCGCGGGTGTGTCGGTGACTGATCTTTCCGAGGCGATTGTACGAGCCGCAAACGCCAAGATGGAGCGGGCGATTCGATCGGTTTCCGTGGAACGCGGGCACTACCCCCGCGACTACGCCATGATCTGCTTCGGCGGTGCCGGTGCCCTGCACGCCTGCGAACTCGCGGCAGCGCTCGATATCCCGCGGGTCGTTGTGCCGGCCCACGCCGGCGTGCTGTCGGCGCTGGGCATGTTGGTCGCCGATTGCGTCCGCGACTATTCTGCGAGCACACTCAGCGAAACGCCCGAAGCGGCGTTCGCACGGCTGGAAGTTGCCGCTCGTCAAGACATGCGCACCCAAGGCTTCGAGGCCGTCACCATGGCGCGCTCGCTCGATTTGCGCTACGAGGGCCAGTCATACGAAATCAACGTGCCCGCAAACCTCGCCTCCGCGTTTGACGAGATCCACGCCAAGCGCTTCGGGTACTGCCACGCCGGGCGACCGACCCAGGCGGTCACAGCTCGGGTGCGGGCCGTGGGAAGGACCGCTGACGAAGACCTGCCGGATCTCACTGCAACTTCGGAGCAGCCACGCTTCGCTAGCGTGTACGTGCCGAATGGCTGGAAACGCCACGAGACGCTGGGCTCAAATACAATCCTCGAGCGCTCCTGAGCGCAGGGAGGGTTCAATCTGCGAGCGCCTCCAGCTTTTCTACGGCCGCACGCAGTTCTCGCACCAACTCGCTGCCTCCAGCCTCATCGATGGCTTCGGCCATCGCCCGGTAGTACCAAAGCGTGCCTTCCCTGCCTCCCCCGAAACGCCACCAGATCACATCTCCGATCTTGGCATGCTCGGCGATGACCGAGCGGATATTGTGCAACTTGTCAGCGGTCAACACCAAGCGCACCGAAGCGTCCGTCCCAGCAACCTTGCTCACGGCGGAGCGCTTGCGCTCAATCCAAGTACGCCCGGCGGACTTGTCTTCGCTGCATGCGCCAACGATCCGGGCCACCTCGCCACCGAAACGAAGGCGAATCTCGTCGGCCGTCGACTCCCCGCCTTGATCCTCAACCGCGTCATGCAAGAGCGCCGCGATGCACTCGTCTTCGCTGCCCCCGGCTTCCATGACCAAGGCGGTCACTGACAACAGATGGGAGACGTAAGGGACGCTGCTCCCCTTGCGGCGCTGATAGCGATGCAGGTCATTCGCATAGGCAAGGGCTGCGGAAAAACGTTCGGTCATCGACTCGCTGGCTACAATTCCAGTATGGACATTACCCGTCGGCAATGGGCGCTGGCCAGCTTAGCGGTCGCCATGGGCTGCGATTCTGGCAGCGAATCGGAGCCTTCCGCAACTCCCCCTGGCCATCAGGGCGAACTGGTCCGGGGGCATGTGATCGACCTGCACTGCGATACTCCGATGCTGCTGCGCGACGGATCCTACGATCTCGGAGTGCACAACGAAACAGGCGAGGTCGACATCCCGCGCATGCGGGCTGGCGGCATCACCGGCGTGTTCTTCTCGGTCTATACCAGCGCCACACGCAACACCGAGTTGGAATCCGTACAGCAAGCGCTCGAGATCATAGACGCCATCCTCCGTGAGATCAGCCGTTTCCCCCGCGATTTGGCTCTTGCGACGTCGAGCGATGAAATCGAGGCGGCCAAGCGGAGCGGTCGGATCGCGATCCTGATGGGCGTTGAGGGCGGCCATATGATCAATTCATCGCTGGCCGTGCTGCGGATGCTGTACGCACTGGGGGTGCGCTATCTGACCCTGACCCATAGCAAGGACACCCCTTGGGCGGGGTCTTCCGGCAGCGATGCCAATCTCGGGCTGTCGGACTTCGGTCGCTCGGTGATCACTGAAATGAACCGCCTAGGCATGGTGGTGGACGTCTCGCACGTATCCGACCAGACATTCTGGGACACGCTCGGCACTTCCGAAGCCCCGCTGATCGCATCGCATTCCTCCGCCCGCGCCCTGGCCACGCACAAGC
>Ga0209021_1003476_pt1 | contig 12526 bp, 12 predicted proteins | sample PinacodermFT_FD_187299 | JGI IMG/M metagenome (GOLD analysis project Ga0209021, IMG submission 187299) | Host-associated microbial community of the marine sponge Aplysina aerophoba from Gulf of Piran - sponge pinacoderm, lysed by freeze-thaw... | ecosystem: Host-associated > Porifera > Sponge >... | reverse complement strand
TCGACGCCTGTGCCCGATATTTTACCGACTACGGCCTCACTGCCGCCGGCGACGGGAGGTTTGAGGCGCTGGATGGCACGGCGGTCGTTATCCGGCCGCAGGACGATGCTTCATTACCTGCCGCACTCGAAACAGGCAGCATGTTACGCAAGACGGTTTACGGCGTGACAGATCAAGAGACGCTCGATGCAATAGCAGCCGAGCTGGGCTCCGATCGTGACGTCAAGACTCTGGATGACGGCTCAATCGAAACAACGGACGATCTTGGGTTTGCGCTCGGCTTCCAGATTACGATCCGCAAGAAAATCTCCCTGCCAGGGGAAACAGTCAACTCGCCGGGTGCGACGATACAACGGCCAGCGAATGTTATCGCGGCAAATCCGAATGCGGCACCGAAACCAAGGACGCTATCGCACGTTGTGTATTTTGTACCAGATGCCCAGAAGCTTGAGTCGTTCTATGCAGAGCGACTCGGGTTTGTAACGACAGACCGATTCACCGGCGTTGGCCCGTTCATGCGCCCCGCCGGCACGCAGGAACATCACACGCTGTTTTGCATACAGACCCCGCCGTTCATGCTCGGTTGCGAACACTTCACGTTTCATGTGGGCGGCCCAACCGAATTGATGCAGGCGGGGAAACGATTTGCAGACAAGGGCTATGAGACGTTCTGGGGTCCGGGCCGGCATATTTTTGGTTCAAACTGGTTCTGGTACTTCAACAGCCCGGTCGGCTGCCACGTCGAGTATGACGCGGACATGGACCTACACGACGACGACTGGGTTGCACGAGAAGCGAATATGTGTGCGGACACCTCGCAGATTTTCCTATTTACTCTGCGGGATAACTGGGCACCTAGCGGGCCGCCACCACCGAAAGCGGACTAAGCATGACGCCTGAGGCAGAATTTGTGACTCTGTGCGGCTTGGACGAGCTGCTCGAAGGCGACGCCCGCGGTTTCGATCCGCTGCAGCGCGGAAGCGACGCTCTGTTTATTGTGAAACGCGGCGCAACACTCAAGGCGTATCGCAACCGCTGTCCGCATCAAGGTGCCTCACTGCCCTGGAAAAAAAACGCCTACCTCAACGCCGACGGCAGCCGGATTGTGTGCGGTGCGCACGGCGCCCTGTTTGATATCGACACCGGGCAGTGCCTCCAGGGGCCGGCGCTTGGGCAGGCGCTTGAGCCAATGGACGTTCACCTGACAACGGATGGCAGCGTCACCCTGAGGCTCGAAGACGTTGACTGACATCAAGCTTTACATGCGTCTGTGCAGTGACATCTTATTTTTGGACAGCTGACCGCGTCAGCGCCTTTTTGCCTAACTGAGGGAAATCGACTTGAGCACATCACACAACGCGCCGACTCCCGGCGCACGCATTCGTTTGAGCGGCCTGCTGGCGACGATTGCCACCGGCCTGTTTGTAACAGGATCGCTGGGCGCCTGCGCCACAGATGTGCCGGCGAGAACGCCAGCGGTGTCACGCGCCAATGCGTTTGTCACGCTTGGCACCAACGGTGGTCCGGTAGCAGAAATTGGTAACTCGCAGCCGGCCAACGCGCTGCAGGTAGGCAATGACATCTTTCTGGTCGACGCCGGTGACGGCGCAGCGGGCCAATTGGTCAAAGCCGGTTTCACTCTGCAACAGGTGCAAGCCGTGTTTTTAAGCCATCTTCACTTCGACCACACCGGCGGTGTGCTCGCGGTGCTTGGCTCGCGGATGCAAACCAACACCCGAAGCATGCTCACCATCTACGGCCCGCCCGGCACCCGGGAGTTTGTCTATGGCCTTCTGGCAGGCATGGCGCCGATAATGAAAGCTGCCTACGGCATGCCGCAGCAAGAGTGGCAGGCCAACGTTGAGGTCAAAGAACTCGTTGACGGCAGCATGGTAGAGCTCAATGGCGTCAAGGTTACCGTTGCCGAAAACAGTCATTTTGCCATACCTGAAAGTGCCAACGTCCCGGAAAAAGCCAAGTCCCTGTCCCTGCGATTTGATTTGGCGGATCGATCGATTGTGTATACCGGCGACACCGGTCCGAGCGAGAACGTGGAAATACTTGCGACGGGTGCCGACCTTCTGGTGAGCGAAATGATGGATATTCCCGCCGTGCTCTCCCGGCAGCGAGAGTATTTACCCAACGCGCCGGAGCAGGTATTTATCGATATGGAATGGCATTTCCGTGCGCATCATCTCACCCCGGTTCAGGTGGGTGATCTGGCCGCAGCGGCCGGCGTAAAAGCCGTCGTGATTACACATCAGGCACCGAATATCGCCACGGACGACCACAAGAAGAAAATTCTCGATGGCGTTAGCAGCAAGTTTGACGGAAGCGTCGTGCTGGCCAACGACCTCGATCGCTATTGAGGCCAGCCAGTGACCTCAGCGCCACCGCAACAAAAACTAGCAAACCGACACCTGAAATCTTGTTACACAAAACGTTGAATGAAAAACTGACCGGAGCAAAACAATGAGCAATGGAGCAACCGTCGGTGGCGCAAACCTTAACGCAGGTACAACGGCTTCTACCAAGCACGGCCTGATCCTTTTATTGGCCGCTGTTATGCCGCCAATGGCCATCGTATCGTTGGTTCCGGTTCTGCCGCTGCTACTGGAGGAATTTGCCAGCGTCAAGGGCAGCGAGTTTCTTGTGCCCATCGCTATGACCGTCCCCGCGCTGTGCGTGGCGCTGTTTTCACCCGTGGCCGGATGGCTGTCTGACCGGGTTGGCCGCAAGAACCTTCTGGTCCTTGCTCTGGTCATTTACGCCGCCATCGGGTTTGTCCCGTTCTTTTTGAGTGACCTTAAACAGATCATTGCCGCTCGCGTGGGGTTGGGCGTGGCCGAAGCGATCATCATGACGATCGCTACGGCGCTGATCGGTGACTACTTTGTCGGCAAGGAACGTGAACGCTGGGTTGGACGGCAAATTGCGACAGTCAGCCTGAGCGCCATCGTGTTGATTGCCTTAGGCGGCATTCTTGGCCAGACTCTCGGTTCCCGCGGGCCATTCCTGCTCTATCTCTTGGCGCTTCCTGTTGCTCTGATTGCTGCTGTCATTCTTTTTGAACCAGCACGCTCGACGGACCACGCGGAACAAAACAACGAGAGTCTTCCGCTCGCCCGTATTCTACCGATTCTGATGACGACATTGTTCGTCGGGATTGTGTTCTACACGATGATCGTGAAGCTCGGGGAAATTCTCGGTCTAATCGCCACGGTCTCCCCGGCGCAGATTGGTGCGATTGGCGCCGGCGCCAACATCGGCGTCGCTGCAGGTTCAATGGTGTTCAGTCGCATGAGGGGCGCGTCTGGCCCCACACTGCTACTTACCGGACTCACCCTGGCCGCCATCGGCTATCTGGGCACCGGTCTATCCGGCTCGCTGGTCGTGACAAGCATTGCGGTGGTCGTTGCAACTCTAGGCTTCGGCATCATGCTACCTACTCTGCTCACCTGGATGCTCCTGCTTCTTCCCGAAGACGTTCGCGGTCGCGGTACCGGTCTGTGGACAGGCGTATTCTTTTTCGGTCAGTTCTTTGCGCCGCTGCTTGCCGCCGGTCTGGAGATTCAATTGGGTGGGCTGGCAAACCTACTGCTGATGTTCTCTGCGCTGTGCGCGATCGGTGTCATCATTGCGGCAGTGGAAAGAAGAGGCGCTGCAAGTCTTTTGACGGACTAACAAGACGTCAGTGCGGCCAGCGTCTGCCCCCAACGGCAAAATCCTCGTGGGTGTGCAGGAAGCGATAAAATCCATCCGCCGAATCAAGGATAAGTTTGCCGCAGCGTCAAGGTTATGCTTGCAGTGAATCTACTTCCTCGCGATACAAACACCTAATTGCTGACCTCGCACAGCCGAGACCTATAAATCTGTTTTACCGCTGCGCACGGCGGCACCATTAGCTTTCAAGTTTCCCTCGATGCGGCTCATGGCCCACTACCACATTGTGCGAACGGCGGACCGGGGTCTCTTGTGGCTGTTGGGTTGCATCAGGAACCAGGCTAACCATATCGTCAGTGATATCGATATGAATTCGATAGCCACGTAGCCCGCTATCTCTCTGCAGATTTTGCGAGCACACCGTTTTCGGCCGCATAGTTTTCCCACTCTGCGAGAAGTTCCTCGACGATTTCTGGATGATTCTCTGACATGTCATGACGCTCTGCTGGATCGTCCTTGATGTTGTAGAGCCTCCAGGGCCCGCCGCTACCAATTGGCGTGCCCGCCGGACTGCCCCGATCGAATCGCTCGCGGGGCATTGGCAATCCTGACATCGGAGGAGGTCCCGGCTCAGCAGGTTCCTCGCCGAGATAGATCCTACTGTCTCCGACCCAAAGTAGCTTCCAGTCGCCACGACGAATTGCGGCGTTACCTCCGTGCTCCCGACCCACCGCATCGTTGTCACTACGGGCTGCGAATTTGCCATTACTACGCAGCAGGCCGGCGAACGATCGCCCGGTTATCGGCAACGTGTCGTCTCGATCGACATAAGATTCCGACTCGGCGCCTGCAAGCTCGAGCATAGTGGGGACCACATCGTAGGCCAGGATCAAGGAATCATTGCTTCGTGACGTTGTGTTCACAACGCCTCCGCTAACAATAGCGGGAACGCGTATTCCTCCCTCGGCTGCGAATGACTTGTTCAGGTAATACTGTGCAGATCCCACTTCCGCCCAGCCCGGGCCTAGGTAAGCGAACGAGCTTGGGCGGCCGAGGTTTTCAAAACGGTTGTCGGCGCCGCCACCGAACCCGGCTCGCGATGCGGTTGCATCTGGCCCATTGTCGGAAAGGAAAACGACTAGCGTATTGTCGATCTGGCCGGTCGTCTCCAGGTACCGCAAGAGCTGGCCGATCTGCATGTCCATTCGTTCAATCATCGCGTCATATATTTCCATGCCGCGTGCGCTGCGGGCTTGCTCTTCCTCCGTCAGCGACTGCCATCGCGCGTAGTTGCCCGACGGGATTGGCAGTTCCGGCTGAGCCGAGGCAAATCGGCTGGCGGTCCACGAGTTAAAACGGCGCTTACGAATGACGTCATAGCCCTCCGCATACCGGCCTTCTTGCCGGGCAATGTCCTCATCGGGGGCCTGGATCGGCCAGTGCGGTGCTGTGTACGACAGGTAGGCGGAAAAGGGTCTGTCGTCGAAATCACGGTCCCGCAGGTATTCGAGAATCTTGTCTGTATAGAAGTCTGTCGACTAGAAGCCTTCTGGCAGGCTTTCCACGCGTTGGCCGTTTTCGCTGTATCTCGCCACTGCGCCAGTCAGGCTACCGGCCTGATCGTGGTAGTGACTTGCGCTCCCATCCAGCAGAGCAAACGATCGCTCGAAGCCCCGCGCAAACGGCGTCTGTTCGTCACCTTTGCCCAAGTGCCATTTGCCGGCCATATACGTCTGGTACCCCGAATCGTGTAGTCGCTCGGCAATCGTCAATACCTGGTCGTTCAAGTGCCCTTCGTATCCCGGCATGCCGCTGATATTGACCTGCATCAGACCCTCGCAGGCGCGGTGATGATCCGTATCCGACATCAACTCGGCGCGGGTCGGTGAGCAGAACGGTGCTGTGTAGAAATTCGTCAGGACGACGCCAGAGTCGGCCAGGCTGTCGATAATGGGAGTGGCGATCTCGCTGCCGAAAATGCCGAGGTCCGTGTAACCGAGGTCATCGGCGACGATCAGGACAAAGTTTGGCGGCGCAGCGGAACGCGAATTGTCTTGCCGAGAAATGTCTCGAGGCACCTCCGCACAGGACGTTGTCACCGTTAACAGGAATATTCCGATCCCTAATCGCACGGCATCCATAACCTCAATCAATTGAAAGTATGTGAATGGGACCACGCCTCCCCTGTGCTCCTCAAGTTGAGGCGTCGGTGACCGAAGCGCATGCCTGACGAGCGCGGCGTTTTCCGCGCTCGTCGGGCCAACGACATTTGAGCAACTAACAGTCTAACCAACTAAATCGCTGCGCTCACGCGCAGGCCGTACGTCTGCGGGGGTGAGGAAATTCCGCAAGCAAGACCGCGATTAGACACATTCGTATTGGACAAATAACGCTCGTCGGTGAAGTTTCGGATGAAAGCCGAAAACGCCCAACGCCCGTCACCAGAGAACAACGTCGCATCCAGATTCAGTTATGACAATCCGCGGATTGGTCATTCCTGCTCGTCCGGCAAATGAACCACAAGCCCGTCTAGTGCTTCCGTGACCTTGAGCTGGCAGGAAAGCCGCGACGTCTCGCGCACCTCGGAGGCCGCGCATTCCAGCATGTCGTCCTCGCCGTCCTGACGGTCGCCGGTTTGTCCGGACCAGGCGTCGTCAACGTAGCAATGACAAGTGGCGCACATCATCGACCCGCCGCACTCTGCTACGATGCCGTCGATGCCATTCGCTACGGCTACGCTCATGACGGTCTCGCCAGCTTTCGCATCGACGCTTGTCCGGCTGCCATCGGGATTGACAAAGGTGATCTTTTGCATGTCGGTCCTTACTTGGCGATCAGGCGGAGTGGCAGTTTGTCGAGGGCGTGGATCGAATTGTTCGGCCTCCATTCAGCCTCCCCTGCCGGCTCGATCCTGTGGACTTTCTCAATCAGCGCCTGCAGTACGGCAGCGAGTTCGCCGCGCGCCACGTTCTGACCGACGCAGCCGTGGATGCCCGCGCCGAATGCGAGATGCCCCTTCGGCCTGCGATCCACGCGAAACACGTCGGGCTCGTCCCATTTCTCGGGATCGAAATTTGCGGCGCCGAGGGCGCATAGGATCTTGCTGCCTTCTTCGACGGGAAACCCGGCGATCTCTGTGTCGCGACCTGCTGTGCGGAAGAAGGTATGCACCGGCGAGGTATAGCGCAGCACCTCATCAAAGGCCGGTCGCACAAGTTTGGGATCCTCCTTGAGCTTTTCCCACTCCCCCGGATTTCGGGACAGGCACCACAGCGCGCTGCCGATCCCCGTCACGGTCGTATCGACGCCGGCGGAGAGAAACGACCGCACCAGCATCGCCGCCTCCGCATGGGTGATCTCACCAGCGTCGGCCTCCGCGTAGATCCGCGCTCCAAGACCGTCTTCGGTCAGTCGGTCGCGGGCGCAGGCATCCGTGATCCACGGCACGATCTCGCTTTGGCGGGACATCGAGTTGCGGCGGATTTCGTTGTCGGGTCCTACCGCGTTGAAGACCATCGCGCCGTAGTCGACGAGAAACCGCGGATTGGTATCGCGCATGCCCACGGCCGCGGGAAACACGGTCGTCGGGTATGCCTCGGCGAATTCGGTCACCGCCTCGATCGTGCCCTTTTCAAGCGCCTCGTCGACGAGGCGTTCTGCGGTCACACGAAAAAGGTCCGAGAAGTCGCGAACGACCTTAGGAGACAGCGCGCGCGACATCACCTTTCGGGTTCGCGTGTGTTCCGGCGGATCGACCTCGAGAATGATCGACGGCTTCCGCCACGGTGAGTCGAGTTTGAAATCGCTAAGACCGACGCCGCGAGAGGAGACGAAATTTTCATGGTCGCTGAAAACGTCGTGCGTTGTTTGGTACCGCCCGACCGCCAGCACGCTATAGCGCGGGAGGAAGACAAGCTCACCCCGAGCGCGCAAGTCGGCGAAATAAGGCGCCGGATCACTGAGAACCTCAGGTGTGAACGGATCTACATCCCAACTGGGAACGCCTGCAGGCGGCACAATCTGGCGATGGCCTTCGATCATGTCCATATCGCCGCGCTCCTCCCACAGTCTTACCAACTAAAACGCTGCGCTCATGCGGATACCATACGTTTGCGGGGGTGAGTAAATTCCGTAAGCAAGGCCGCGATTGGACACATTCGTATTGGCCACATAACGCTCGTCGGTCACATTGCGGATGAAAGCCGAAAACGCCCAACTTCCGTCAGCGGAGAACAGAGTCGCATCCAGATTCAAGGTTGTGTACGAATCTGCATTGGTCTCCTCCAGGAACAAGAAGTTGGTTTGCTGTTCCGACCTGTGTGAAACGTTGCCGGTTAAAGACAGCTCGTAATTTGCCAATGCAATGACATGATTGATATTCAAATCTGCACCAAAATCCGGTGAATACAACAAGGATTGGCCGGAGCAGTCATAGCTTTCCACCCCTGCATTCACGCCCGAAGACGCACATCCAAATCGACCACGGCCGGGATCGGAGATCAGTTGCAACTCGTCATAAGTGGAATCCAATATCTGGATATTGCCGCCGATGGTAGTGCGATCAGACGCTGCCCAAATCACATTTAGATCCAGGCCCTGAATGGTTGCATCAGCATTTGCAATTGGGAAAGCAGACGCGCTGTCTAACGTTGTGAAATAAGTTACCTGCTGGCCATCATATTTCCAGTGGAAGAGTTCAGCGTTGGCCTGCAACGTGTCGTCGAAAAAGCGATTTTTTGAACCAATAGTAAATGAATCAATAAACTCAGAGTCATAGGTTGGGCTGGCCGTACTCAGATCTACGCCACCGGCGCGGTAACCCGTCTCAAAACTGACGTAAAGAAGGTTACTGGGTCCCCAATCCCATTCCGCAGCAAGGCGGTAAGTCACTTCACTGTAATCAAGGTCAACTTGTAAAGCGCCGTCGCCAACATTCACGATGGCACCAAGAATCGGATTAGGATTTCTAGGTGTAGGCGGCACACCACCGGGTAGCGTCAGATTATAGAAAGGGGGCGGTCCCATTCCGGGAACGGTTGCAACAGAACCAGGGGCAATGAGCCCTCTAGCCACAAAATCCGCGATGAATGCGTCCCGGTCCGATGTTACGGGGTGAGCGGGCATTGCGCCGGATGCGCAACCGTTTACAAAACTGTTGAATGGGGGCGGTCCCGGCGTTAGAAAGTTGCCTGTAAACGGCGCACCACCGCAAAACGTGACGAATGTGTCGCTAATGCCATCGACGAACTTTCTGTCCTCGGTATAACGAATGCCAGCATTCAAACGAAATACATCGGTGACATCCAAGGTGCCTTGGCCGAAGATCGCCCAGGATTCGCCGCCGTTGTCATAATTTTGAATTGGTGAAGCATAGTTTTGGGCAAAAACCGTGCTCGTACTGATTTCTTCATCAATATAGAATGCGCCAAGAATACCGTTTAGAGAGCCTTCCAAATCAGTCGTGAAACGCAGCTCCAGGTTTGTCTGCTCGTTCTGCTCACGGGTCTTTGCAGGAGCAAAACCGGGACCGGTAAATTGGTAATCATGATCCGACTCTCTGTAGGCTGGAAGAAACGTCCAGGTACCAGCGGCTGTCTCGTAATTGATTTCGGCCATGTACCCGGTGAAGCTAATGTCTTGATACAAATCTGAGCCATCAATGGGCTGGAAAGGAGCGAAAGAGGGTGTGTGCAGCACCCCGGTTCGGATCGCATTGGCGCCATCTGCCGTAGGCCCGGAATTAATGGCGAGCCCGGATGGCGTGAAATCTGCAAGAGAGCCCGTGTCGTTACTATAGGTACCTAAGAGGTCTCCACCTGGTCCTACGTTAGTCATTTCGGAATTATCTGCTGCAACTCGAATGGACAAACTATCCGTTGGCTCGAACAAAACCTGTCCCCGCAAACTGAAAGAATCCTGATCCAGGGTTCCGTCGTCTGAGTAGCCATCGCGGTTCAGGCTGTTGCCCGCTATACGAATCGCCGTAGTATCCGAAACGGAAAAGTTAGCTGCCCCCTGTATGCCTACCTTTGAAAAATTGCCGAACTCGCCTTGCAAATATCCGGAATTCTCGCCGAGAACTGGCTTGTTCGGGATATAGTTCACAACTCCGCCTGTAGCATTTCGCCCATAGAGCGTACCCTGCGGCCCTTTGAGAAGCTCGACCCGCTCCAAGTCGTACAAGGCTTGGCCTGCCGCACCACTCGAGCGACCCAGGTAGATGCCATCAACGTTTTGAGCGACAGCAGAATCTGTCAAGGGGTTCACTGTAAGAGCGCCGACACCCCGCACAAAGAAACTCGTCAATGGGCCGCCACCGGCGCTAATGCCCAGAGCTGGAGATAATGCGCCAAGATCCTGCGCAGACTCCATACCCGACTGCGTCAGGGATTCTTGACCAAAAGCCTGTACAGAAATTGCGGCATCCTGCAAAGATTGTTCGCGACGCTGCGCCGTAACAACCACTTCTTCAAGGCCGCCTGCTCTATTAGCGCCTGAGTCACCGGGTTGTTGCGCGTGGACGGGACTCCAGGCGCCTAACGCTAAAAATACTGGACCGGTGATATACAAAGCTGACTTGGACATTGCGCGAATTCCCCTAAGTGAATAACCGACTCGAGTGGTATTGATGAAGTAACACTAATGATAGGGTGAGTATTTGTGAAATCGATTTTTTTTATGGTGATTCATTTGTCTTAAGAATAGAAAGCGTATGCAGCCTACCCGAAATAGTGCACGCGAGTGCTGGGGAGTAGGATGGAGTGAACCCCATCGACTGGACAATTTGACGGCGTGATTTTGCCAGTAAGCTTGCCGGGCCAGGAGGATAAGAGTATGGCCCGTCGTCATCGCAGTTACAGTCTTGAGCTCAAACGCCAGGTGGCGCAGCAGTACCTGAGCGGTGAAATTCCACTCGCCCGCTTGGCGCGTCAGCACGACATCTCGCGCAATCTGATTCGGGTATGGATCGCCAAGTACGAGACCGGAGAGTTCGACGATGAGCAGGTGCAAGGGAACCTGTTGGCGCGCTATGAAGCGAGGATCGCGGAGCTGGAGCGCAAGGTCGGCCAGTTGGTCATGAAGAACGACCTGCTGAATAAAACCCGCTCGCCGGTCGGGTGGCCGAGCGGCGCGACATCCTCCGTCGTGAGCGGCCCGACGGTGTCTCGATCCGGCGAGGTTGCCGGCTCTTGAACCTGGCTCGCCACTTCGTTCCCGGCGGTCCAAACGAACTGTGGGTCGGTGACATCACCTTTAGTCGAACGCGCCTGGACCACGTTGCCAGCTTGCGCTGCATTTCGCTGATTATCAAAGGTATTCACCTCTCTGGCGGTCAGCTAATCCAGGCAAGTCCCGTAGATGTGCTCGAGCATTTCGCGCACGCGCGTCTTGCATTCGCGACATCGCTGCGTGTGCCGTTTGGCCGAGATTGCGCGCCCGCTTCGTTTCGGTTTGGGCTTTTCGGACTCGATTCTGCTGTCGCGAACGATGCCCCCGCACGTGCACGGGATGACGCGGAAGCCCAGACGGTCAAGAAAATCATTCGACTCCGGACCTCCGCTGAACCGGTTCGAACTCAGAAACTCGCCCGTGGCCATCCGATGGGCCAGCGCGACCGTGTACTTCGGAGGCAAATGGCCACGCTCGGTCACCAGGCAATAGCCCCGGCTTTTCCTGCGCGACGGTATGCCGTCGCGGTGTATGAGCCGGATGGCCCGGGCAACGTGCGTACTGGCAATGAGCGGCGGAATCATGACTGTCCCGGTTGCCGGTGCTCGATCATCTGAAATTTCATTCGCCGGAGGGCGGGTCACATTTCGAAATCGTCGGTGCCGGGAGGGTATCGATTGGCGGGACGCGATTCAACGGCGCATCGCCGGTGGCGATCCGGTGGGCTTTTGTTGCGCGGTTGGCAGTGTAATCGCTCAGGTTGGCCCGTCCTGCATGGTCTCGGTCATTGTCTTGCGGGCCGCGTCGACGAGCGCTTCGACATCGTCCTGTTGGCCGGCGTCGAGCAATTCCTCCCGCTTGAGCGTGGATATCAGGTACACGGAACGGTACGTGGCTTCGATAAGTGCGAGGTGTCCGCTTGTCAGCGTGGCTGGCGGAGACTCCCCGAGCCGGTCCTCGGCAAGCGCGAGCGCGCCCGCGCGGACCAGTTCGCCGGCCGGGATGCCGTGGCGCAGGGCGGCCTGACCGATCAGATTCCACTCCGAATCGGCGAAACGAATCGATCGAGGCCGTCTCGAATCGTTCCGATTTTGAGATGGCTTGATTCCCGTTTCAGAATTTTTCCGATCGCTTCGCGGCATCATTTCTTCCTCCTCCGGACCAATTCGGGGCGAGTTCCGCCGATTTCTTGCGCTGAATTTCCACACCGGCGGCTCGGTCCCAGTCGGAACCGGGATGCCACGCAAGGCTGATCCGTCCCCTCGCGACGTTTCCCAAGAGGCGGTCGAGGAATAGCATCAGAGCCGCGACATCACCCCGAACAATCTTCGTCGCCGGACTGTTCGGGGGCAATTGGCGTGCAGTCAAAATGCAATCACAGGGTAACACGCCGTCATACGTCGCGCAGTCAAATGGTACCAATCAGGTACCCTTGGGTCAAAAATGCCCGCCAGAGGGCGATTCTGACCAGGGAAACCGTGCATTCAAAGAGCATTCACTCGTTCCGGGGTACTCGTGACGGCTGGTGTCGGCGAAAACCGATGAAACCGCAATAAAAACATGGATATACAGTTCCGGGCAGCGGGCTGCGTCGGGTGTGAGATAGTCACGCCCACCGGCGTCGTCGATGTGCTTCCTGGTTGTCCAAGCGACCGGGAGGCTGAGCCATTGATACTTCAATGGGTTAGCCGAG
>Ga0209021_1003467_pt1 | contig 12544 bp, 14 predicted proteins | sample PinacodermFT_FD_187299 | JGI IMG/M metagenome (GOLD analysis project Ga0209021, IMG submission 187299) | Host-associated microbial community of the marine sponge Aplysina aerophoba from Gulf of Piran - sponge pinacoderm, lysed by freeze-thaw... | ecosystem: Host-associated > Porifera > Sponge >... | reverse complement strand
CCGGGACGAACAGCAGCGAGCGCCAGACAGGCAGGCTCATATCGTGCCCTCCTCCTTGAGCCGGTCGAGGTCCAGGCCGAGACCTCCCAGGATTTCCTCGTTATGCGCGCCGATTTCGGGCGCGGGCGTGCGGATGGCGCCCGGCGTCCCCGACAGGCGCGGAATGACATTGTGCATGGGAAGGCGTCCAAGCTCGTCGTCCGGCAGGTTGACGATCACGCCGCGCTCCTTCGCGTGGCGGTCTTCCTTGAGTTGCGCGGCGGAATAGATGGGCCCCGCCGTCACGCCCTCGGTCTCGAAGACTTCCATTGCTTCGGCCAGTGTGCGCTCGGCGATGAAACCGCCGACGATGGCATCGACCTCCTCGCGGTTGGCCGAACGCGCGGCCTGGGTGTTGTAGCGCGGGTCGTCGCACATGTCGGCGCGGCCGATCGTGCGGAAGATGCGCATCGCCATCGACTGCATGGAGCCGCTCATCGCGATCCACTCGCCGTCCTTCGTCCGGTAGGCGTTGCGCGGCGAGGTGGTGTTGGATGCGTTACCGAGCCGGGCCGGCGCCGTGCCGGTCGCGCTGTGGATCGCGGCGTCGGGCCCGAGGATCGAGACCACCGGCTCCAGCAGCGAGAGGTCGATCACCTGGCCTTCGCCGCCCTTCAACTCGACCTCCCTGAGCGCCACCATGACGCCGAAGGCGCCGTAGAGCCCGGCCACCATGTCAGCGAGTGCCAGCGGCGGCAGGGCGGGCGGCTTGTCGGGGAAGCCGTTCTTGTAGGCGAAGCCGGACATCGCCTCGACGAGCGTGCCAAAGCCCGGCTTGTGGGCGTAGGGGCCGGTCTGGCCGTAGCCGCTCACGCGCGCGACGATCAGCTTCGGGTTGCGGGCGAGCATGATATCGGGCCCGAGCCCCATCCGCTCCAGAGCGCCGGCCTTGAAGTTCTCGATAAGGACCTGAGCTGTCGGCAGGAGGTCGAGCAGGACCGCGCGCCCCTTCTCGCTGCGCAGGTTCAGCGAGATGCTCTTCTTGTTGCGCGCATACACCTTCCAGCTGCAGGCGACCCCGGCGGCGGCCCAGTGGCGGAGCGCATCGCCCTCAACCGGGTCCTCGACCTTCACGACCTCCGCGCCGTGGTCGGCGAGCACATGGGAAATCGCGTTGCCGGCCACCAGCCGGGAAATGTCGAGAACGCGCACGCCTTCCAGCGCACGCGGGGCGTCGGGTCGGTAGTCGAGGTCCATGAGAACGGGATATCCGCGTCGGGAACGCGGCCGATGGTGCGCCTTCGCCCCGCCCCCGGCAAGGCCCGGCTGTCCCCAAGTCTAGAGGCGCTGAGGCTCCGGCCTAAAAGACGCCGGAATCGCCTCCGTGATGATGGTCCATGGCCGAATGGGAGGCCGGGCCCGCGAAAAACGAGTCGGCAGCGGAATTGTGGACCAGGTGCTCGTGGGTCGCGACAAGGCCGGCGGACGCCAGATAAAGGTCGCCCCTTTGCATTCTCTTGTAATCCCGGGAGGCGAAGACAAACAGCAGGACGGCTATCGCGAGAATGGCAATCACATACACCATGAACCGTCTCCCAGGCTGCCGTCGCGTTTGAACTATGGGTCTCCGCGGCGTTCTCGACAAGGGCCCGCGATTACCGGATGTGCGAATCGTAGCGCAGTACCCTACCGCTCCGGGTCCAGTGCGGTGCGAATGGCGGGCAAGCGGCGGGCCAGCAGGACGAGGGCGACCAGGCAGAGGCAGGCGCCACCGAGGACTGGCCAGGAGAGGCCGATGCGGTCCGCAAGCGCGCCCATGGCGAGGGCGCCCAGAGCCGGGCCGGCGCGGAAGGTGAGGCCGTAAACGCTCAGCACCCGGCCCAGCATGTCGGGCGGCGTGCCCATCTGGATAAGGCTCTGCGCGCCGACGCCCATGACCAGCATGGCGAACCCGGCGGTCCCGAGCGCAGCCAGCGCAAGATGGAAATCTCCGATGACCGAAAACAGCGCCACCATCGCCGCGTGGACCGCCGCGCCGCCGAACACGATGACGGCGAGCCCCCGCCGGCTGCCGCGTTGCGCCAGCCAGAGGCCGCCCGCCAGCGCACCGAGTCCGTTGACGGCGATCAGCATGGAAAAGCCTTCCGCGCCGCGCTCGAACACGACATCCGCAAAGGCAGGCAACAGGTCGACATAGGGCCTGACCAGCAGCGCTCCGGCCAGCAGGAGCAGGATCAGCGGGCCGACGCCGGCATGGCGCCCGATATAGCCGAAGCCCTCGCCGATCTCCGCAAACAGGCCCCGGCGTTCGCGCCCTGCCCGCAGGCGGGGGCTGAGGCGCAGCATCGGCAGCACCGCGAGGAAGGCGGCGAATGTCACTGTGTTGCACAGGAATGCCCAGCCCGCGCCCGTCACCGGGCCCTCATGCAGCAGCAGCGGTGCAGCCAGCATCGGGCCGATGAAGCGTGCGCTGTTCCAGCCGACCGAATTGACGGCGACCGCCGAGGGAATGTCCTCGCGGCCCACCAGCGACGGCACCAGGGACAGGCGCGCCGGTTGTGCAGCGGCGGTCGCCGTTCCGAGCAGCAGGGTGAGCAGGAACAGCGACTCTGGCGTTATGAGGCCGGTAACGGTCAGGAGGCCGAGCGCGAGCGCCTGAACGCAGAGGAGGCCGTGCATCGCGGCGATGATGCCGAGCCGGCTGACACGGTCGGCCACCGCGCCGGCGAACGGGCCCAGCAGGATCGACGGCAGGAATTCCGCCATGGCGATCAGGCCGAGATAGAACGCCGATTCGGTCAGCTCCCAGGCGAGCGCGCCCACGCCCGTGCGCTGCATCCAGGTGCCGACCAGCGAGACGGCATTGCCCGTGAAATAGAGGCGGTAGTTGCGGTTGGCGAAGACGCGCCTGATGCCGCCCCCGGCCGGAGACGCCATCAATCCAGCCGGTAGCCCTGACGACGCAGGAAGGCGCCGAAATCCTGCCGCTCGGTATGCGAGACCTGCCGGGCCTTGTCCTCGGACCAGCCGTAGAAACCGGCCTCGCCATAGCGGTCGAGGTCGCGCTGCTTGTCCGCCGGAATGCTGTAAACCGCGTCGCGGCGCCGGTCATAGGCGTCGATGCCTCCGGCCAGCTTGTCGTCGTCATAGCGGTCGGTGTGCACCGTCACCGAGGGTGGCACCCGCATGGAAATATAGCCCTGTGCCGCCGGCCAGCCGACGCAGAGGCCGGCGACCGGGAACACCCATTCGGGCAGGCCGAGAAACTCCCCGATCCTGAAGGCGTGGTTGCGCACGACGCTGATCGGGCAGCAGCCGAGCCCCGCCGCTTCAGCCGCGAGGATGAAAGTCTGCATGGCGAGCGCGGCATCGACGGTCGGGTTGAAGGCAGCGTCGAAATGGTCGTTGGCGAAGGACTTGCCGCGCAGCTCGCAAATCCGCCTGATCCGCCGCCCGTCGCCGCACCAGACCATGAACGCCGGCGCCGTGCCGATCCAGGGCATCCCCGGAATGAGCGCGGCAAGCTCCGCCCGGAGCGCCGGGTCGGCCACCCGCACTACGGAAGCCTGCTGGAGATCGGATTTGGCGCTGGCGGAGAAGGCGCAGGCGAACAGCAGGTCGAGCATATCTTCGGGCACAGGCCGGTCGGCATAACGGCGGTGGGTGCGCCGGTCGAGGATGGTCGCGAGCGGCCCTTCGGCCGGCAGGTCTGCGCCGCCAGGGGTCTCGGGGCCGTAACGCTTCGTCACGAGATCGGCCAGGGTATCGGGCATCGGTTTCCTCCGGGTCGCACGCCGGGCGGGAGTCTATGCCCACCGGACGGGCGGCGGAAGGCGCGCCCGGCCCGGGTGCGGGGCGCGATGGCGAACATTACATCCTGAACAAGCCTGCCTCCCGGAGGTTCGCACCGATATGGGCGCGTGGGAGGAAGCGGCGTCCGCGGGGCCGCTCCATTTCGAAGCTGCTCTGCGGGTCGCGGCTCGCGGATTGCTGTTCGAGGGTGACGAATTGGACACGAGGTCCGTGGCAGCTTGGATTGGGTTCTGTCAGCCGAGAAGGAAACGCCCGGCAAGCACGACCCCCAACAGGATGAGCAGCAGCAGAACGGCCTTGCGGAAGCTCTCGGCCGGCAGCCGGCGGCGCAGCGCCTCACCGAGCTTCACCCCTATCCAGACCGGCAGCAGGCCCAGCACCGAAACCGCGGCCGCCGGGCCGGTCAGCAGCCCTGCTTCCGACAATCCGACTGCCATCGCCAGGCTGGAGAAGGTGAAGACGCAATTGATGGCCTGCACGAAGCGGTTCGGGTCGAGTTGCAGCGCCAGCAGATAGGGCAGGAGCGGCATCACCTGCGAGCCGGTCAGGCCGTTCACCACGCCGTTGACGAGGCCGACCGGCCATTGTAGCGGGCGCTCCAGGCCGGACGAGAGCATGAGCGGCGGGCGGGCCAGCGCGAAGGCCGCATAGCCCACGAGCACCAGCCCGAGCGCGGCGCCGGCGGCCAGTGGATCGACCCACACGAGCAGCGCCACGCCGAGCGCGATACCCGGCAGAACGGCCAAGCAGAGCGGCCAGAAGCGCCGGACCGTCTCGCGGAAATGACCCGCGCCGCGCATGACCAGCAGGTTGCTCGCAATCGACGGTGCCAGCACCAGCGGCAGCGCCTCCCTTATGCCGATGGAGAGCGCCAGCAGCGGCAGGGCGCAGGTCGAGAAGCCGAGACCGGTCGCTCCCTTGACGAAGGCGGCGAGCAGGAAGGCGGCGGCGACGGCGGCGAGCGTTTCCGGCGCGGCCGCGTCAATCATGCCGGTAGCCCTGCCGCGCGAGCGCGACAGGCTGCCCGGCGCCGTCGAGAACGGTCACGCCCTCGCCGGAGACGATCCGTCCGATGGCAATGGCCGCGCTCTGCGGCGCGGTGAAAACGAGTTCGTAGTCGTCGCCGCCGGTCAGCGCTTCCAGCCGGGCTTCGGGCCCGAGCGCCGCGACTTCCACCGACAGCGGCACCTCTTCCAGGTCGATGACGGCGGCCACGCCGGAGGCATGGCAAATATGGCCGAGGTCGGCAACGAGCCCGTCGGAAATGTCGGCCGCAGCCGTTGCACCCTCCGCCGCGCCGAAACGGGGGGAGGGCAGCCAGTATCGTTCCACGAGGCGCGGTGCGTCGAGTTCGCCCCGGACGGCCTTCAGCCCGAAATACCCGTCCCCGACGGGGCCGGTGACGAATACGAGGTCGCCGGGCGTCGCGCCGGAGCGGCGCACGGGAGATACCGCCGAACCGAAGGCGGTGACCGTGAGCGTAAGCGCGCCCGGCGTTCCCACCGTATCGCCGCCGAACAGCGAGATGCCGAATTCCTCCTGGTCCGCGGCGAGGCCGGCCGCAAAAGCCTCCAGCCACGGATCGTCGATGCGTTCGGACAGCGCCAGGTTGAGCAGGTAGCCTTCCGGACGGGCGGCCATGGCGGCGAGGTCGGAGAGGTTACTGCGCAGCAGCCGCCGGGCAATCAGGCCGGGCGGGCCGTCGGGAGGAAAATGGACCCCTTCGACCATGGTGTCGGTGGTTACGGCGAGCCGCTGTCCCTCGTGGGCGTCGAGCAACGCGGCATCGTCTTCAAGGCCGCCTGCGCCGGCAGCGGTCGCGAGCGGCGCCAGGAAGCGGCGGATCAGCTCGAACTCGCCGGATCGGCTCATGCCGCCGGACCGGGACCGGGGCCGTCGAGTTCTCCGGGCCGCGCACTGTGGGCGATGCGGTCGAACACGGCGGTCGCGAACCGGGCCTGCGGCTCGTCGAAGAAGTCGCCCACGAGGTCGGTATATTCGCGGATGGCGACGCGCGGCGGCACATCGGGTTCATACAGCAATTCGGCGGCGCCGAGCCTGAGTGCCGCCCGGAGCACCGGCTCCAGCCGGCCGAGGCCGTTTTCCCGGCTGAGCGCCGCCGAGACCGCGCTGTCGATGTCGCGCCGGTTGGCCGCCACCGCCTGAAGCAGGCGGTCGAAGAAGCGGCGGTCGGCGTCCATCCTGATGCCTTCGAGGTCCTTGCCGAGTCGGTGCCGCCGGAACTGGTCGGACACCGCCTCCGGCGTTTCGCGGTTCATTTCCGCCTGGTAAAGCGCCTGGAGGGCGGCAAGGCGCGCGAGCCGGCGCCGGCTCGGCGGCGCGTCTTCGGCGTCCCCCGCCTCGGACCCGCCCTCTGCCGGCGTCAATTCGCCCGCCCGAGCGCCTGCTTCAGCACGATGGTCTTGAGGCAGGCATGGGCCGCCTCGGCGCCCTTGTTCTTGCCGGAGACGCTGGCGCGCACGCGCGCCTGGTCGCCGTTCTCGCAGGTGAGGAGGCCGAAGCCGAGCGCCAGCTTGCGCTCCACCGCCAGGGTCTGCAGCGCCCGGCTCACCTCGGCGCAGAGATGGTCGTAATGGGTCGTCTCGCCGCGAATGACGCAGCCTATGGCAATGAAGCCGTCGAACCGCTTCGGGGAATCGAGCGCAATCGAGATCGCGACCGGCAGTTCGAACGCGCCGGCGACATTGTAGCGGTCCCAACTGTGGCCGGCCTCCTCGATAACGGCGGCGGCCCCGGCAATCATCTCGTCGCAGATGTCCTCGTAATAGGGTGCGACCACCATCATGATGTGGGCCACAGGCTCTCCTCCTTCGGGATCGGGCGCCGGCCGGTGATGTGCAGGTCGTAGCCGTCGAGGCCGACGACATGCCGGTCGCTGTCGGACAGTAGCACCATGTTGACCACGCCGAGGTCGCGCAGGATCTGGGCGCCGACGCCGTAGTCGCGCAGCGGCGGCCGTCCCCGCGTTTCGCGGCTGTCGATCTCCGCCTTGATCCGCCCCGAGAGCAGCGCCGTGTGGCGCTCGCGAAGCAGCATCACCACGCCCCGGCCTTCCTGGCCGATGGCCATCATGGAGCGCTGCAACTCGCCGCCGCGCCCCCGGTGCTGGTCGCCCAGCAGGTCCTCGAGAATGTTGAAGGCATGTGCGCGGACGAGCACCGGCTCATCGCCCGAGAGGTCGCCCTTGACCAGCACCTGGTGCTCCACGCCGTCGATCCTGTTGCGGTAGATGATGAGCCTGAAATGCCCGCCATAGCGGCTTTCGAACTCCGATTCGATGACCTGTTCGACCAGGATGTCCCGCCGCCGGCGGTACGCGATCAGGTCCTCGATGGCGCCGATCTTCAGATTGTGGAACTGGGCGAAGGGAATAAGGTCCGGCAGCCGCGCCATGTTGCCGTCATCGTTCATGATCTCGCAGATCACGCCGGCTGCGTTGAGGCCGGCAAGGCGCGCAATATCGACCGCGGCCTCCGTGTGGCCGGCGCGCACCAGCACGCCGCCCTCGCGCGCTTCCAGCGGGAACACATGGCCCGGCGTGGAGATGTCGTTGCCGGTCCGGGCCGGGTCGATGGCGACCGCGATGGTCCGCGCCCGGTCGGGAGCGGAAATGCCGGTAGTCACGCCTTCCTTCGCCTCGATGGAGACGGTAAAGGCGGTGGACTGGCGCTGCTCGTTCTCGCGCGGCATCAGCGGCAGGCGGAGCTCCTGCACGCGCGCCGGCGTCAGCGCCAGGCAGATCAGGCCGCGCCCGTATTTCGCCATGAAGTTGATCGCGTCAGGCGTCGCCATCTGCGCGGGGATGACGAGGTCGCCCTCGTTCTCGCGGTCCTCGTCGTCCACGAGGATGAACATGCGCCCGTTGCGGGCTTCCTCGATGATCTCCTCGATGGAGGAGAGGTAACCGAGGTCGTCCGTCGAACGCGGCGCCGACGCCCGCATGAGTCCGTCGAGGTTACTTGCCACGGCCCAATCCCTCCAATTGGCGGGCAAGGTAGCGCGCCAGCATGTCGATTTCCATGTTGACCGCATCGCCGGGCTGCAGTTCGCCCAGTGTCGTGTGCGAGAGCGTGTGGGGAATGATGTTGACGCCGAAGCGCGCCCCGTCCACTTCGTTGACGGTCAGCGACACGCCGTCGAGCGTGACGGAGCCCTTGGAAGCGACGAGCCGGGCGAGCGCTTCGGGGGCGTCGAACGCGAAGCGCACGCTGTCTCCCTCCGGACGGCGCGACACCGTTCTCGCCAGGCCGTCCACATGGCCGGAGACGATATGCCCGCCGAGTTCGTCGCCGACGCAAAGCGCGCGTTCGAGGTTGATCGCCGTTCCCTCGCGCCAGCCGCCGAGCGTCGTGCAGGAGAGCGTTTCGGCCGAGGCCTCGACATCGAAGGTGCCAGGCCGGACGGCCACGACTGTCAGGCAGGCCCCGGAACAGGAAATCGAGGCGCCGAGCGCAATGCCTGAGGTATCCCAGGCGGTTGCGATCCCGAAACGGGTGTCGCCGCGCTTCTCGATGGCCTCCACGCGGCCGATGTCGGTGACTATTCCGGTGAACATCGTCGCCAGACCTCCCAGATGTCGTCGCCGGCCTCGCGCCGCGCATGAAGTTGGAAGCGCGGCGCCTCGCCCGGGTCTTCCGCGCCCAGCGCCGCGATGGCCGGCGCGCCGTCTCCGCCCATCACCGAGGGCGCTCGGAACCAGTGTATGCGGTCCACCAGGTCCGCCTTCACAAGCGCGGCCGCCAGCATGCCGCCGCCTTCCACCAGCAGCCGGGTCAGGCCGGTCTCGGCGAGCCGGGCAAGGCCGGTCGCCAGGTCCATGCGCCCTTCGGCGCCGGCGGGCAGGCGGATGAGCCGGACCCCGGCCTCCTCCAGCGCGCCTGCCCGGTCCCGGTCCGCGTCCTCGCGGCAGAACACCCAGGTCGCCCCTCCATCGTTGGCCAGATGGTGCGTCGGGGGCAGGGCGAGGCTTCCGTCCGCCACGATGCGTATCGGCGACCGGTCCCGCAGCCCGTCCAGCCGGCAGTCGAGGCGCGGATTGTCCAGCAGTGCGGTGCGGGCGCCGACCATGACGGCGTCGTAGCGGGCGCGCAGCCGGTGCGCGGCTGCGCGTGCTGAGGGGCCGGTAATCCATTGGCTCCGGCCGTTATGCGCGGCGATCCGCCCGTCCAGCGTCGTTGCCGTCTTGAGCGCGACCAGCGGCCGGCCCGAAGCGATGCGGGCGATGAAGCCGGCATTGTCGAACCGCGCCTCCGCCTCGCCGAGCCCCTGTTCGACGGCAATGCCCGCCGCTTCGAGCCGCTCGAAACCCCGTCCGGAGACGCGCGGGTCGGGATCGCCGGTCGCGGCGACGACGCGCGAAACGCCGGCTTCGATCAGTGCGTCCGCGCAAGGCGGGGTCCGTCCATGGTGGCTGCATGGCTCCAGCGTTACATAGCAGGTGGCGCCCCTGGCGCCGGCGCCGGCGCGGACCAGCGCTTCGGTTTCGGCATGGGGCCGCCCGCCGGACTGCGTCCAGCCCCGCCCGACGATCCGGCTTCCATGCGCCAGCACGCAGCCGACGGCTGGATTGGGCCAGACTCTGCCCAAGCCGCGCCGGCCGAGCGCCAGCGCCGCGCCCATATGCGCCGCATCCACGGTCCGGGCGTCAGTCATCCCGATCGGAAAGCTGCCCGACAAATTCCTCGAAATCCTTCGCCTCCCGGAAATCCCGGTAAACGGAGGCGAAGCGCACATAGGCGACCTGGTCGAGTTCGGCCAACATCGCCATCACCATTTCGCCGAGCCCGTCCGAGGGGAACTCGCTCTGTCCGGAGGCTTCGAGCTGACGCACGAGGCTGGAGATCATGCGCTCCAGCCGCTCATCGTCCACCGGCCGCTTGCGCAGCGCGATGGCTACGGAGCGCTTGAGCTTGTCGCGGTCGAAAGTCTCCCGCCTGCCGCTCGACTTGACGATGGTGAGGTCGCGCAGATGCACCCGTTCGAAGGTGGTGAAGCGCGCATTGCACTCCGGGCAGGAGCGCCGTCGGCGGATGACGGCATTGTCCTCGGTCGGCCGGCTGTCCTTCACCTGCGTGTCTTCATGGGCGCAGAATGGGCATCGCATCGCGTCAACTCCCGCCGAACGCCCCGTAGATCGGGAACCGTGCGAGCAGCGCCTCGACCTTCGCCGCCACCTTCGCCTCCGCCGCCTCGCCGCCCTTCAGCACCTCGACGATCAGCCGCCCGACCTCGCAAAACGCCTCCTCGTCGAAGCCGCGCGTGGTCGCCGCCGGGGAGCCGAGGCGCAGGCCGGAGGTGACGGTCGGCTTCTCCGGGTCGAACGGGATGCCGTTCTTGTTGCAGGTGATGAGCGCGCGCTCCAGCGCCTTCTCCGCGACATTGCCGGTGAGGCCGAGCGGGCGCAGATCGACCAGCAACAGGTGCGTGTCGGTGCCGCCGGACACAATCTCCAGCCCGCCTTCCTGCAAGGTCTCCGCCAGCGCGCGGGCGTTCGCCACCACGGCCTCGGCATAGTCCCGGAACTCCGGCTTGAGCGCCTCGCCGAAGGCCACCGCCTTGGCGGCGATGGCGTGCATCAGCGGGCCGCCCTGGAGGCCGGGGAACACCGCCGAATCGATACGCCGGCCGAGGCTATCGTCATTGGAGAGGATCATGCCGCCGCGCGGGCCGCGCAGCGTCTTGTGCGTGGTGGTGGTGACGATGTCTGCCCAGGGCAGCGGGCTGGGGTGGACGCCGGCCGCCACCAGCCCGGCGAAATGGGCCATATCCACCATGAACTTCGCGCCCGACGCATCCGCGATCTCGCGGAAGAGCCGGAAGTCTATCTCGCGCGGATAGGCCGAGCCGCCGGCGATGATGAGCTGCGGCCGGCGCTCGTCTGCCAGCCGCGCGACCTCGTCATAGTCGATCCGGCTGTCCTGCCGGCGCACGCCGTATTGCACCGCGTCGAACCACTTGCCGGAGAGATTCGGCGCCGCCCCGTGGGTCAGGTGCCCGCCGGCGGCGAGCGACATGCCGAGCACCGTGTCGCCCGGCTTGCAAAGCGCCATGAAGGCCGCCTGGTTGGCCTGCGCGCCGGAATGCGGCTGGACATTGACATAGGCCGCGCCGAAGAGGCGCTTCGCCCGCTCGATGGCGAGCCGCTCCGCCCGGTCCACCCATTCGCAGCCGCCGTAATAGCGCCGGCCCGGATAGCCCTCGGCATATTTGTTGGTCAGCACCGAGCCCTGCGCCTCCAGCACGGCGCGCGAGACGATGTTCTCCGAGGCGATCAGCTCGATCTGGTCGCGCTGCCGGTCAAGCTCCCCGCCGATGGCGGCGGAGAGGTCCGGATCGGCCGCGGCCAGCGGCGTCAGGAAGAAATCGGCCATGCGCGAGAGACTCCCGAATCCAACCCTCAGCCCATACCAAATCCCGGCCCCGCCCGCCATAGCGGGGGCTCCGGCCGCAAGCAGCCTGCGGTCATATTGTGAGGACCGGCCGGTGACGACACCGGAGGCCGGAGAAACAACCGGAATGCACTTCAAATCGGCTGCCAGCCTGTCCGAATACGCGAGGCCACCACAGATGCTCAGCAACAACGTGCTTGTTAGATTCGGTGTATGGACGCACTCTTCGCCGCGATTGATGAACGCCAGTTGGCAGGGGACAGATGAAGGCGATCGGCTACACGGAGAGGGGCCCGATCTCCGCGGAGACCTCTGTTGTCGAGTTCGAGACCGAGAGACCGCGGCCATCCCCGAACGACCTGCTCGTGGAGGTGCGCGGCATCTCGGTCAATCCCGTTGACGTCAAGGTGCGGGCCAACAGGCAGCCGCCGGAGGGGGAGCCGCGCATTCTCGGCTTCGACGCCGCCGGGGTCGTAAGGGAGGCGGGTGCGGCGACCGCCCGGTTCAAGCCGGGTGACGAAGTGTTCTACGCCGGCGACTTCACCCGCCCCGGCGCCAACGCCGAGTTTCACGCGGTCGACGAACGCATCGTGGGTCGGAAACCGAGATCGCTCGGTTTTGCGGAAGCGGCCGCGCTGCCGCTGACCAGCATCACGGCGTGGGAAATTCTGTTCGACAGCTTTGCGCTCCGCGAAGGGGAAGGCGAGGGGGAGTCGCTGCTCGTGGTCGGTGGCGCCGGCGGCGTGGGGTCGATCCTGATTCAACTGGCGAAGAAGCTCACCGGCCTGACCGTCATCGCCACCGCATCGCGTCCCGACACGCAAGCGTGGGTCGTGAAAATGGGCGCAGACCGCATCGTCAATCATCGCAATCCCCTCGACGAAGAGATGCGGGCTTTGGGCATCGCGCCACGCTATGTCGCCGCACTGACGAATACGGACGAGCACTTTGCGTCCATTGTCGAACTGATCAAGCCACGCGGGCACATCGCAGTGATCGACGATCCTCAGAGCCTCGACATTACGGCGATCAAGCTCAAGGCCCTGTCGTTCAGCTGGGAGTTCATGTTCGCTCGCTCGATGTTCCGGACCGACGACATGGACGTGCAGCACGAACTGTTGAACCGCGTTGCCGACCTCGTCGACGACGGCACACTCACCGCGACAGTGAACAGGCATGGCGGGGAGATGGGCGTCGGGAGCCTGCGCAGCGCGCTCGCACTGCAGGAGAGCGGGGCGGCGATTGGCAAGACCGTACTGGACGGATTCCGCCGTGCGTGACGGATACCCGGCAGGAACCCGGTCCGCATGGCGCGGTTTCCGCTCACAGCTTCGTCCCGCCGC
>Ga0209021_1003462_pt1 | contig 12553 bp, 17 predicted proteins | sample PinacodermFT_FD_187299 | JGI IMG/M metagenome (GOLD analysis project Ga0209021, IMG submission 187299) | Host-associated microbial community of the marine sponge Aplysina aerophoba from Gulf of Piran - sponge pinacoderm, lysed by freeze-thaw... | ecosystem: Host-associated > Porifera > Sponge >... | reverse complement strand
GTGCGGTGAAACAACCGCCTCTCCTGGCCATACCTGACTCTCTAACGTGGCAATACCAGCAGTTACTCTAGCGTCAACCTGTGCTTGATTCAGTCCACTAGTAGTTGATCTAAATATGTTTCCTACTCTGGTCCAGCCAAGTCTCGTGCCTAAGTACAATGCAACGTCACCACCACTCGCAGATGTGATCGTTGTAGTTGTATCTGATATATCTCGCCAGGATAATCCGCTCGCTACGTCCTGCGTGAAAATGCGGACATCGCCATCGTTCGATGCAGATGTCGCTGGAAGCGTCGTGCCTGCTCCTATATGTGCCGATCCGAACCGCTCTCGCCATGCTTTCTGCCGTGCAGCCGTATCAGCTTGAGCTTTGGCAGGTGTGATTGAGTTATCAGCAATCGCGCCACCCTGTGGCAGTACGAATAGGTTTATTACATCGTCTGATGTAGGCGCAACATACGATACCTGACCCGCTGAATAGTCATATCTCTCACCGCTCCGAATACCACTGATAGCCGCCGAGAATACCAGGATTAACGGTCTGACTTGACCCAATTGGGCGTTTAGCGTGGCGTTATAACCGCTTGCGGTCGATACTTCAAGTCTAATCAAGTCCACTAATACATCAAGGGAAGCGTTCAGACCTGCAATTGATATCCTGTTGGTTTCAATTTCAGACGCTAAAGATGATTCGAGATTTTCACGTGCAACGACTAAATTCTCCCAATCATAATCGGTAGGATCCGTGCCGGTGACCGAAAGGACCTGACCGATAGATGCGAATGTACCTGGTGCGTCCGGTACGCCATTGACCGAACTGGTGTCGCCACCGCTACTGCCGGTATCAGCAGGATCGCCAATGGTGTATAGCTTAAGGCTAACTATTCGTACATCTACTGTACCTTGACCTGCACTTGCAAGCGTTCTAGTCGATCTTGTCCAGGTTAGCCACTGTCTACTGCCTGATTCAGCATTGTCGAGCACTCCTATTTTCGGCAAGTTATCGCCTGTGGCAGTCTGTAGGTCCATCCAGGCAGTTGATAACCTAACTGGATCAGCGACATTACCGGCCGACATAGTGACTATTTCAAGGTGCTCGTAGTCGGTGTAGTCGGTCGGCAGTACGAAACTGGTGACACCTGTACTGGTTGTACCGGTCTGGTCTTCATAATCCCTAAGAATCCGCTCACGTCCATAAGAGAAGTTATTCTCAAAGTAGGTAGTGAGCGATTGCAATGATGACCTCTGCGGTATTACATCACTGTCAGGTTGTACTGCGAGTTCGTCAGAGCTTTGCAGGTCTGCCGACGTGCGTTCTGTGAGATCACTAAAGGACTGTGCTGCCATTATGAGATTCCCGGATAATCAATAATCGTATCTGCGCCCCAGACAATACCAACTCCATTACCCCAGAGCAAGTCAAAATCACCCGTCGGCTCTGTAGGTGTTGAAGGTGTTCCGGCCGCTCCACCGGACCTTCTACCCCACCAGTAAAAGAATCGAGATGCAATGCTCATTAGAGGAATCCTGCCACGAATCCAGTCACCGTTGTGTCGGAGTCCTTGATCACGGCACGGCACAATAGAGGAATACCTGCAACGGCAACCGTGTCACCTGCAGACAGTCCTGCCAGGACATAGACGGTACCGCCAAACGAAACCACCTTGATCTTTCCGGCGGCCGACACCTGCACCACGAATCCTTCTGTTGCGACGTAGCCGTCTGCCCCGAGCGCTGATACTGTGACGACTTCGACGTCTTTCAGCGGTCCTTGCGGAACGTTGGGAAGATTACCGATATCGCTTCGACTTCCGTTCATCTATTTACCCCTTAAAAGGACGAAGTGAGACGCGCTGTGCTTGCATGCAAAGAAACCCACTCTAAAAATTTCTGACCTGCATGGTCTACGCCCCACTTCGTCGCGGATTATGCGTTGACGAATGCGATAGACGAAGCCGCATCGCCATGCCCAGACACGAACCAGCGATTGTTCCCGTTAGAGACAAACACTGCATAATCGCCTTCGGCAGAAGATGCTCCGAATCTCACCACGTCCAGCGCATCGTTTTTATTCACGGCGTCGGCGGCATTGACAGTCAGGATACCTCGCATACCACCCGAAGGTGTCTTTACGTCGAAGTTTCCAGTTCTATCGGCATTGTTGATCATACGAACGAGAAAGCCGATAGGCACGTCGCTTGGGCGCGGAAGTGTTGCCACCGCCGCGCCTGCTGCTGCTTGAATGAACGTCTTATCGTGATCTTCGTCGCTAACTGTGAACGAACCAGAATGGCTCTCGCCATGACCTCGAAACAACGCTTCGAGACGATCCTGGTTATACACCCGATTCTTAATCTGAAGATAGGTTAGTGCTGCCTTCTTGAATAGTTCAGCAACCATTATGTTCTCCTCTTAAGGAATGTCGTCGTAAATCGGACGATCTGGTAATGTCACGATTGGAATCATCAGTTTGGCGATTCCCGCAGAATTCCAGTTATTCACACCAAACACAAAGTTAGCGGCACCTGTATAGTTCGCCAACCAGTAATTAAATGCCGCGTGATCCTTTGGAAGCGCAGGCATTTCCGGCTTGAGTCGTCGATAGTTGTTCTTCGAGTCAATCGGTCGAACCGAACCTTGCGTCACCGCGATAGTACCACCTTGGTCAACGCTCCAAATAAAAATGCAAGCTGTGTTGGTTGTCATCGGCTCAAATGCCTTGCCTGTCAACCTGTCCCTAATAGGAACGGCAGTTTCGGGCACCGCCAACCTGGTATAGGCACGTCCACTAAGGACGTAATCAAATGCGCCCATTTCATAATTTTTGTCTGCACCTGCAGCCGTCATTACTACTCTGTCAAGTACGAAATCCACACCTGCGAATACGTTATATTCCATGTTAACCTCCTATAGGTCCTTAACTGCGACTTCGAGCACTGCCATCCATCCATCGTTTTGAATGAATGGTGCGCACCACATTGACGAGGCGACATATCCACGCTGACCGAGAGGGTCAGTCTTCGATACGACGCTATGGTGTATGTGTTGCGGTTTCATACTAGATTTTCCACGCAACGCCACGTCTGCCCATGAGTTTCGCCCAATCACGATGACCGGGTAGACATCAAGCCTTCCGTTGGCGGTTGATAGGTTGCCGGTATTACCTGTCGCCGCGCCTGCGCCTCTGTATGGAGCAAGCTCTGGGGACAGCATGAAACGGAACGATTCATCCGCTCCAATTTCCTCTTGACTTATCGGCTTGAAGCGCGAATATTCTGCGGTGGTTACAAAGCCTGGCATATCACGCAGGTCGTTTTCCAGGTCAGTATGGCAATAGACCACCCAGCCTGGTTCGATCGATCTGGTATTGAAATTCGCTGACGCAGAGATGATACGATTGACCATCTGGCAACGATTTTCCCGCAGGTTCCGTGCTATCGAGCGAAGATCACGCAACGAGATCCTGGAATAGACAGTCTCGCGTCCGCTGACTCCACTTGCGTAGAACCTGTTAGTGCATGCGCGTAGCGTGCCGTAGGCAATCATCTCCTTGAGAAGGCCCATACGTTCACCGCATTGTTCAACCATGTGCATGGGGATATTATCCTCGTACAGCATAGCTGACTTGTCGGTGTACTGATAGGCGCATCCGTATTGTTCCACCGTGGTCTGGACGTCGTGATACTGAATGTCGTCCGCGCGCGGTGTCACGCCTTCGGCTATGCGATGTTCGTCCGGATCAACTTTCGGACGGTTTATGTTGTTGTGTTCAGGGTTGGCGGTGGAAGCGCCATAAGGTAGCCAACGACGATACAGGATTGTATCTCCCTTGTTTCGTGGCATTGTTTTCATGTCCCCGCTTCGGCAAAGGACTTCGACGTGTATGGCGTGTTTGAGCATCTGACCTAGGATAAGGTTGATGCGACCCGCCTGGGTCGTATATTCCATAAGGAATCTCCATGAAGTTATTCACTGTCTTGTGCATCATGAAGCTGAAACTCGTTGTCGTCTTGCGAGGGCAACGATGGCGCAATCGGATCAGTCTCGGATTGCAATTTCCGCTTACGTGCGGATATTTAAAAGTATAGAACTTTTTTCTCCCAATCGGAAATTAGATTTAATCCACCGAGTTGAATCCTTTGATGAACATTTCCTCATCCGATAGTTGTTCAGGCGCTCTATTAGGCGCTGATTTAGGTTTATTAGTTGCGGCGGCCTTTAGACGGCTTTCATCAACCTTCGGTTTCTCTGGCGCTGATTCAGCCGGTTTGGTGTCATCCAGGTACTTCTGGTACATCCCAAACCATCCGTTTACATCGTCAGAGTTGTAGGCGTTGATTACATTTTGATCCTGCATTGGCAACCAAACGTTCATAAAATGCGGAGACTGGACCGTTTGCGACCAATCAGGGTAATCCTTGAATGCTATGTCGGCCTTGAGCCTATTCAATTCCCGCTGTTGTTTCTGGAGCAATTGTTCCATCTGTGGATCGACGGTCTGTGTATTGCCCAGCGTCTTGCTTATGTTATCGGTCAGCGCCAGCATATTCTCGCCAATCACCTTAAACCCCTTGCCAGATTCACCATAGTCCTCTTGCATGGCTTTGAACTCATCGGACTTGAGGTAGGCGTCGATTTCCTCACGCTGTTTTGCAAGCGCCTCTTTGGCGTTCTGCACATCTGCTGAAGGTTGAGCCTGCGCCGCCCCCCGAGGAGATAGCTCACCGCTTTCGTACTGTTTCAGCAATGCCTTGGTATACATGAGCTCAGAATTGAGCTCACCAAGTTTGCCCGAATTTGTCCGAACTAGTTGTTGGAGATCAGCGAAAGCGGCCGCATCTACACCTGGCGCCGCCGGCGCAGGATCTTCTGCGGGTGCAGGATCAGTCTTCGGTTCGTCAGTTTCTTCCGCCGCGGTTTGTGCATCAGGTTCCGGGTCGGTCGGCGCTGGATCAACTTTCGGCTCATTGTTTTCCGGTGCTTCCTCGTCCCCTTCGATTAAGACTTTGTTGAATCCAGCGAGAAATGCAGCCTCTGCGTCTGCGTCGTCTATTTCATCTTCTTGAACTTCCGCACCGAGTCCTTCTTCGGCTTGGTTTTCCGTGCTGGTCTCTTTTTGGTTTTCTTCATCGGGTGATAAGGCATCGTTTTCCTCGATATTGGTATCGGTTTCAGGTTCTGGCATTTCTTAACCTCTCTTTGTACTCTTCGACAACGCGTGACCACTTTTCCTGGTCAGACAATCGTGTTGTAAGCACGCGACACATATCTATGCGTCCGCGCAAAAACTGTGTTTCCTCAAAATCCATTGACTTGCGTTCAAGTTTCTTTGAATCCAATTGTATAACCTCTTCCAAGAGGTCAATGATCACCTTGCGACTGTCTACGTCTATGATCATGAACGCATCTCCCTCAATTTATTCTCACGCTCGATTGCGCGGGTATTGGCGTTGCTACTGACCTCGAGTTGCTTGAGATTGGCTTCCGTCTGTGCCTTGGCTTTCAGTTCAACCAGCTTGGCTTTTATGTTGTTGAGATTGATCTGAAGGTTACCGCCAAGCTCTGCTTGCTTAATTTGAGCTTCCATCGTGCGCAGTTCCCGATCAATCTCATTGCGATCTGCACCTTCGCTACGACGGAGTTTCTCGATATCCCAGCGCAATGCGCGCTCTTCGGATTTATCGAGACTCATCTGCTCGAGTTTCTGCTGGTCTATCTGGCTACGTTGCTGTGCGATCTCAAGACGCGGATCTGGTGGCGGTTGCAACATTTGTTCCACAATACCCTGCCATTCCTCGTCGCTGTAAGTTAGCTCTTCGAAGCGCATGCGCATGGAGCGCACGAGTTTTTCCATGACTTTCGCAGGGTCGATTTTGTACATAGGTTGCTGTGCATACTGCATCAGCTCGCGTAGCGAAATGCTTTGCTCGTCCATTTCCACGAGCGCGGCGCTACCCTTAGCCACGATTTCCATCTCCTGCTTTTCAGAATCGTCTGGTCCGTACTGCAGAAGGTACTCGTAATAGCGCTGTATATGAGGCTTGGTGATTTTTTCGTCAAACGTTCCTGCCAGTCTTCGCAGGGGCGATGCGGCGTTCTCCTGTAGCAGTTTCATACCGCCAACTGTCTCTGGTGTGCCGCTAGAAACTTGTCCCTGTAAAAGCAACGGCATACCGGTAGTGGACTCGCTGAATGTCATCGCCATATCAGCAATGGCCGCAAGCTCTCCCTGGAACATAGGTATTTCAATGGGTACCACGCCCATGCGCGGGTCATTGTTCTCTGGATCGTCGGTAAATTCCCAGACCTTGTACGGCTCGATCCGCCAGCTATTGTTCTGCGGTCGCACCGATCTAGTATCGATCATGAACATGGGGCCGCCGGCGATTCCGGCATTGTCCATCATGTTCCGGACTGCTCCGTTGATAATGCGTTGTGCGTTGCGAATCAGGCGCGGTATACCACGACCCCAGGGTACCGCTGCACGTTGCGACCAGACGAAATAATCGTAAGGTATTGCTCCGCTGTCAAGCACATTCAGCGCCAGGTAAATCAACTTATCGTTGACCATCTCACCGTACATAGGAATGTCTATGAGCGAGTTTTCCGCATCTGATTCGTCATCAAACGTCACTTCTTTGCCGATTGATTCCAATACATCCAGCTCTATGCGAGAATAGAAATACCAGCGCACATAGCTACCCTTTCGCTCATTATTCGGCACACCCAGATGATCACGCTTATCCATAGCGTCATCCTGCATCGGATCTTCCGATAGGAGTTTGATTATCTGTTGCCGATAGTAGCGAGAATCTTTCAACAGTTCGCGCAGATCAGTTTGGTTTATGACCTCACGCTCAAAATGAAAACTGCCTTTCTGGGGGTTCTCCCTCGAATCCGGATCAGGGAAGCAATTCCACGGATCGACTCTTGACGAGGTAGGACGTAGATCATCCACGATACGCATTTTGCCACCTTCTACAGCGACTTTCTGCATCTGCATGGGTACAGGGCCGCGTAGTACGCCAGTACCAAGCCGCGCGGCATCGTCGATCACCTGCCGAAGCTCCGCCTGGTAGTTGGAAGCCACGAGCCAGTCCTCGATCCGTTTCTGTGCTTTGCGTGCTGACTCACGTGCTTCTTCACGAATCGCTACAGTCTCGTCGATCACCTGCTGACGTTTGGACTGTATAGCTTCCGCCATGTGTTCCTCGTCCACATACGCATCCTGATTTTGTTCCAGGTCATCGCGTATCTGTACTTCTACTTCAGGAGGGATATCGCCTGCCGCGATCTCTTCCATGTAGGTGATTGGAGTTGGTTCGATGGACCAGTTGCGCTCGTTGTTGCGCACAAGCAGATCCGATGTGCGAGCACTGGCGGTCTCGGTGTAAGGACGGGTGACGTTGATGGAAACCGTCGAACGTCTCATCGTTGCGGTATTCCTCGGTTCCTGGTTGCCCTCGAAAATGTCTTTCTGTCGCATTTCCGAGTTTGGCAACGAACCGTCTTCACCCTCGAAAAAATGCTCATCTTCTGCCCACTCTGTCTCGATATTGAGACGTTTGCGGTAGTTTATCGCTTCCTCTCGCATGCGACAAAGACGCGCAGAGATATGGTTCAGCTTTCCGAGTTGCTCTTCGCCTAGCTGACCGTTTTCGGCCCTATCAACCAGTTTCATGGCAGGATTTTACTTGAGTCAGCTTTCCACTTCGTATTTTTCGATTGACAAGACGAAATCTGCGTTGACGATATATACGACTTCATCATCATGACCATGATCAAAGAACCAAATAAAACCTTGCTGAAAGTCAATCGAGTCGGCTAGTACGAACAAATTCTCGCGCCCGATTGATGGCTCGAAAGTAATCTCGTATTTTTTCATGTGTTTAAACTCCAAGTTGAGTTTGGATTGTACACAAAAACACGGTGACTTGAAAAGGTTACAAAATTGGAGGGTTTTCGTTTGTGACTGTAACCTGTTACTGTTACTTAGGTTACGTCGTGGTTGGTGAGTCGGGGAGCAACGTGCAAAGGTCACCCTTACCCAGATACGAAAATCTGAGGTCCTTTGCACGCCATACGCCCTGGCCGGAGCCGTCGTATCGCTACGTGGTGCGCGGTTCGTCGATAGCCGCTACGCACTAGTCAGTTTCTCTACTCTATCGAGTATCCTGCTTGCAGTTCTAACTCAGGTCTTGCAATTTACTCTGCAGGTCCTCCCGCTTGTAAACCTTGCTCAAAAAATGAGCAGACTTGGCCGCGGTGGGTTTGGTTATTCTCGTCAACCAAGTCAGGTTAAATTCTACGACGTGAAAATCGCTTTATCAACAATCTTTTTTGCTTTAGCTCTCAATTGAACCATTTTGTACTTTTGAATCAAGTCAGATATGACGCCTGGCTTAAGTCCACCATAAGGATTGCTCGGCTTCCATATTGCCATCCTTTGCTTCACATACGCAAGATTGCTCGGACGGCACACGTAGTATTCAGAACCGCTCGAGCTAAGCAAGTCCCGCCAGATCTCCTGGTACTCGGTGAGCTTGCCATTCTCGCGCTTACATTCCACCCATACTATCCGCTCACGTATAAACACATCGTCGGGAAACCCAGGGTTGGACCCTTTCGACCGAAGCGTGTGATATCGCAACCAGCCAATCACCTCGGCATAGTCCTTCAGCTCTCGTTCCAGTTCAGCTTCCGTGACTTCCTCGAGTAGTTTCTGCTGAACCTGCGCCTGGCTCATTTCCTGGGGGTCTTTCTTAGTCATAGTTTCAATTTTCTCACTTTCAACAACTCGCCATTATTTAGCTTTTCAAGCGCTTCGACGTATACCTCGCGCGTAATCAGCACTAAATCGAAAAGCACAAATAGAAATTCTTTCTGCCCTTCAATGTCGTCAAAAAGGGCGAATTGATTGTATACCGACATCATTTCTTCATACGTTTTGATCACATAATTTTCACGTTCCCACGGATACATTCGCGGGGTATCTGTGCGTTTCCCGTCCTTATCCATTCATCCTCACTCGTGAACGTGCAATGATCAATCCCAAACAAAACCCCATGATTATCGCTATGGGCAAGGGAAGTATCTGCGATAGAAGCAAGAGCACACCCACGCAAATGACAATGAGGAATTTAATCATCGTCATTTTCTTGCCTTCCATATTGTTCTTCAAGCGCTTCGGGATCTGTCTCGCGTATAGCGTTCTCCTCATTAGGCTCGTATTGTGCCCAACCATTTAATGCATCGAGGATTTCCTCGGCCACCTTACGATCCTCGATTGACTCCTTGCGATTACCGGCAGTCTTCCTCATCTGCTTCTCGATAAGTTCGTACTCTGCACCGCTCATCGTGACCTGGTACTGCGTCAAGATTTTCAACTCCATAATGGAACCTTCGTTTTCTATGATTAACATTAGTAATTCTAGTAAAACAATCGCCAAAACAAAAGGAAAAATTCGTGAAATTCATGCTTGGCGAACTCTTTTGTGGCGCAGGCGGAATAACCTTGGGAGCAAGAGAATGTCAATACAAAGACTATGCCTACGAATCCGCCTGGTTGACGGATAACGACCCTTACGCGCTCAAAACAATCGAGCACAATCTACCAGACCTCGCTGATAAAACCATCCTATCAGACATTCGAGAACTCGACCTGAACTCTTTGCCACCTATTGACGGACTCTGCTTCGGATTTCCATGCAACAGCTTTTCATACATGGGACACATGAGGCTTTTCGACGATCCGCTTTACGGAGACCTCTACAAGTACGGAGTCCAGGCACTGCACATACACCAACCCAGTTTCTTCCTCGCTGAAAACACCCGAGGCATCGCAATCGATCAATCCTTCTATCAAAAATTCATCAGAGAATTGAGCACCGCAGGTAGAGGCTACATCGTCAAGCCAAAACTCTATGACTTCTCACTGTACGGAGTCCCGCAGAAGCGAAAACGATTCATGATCGTAGGCACCAGGAAAGACCTCAACATAGACTTTAGACACCTGGAAGTGGACGGACTGTTTCAAAACTTCAATCGCAAGACCGTCAACGTCAAAACCACCTTTGAAAACCTTCCTGGTGATCTTCCAAACAATGAGAACGTAAAACACACGCCAGAATTCATAAAGCGAATCTCCTCCCTTAAACAAGGCGATTCAATCGGACTCAAAGACAAGCCACATCTAAAATCCTCTATAGCCGTATACGATAGACGTCTCATTGCAGAGCAACCATCCTGGACAATCACCGCAGCTCGATCTCACCTATATCATCCGTGCCATGACAGAGCGCTCACCAATCGAGAATATGCACGCCTTCAAACCTTCCCGGACGACTATGTGTTTACCGGCGGAACAACCAGAGTCAAAAAACAGATCGGCGAGGCAGTCCCGCCACTCGGCGCTAAAATCGTACTTCAACAGGTCTTACAGTCCTTAGTAGCGGCCCAGATTAACCCATTGCAATACTGATATATCCATGCCAAAGTTAAATGCACCATTCCCCTACTTCGGCGGTAAAAAGAGGTGGAACGATAAAGTCTGGGAAAGATTCGGAGAAGCTCACACCTACATAGAACCATTCGCAGGATCACTAGCCGTTTTACTCGGAAACCCTAAACCCGCCAAGCGCGAGATCGTTTGCGATACGCACAGCGCCGTATGCAATTTCTGGCGAGCCGTCAAAGCCGATCCCGAGCAGGTCGCCAGCTATGCAACCAACCCCACCATACATCAGGATTTAACCGCTCGACATCGCTGGCTCATCGAGTACTTTACGGAGAATCACGCTAAGTTTGAAACCGACCCAGACTACTACGACTGCAAAGCCGCGGGTTGGTGGTGCTGGGGCATGAGCAACTGGATCGGTGGCAATTTCTGCGACTATGGAGGAAGTTCGCAACATAACCTAATTCCATTCGTGGGCAATCATGGTCAGGGGCAGGGATTGAACGCACAGCGCACTCATAAAGACAAAATTCCGAATGTGAAAGATGGAGGTGGGCGGGGCGTCAACGCACAAAGAAACGTGAGAGACCAGCGTCCTTCCGTACAGCTTAGCGGCGCAGGTCGGGGCGTCAACGCCCAGCGACAATCAGACCAAATCCCTTATGTGCGTTCAAGCGGCGGCGGTAGAGGAGTCAATTCACAGACCACTCATACCAACGACCACTACGAATTCGTCCTCAATACGATGCAACAACTCGCAGAAAGACTGTTTAAGGTCATCGTCCTTAATCGTTCATGGGAGTCAGCACTCACAAACTCAATGATCGGAACGCAACACCGAGACAAAGTCTGCATATTCGTCGATCCGCCATATATCCTAGACCAGCGCACAGCCTCTCTCTATCACACCGACGCAAGCAAGCTAAGCAACACCATAGCACACGAGTCCTATCAGTGGTGCGTCAAACATGGCGACCAATTCCGTATAGCCTACGCCTCACATGAAGGCGATTTTGACGTGCCACCAGGTTGGACCGTAGAGACGCAGTCCATGACCGGTAAAAATCTCGACCAGATCATGTTCTCGCCAACCTGTATAGGCAAAGACCCAGGGACACTTTTTGACCACTAATATGACCAAAAATAAAGAACAACTCAAAAAAGACTTACAGTACCAAAAAGAATACCGTGCGAAAAATCGCGACAAAATAATCGCATACGCACGTCAGTACAGAGCCAACCCTCAGAACCAAGAAAAAATCCTGGCATACCGAAAACGCTATCAAGCCAGAAATAAAGAAAAACTCAAAGCACAAAACAAGGCCTATAGAGCACGAAAAAAAGAACAAAAACTCCAGGAAACCATAGAGCGCCTTACTAAACTTAACGAGATCCGCAAACTTCAAAGGAAACCAAAATGAGCGGCACACACTACAAAATATGTCTTCATATAAGTCTGGTCACAATGCCGGAATTACCGTGCGAGTCGTACAAGATCAACGACCTAGCAGTTGCTATGGCTCATGCACGGACACTATACAGAATTCTTGGATCACAGTTTGATGGGATCGACGTGAAACTTTGGAAGTTAGACAACGAAGACTGGGTAGAGATAGATATGTACACTGGGAAAAGAGAGAACGGAGTCTCACAATGACCAAAATACAGGAATGGAACCATCCAGACCTCAATTTACTGCCTAGCGACAGTCTGAAAATGCTTTATACGATTAAGTTACGTTATCCAAGTCACGAGCACCCTCACGGTGGCTACTCAATTCTGGAACCGCATGACAACCTGGATCGCAACGAATCGTTGATTTGGCTGGATGAACGTCTCAAAGAGTCGGACGAACATCAGGCGATGACAGGGGGTAACGTGTGGGTGCATAGGTGGACAGGAACTAACTGGCTCCTATTTACATCACATAGTTTTACCAATCTCAGTCAAATGGTGGAATTCATGGACCAGCGAAATGATTAAGCAAAGAGGATGACAATGAAACTTAAACCACACTGCTACGTGGTATCGTCCAATCGAGATGGACCAAACTGGTACTACGGACTACAGGATGCACTGGACAATATCGAACACGCA
>Ga0209021_1003460_pt1 | contig 12560 bp, 4 predicted proteins | sample PinacodermFT_FD_187299 | JGI IMG/M metagenome (GOLD analysis project Ga0209021, IMG submission 187299) | Host-associated microbial community of the marine sponge Aplysina aerophoba from Gulf of Piran - sponge pinacoderm, lysed by freeze-thaw... | ecosystem: Host-associated > Porifera > Sponge >... | reverse complement strand
CCCGGCCCCCGCCACGAAACCCCAACATGTTGCGCTTGCCCCGAGGATCGTGCTACGCAGGCAACATGCGCCATTGGAAACGTATAACCGAAGCGACGACTCTGCACACCTCTGCACTAAAGTGCGCAGTGCCGAAATGTATAGTCGGTTGTATACAAAGGCTTGGAGCACTCCCCGTGAGCGATCCGGGTAACACTCTGACGCTCATGAGGAATTTCGCTTCGATGGTGATCGACGGTGATCCGGTGCCGGCTCGGAAGCCGTCGTCCAGGTACGTCGGCGCCGCCGAACGTGATATTGCGCGGGGTTCACAGTGGTAGCCACGCTGGCCCAGGCGGCCTCGGCCGCCTACTACCTGGAGAGCCAGCGCTCGTTCCGCCATCCCAACGAGTACTACACGGCGGGCGAGGAGCCGGACGGGGTGTGGTTCAACCCGAAGGACATCTTCGGCCTGGAGGACGGCGGCAAGGTCGACAGCGGCCATTTCCACCACCTCTACCACGGATTTGCGCCGGACGGCTCGGGCAGGCTGACGCGGAACGCCGGCAGCGAGAAGCGCTCGCCGGGCCTCGACATGACCTTCAGTGCGGACAAGAGCGTGTCCGCTTTCTGGGCGATCGCCGATCCCGAGCTGCGCGGCCAGATCGAGCAGGCTCACAACGATGCAGCAAGGGTCGCGCTGGAGGAGACGGTGTTCCGCCATTGCGGGTTCACCCGCATCCGCGACCGCGAGGGGCAGATCCACGTGCTGCCTGCCGATCTCATGGCGGCGATGTTCCAGCACGGCACCAGCCGAGACAACGACCCGCAGCTTCACACCCACTTCGTGATCTTCAACGCGGCTAGGGCGCAGGACGACGGCAAGTGGCGGGCCATGCACCAGCACCCGGTCTACGGCTGGGCCAAGGCGGCGGGCGCCGTCTACCGCAACGCACTGGCTAGGAACCTTCAGCAGCAACTCGGTCTGCCGATGGAGCAGTACGGCCTGGACGGGGAGTTCACCCGGATCGCAGGCGTCCCGGAGGACCTCGCCGCCCATTGGTCGAAGCGGCGCGCGGCGATCGTCGAAGCGGCGAACGACATGGGCTTCAAGGTCGAGGGAAACGCGGCGCGCGCGGCGGCGGCGAACAAGATCACGCGGGCGGGCAAATCGCCCGACAACGACCCCCAAGGTCAGGCACCGGCGCTGGCGCGAAGAGTCGCAGGGGTTCTGCGAGCGGGAGGAACTGATCGCCTCTCTCATGGGCGAAGCCGAGGTCATCAGCCAGGAGCAGCTGCGTGAGCTGACAGACGCGCTCGAAGCCCTGCCGGAGCGGCTGACGCGCGAGGAAGCGGTGTTCCGGCTTCCGGACACCGTGGAGCGGGTGGGCAACGCCACCGCCGGTCTGATAGGCCGGGAAGCGGTGGCCACTTCCATAGAGCGCGTGCTGCGACACCCGGAAGTGGTGCGCCTCACGCGCATCCCCCGCTCGGCCGAGGGCCGGGCGGACATGGCGCATACCAGGCTCTACACCACGGGGCGCACGCTCGAGATGGAGCAGGCGCTCCGCGAGATGGCCGCCGGCATGGCGGCGGAGACGGGCCATGCGCTCCCCGCCCAGGCAGTCGAGGAGAAGATCGCATCGCTCAAGGAACAGGGCTATCCGCTGAGCGATGAGCAGACGGCGGCGGTCCGTGCCGTTGCCGGAGGGCAGGGACGCGTCGCGATCGTGGAGGGCGCGGCGGGCTCGGGCAAGACCACCACCTTGAGGCCGATCGCCGACCTCCGCCGCGAGCACGGGGGGACGGTGATCGCCACCGCGGTCGCCTGGCGGACGGCGGTGGCGCTCGGCAACGATCTCGAAGCTCGGCCCTTCTGTGTCGACAAGCTGCTGAAGCTGGCGGCGAAGAACAGCGTCGAGATCGACGGCGGCACCACCATCGTGGTGGACGAAGCGGGAATGCTGTCGACGCGGCAGGCACATCACGTGCTGCGTCTCGCGGAGCGCCACGGGGCGAAGGTGGTGTTCGTGGGCGACAAGCGCCAGCAGCAGCCGGTGGAGGCGGGGCCGGGCTTGCGGCTGATCCGGGACGCGGTAGGCAGCGTCCGCGTCGACCGCATCCGGCGCCAGAAACCGGACATCGAGGACGTACTCGTCCATGTCCACGGCGAGTCTCCGTCCGCGGCCCGCTTCCGGGGCGGGCTGATGGCGGACGATGAGCGCGCGCGCATTCTCGCCGACTACGAGGCGATGAAAGAGAAGCCTGTATTCACACCCTGGCAGGTCAAGGTGTCGGAGGCGCTCAGGGACGGGGACGCGGAAACGGCGATCATCGCCTGGCACGAGCGGGGCAGGTTCCATCTCGGATACGACGAGGAACGGACGCTGACCGCGCTGGCGGATGAGTGGAACCGCTACACGAAGCAGCACCCCGACAAGACCGCCGTGGTGCTGGCGCGCACCCGCGCCGAGGTGCGGGTGCTGTCGCACCTGATGCGCGAGAAGCGATTTGCCCGGCAAAATGTGGAAGACGTCAAGCACGTCACAATAACGGTGAGCCAGGGCACCGAGGACGAGCGGAAGGCGTCTCCGCTGGAGATAGCCGTCGGCGACCGGCTTCGCATCGGCGCCACCCACTGGGGGAAGCGGCTCTTCAACGGCACCGTGGTCACGGTGGAGGATTTGCGGGTCGAACGGCATGGGACCGGGACGGAGGCGGAGGGTCGGGGGCCGGAGGGCCCGGGTGCGGGCAAGCCCTCCGTATCGATATCGGCGCGCACCGACGACGGGCGTGTGGTGACGTTCCGGCACGACGAGATCCGCGACTGGTACGGCAATGTCCGCCTCGACCACGGCTATGCGCTAACCATCGCCGCCGCCCAGGGGCTGACCGTGGACCGGGCGTTCCTGCTGGCCGACGACCGGCCGGCGCGGGAGACCATTTACCCGGCGGGGACGCGCCACCGCGACGCGATCGACGTCTATGTCAACCGCGCCCCGCTGGCTCTCGACGTGGCCGACCGCAGGGCGGACAGCGACCGGGAGGCGCCGGTCACCGACGGCGAGATCAGGGCGCATCTGGCGGAGCGCTGGTCGCGGTCGGCGCCCAAGGAGGCGGCGCTCGACTACGTGGGGGACGGAGAGTGGGAGGACCTCGCCGAGGGAGCGCGCCGGGGCCGCGTCGGCGGCGGCCGCGGAGATACGGATGGCGTCCGCGCCGCCGCCAACGACAACGCGCTATCACGCATTGCGCGCGACGTGCGGCGCACCGCCTTCGCCTGGCGCCATGCCGCGGCGGTCGACGCCTTCGCCGCCGGCCGGCAGGAGGTGGTGGCGGCGTGGGACGAGCTGCGCGAGAGGACACGCGCGGACGGCGACGCGGTGGCCTTGAGCGATCCCTATCGCGAGACCCTGAACCGCCATGCGGCACTGCTGAGACAGGCCGACCCCTTCCGGGCGCGCCCCGAGGCCTTCGCCTCGCTTCTGGCCGAGCGCGCCCGCATCGGGCGCGGCGACCTCGAAGAATTCAAGACGCTGCACGAACGCGCCCGCCGCCACCGCCGCGCCGCGACCATGCGGCAGTCTCATCGCACCAGGCGGGCGGTCGAACGGCAAGTGTCCCCGGCGGAGACACGCGAGGACGTGCGGCCCGCGCACGTGGAGACCGTGGAGGCGGCCTCGCTCGTTCCGCCCGACTGGCTCGAATCCGTCCCGCCTCCGACCGACGAGGAACATGCCGAGGCGGCGTGGGAGGCGCACGAGGACCTGGCGCCGCCTGCCCCGGAGCCCCCGAAGCCGGACTGGCGATCCGCCTGGGAGCCGGTGATAGGGGAGTGGAACGCGCTGATCGACCGTGCCCGGCAGTCAGGCACGATCGCCTTCTACATGAAGGGCTATTCGGAATTGATCCCGCGCATCCGGGCGCTCACGGAGAACCCGGACGTTCCGGCCGACAGGCGGGAGTCTCTGGTCCCGTTGCTGGAGAGTCACGAGCGCCACCTCACGGCGCGCAAGCGGGTGGAGGACTTCCTCGATGCCGCCGAGCGGCACAGGCACCGGCGCAACGCTCTCGAGCAGCCTTCGGACGAGACCGGAGTGGCGGTCACGCAGGCGCCCGGCTATGGCAGGTGGAGAAAGACGGCCGACCGCCTTCTGCGGGAAGGCAAGGCAATCCTCGCCGACCGCATCTGCGGTCCCCATCTCGACCGCATCTCCTCGGTCCGCGAGCTCGCGGAGGTGCGGGTCTCCAGCCTCGGCGAGACCATCCGCGACGACGCCCGGGAGCTGGCGGAGGCCGAACGGGAGGCGCGAGAGCGGCGACGGCTGAACCGGGAGCTGGCCCGCCTCAGGTTCGCGGCGGATGCCGGCACGGCGGCGCAACCGGACCCGGCGCCGGCCGCCGCCGCCGAAGACACGCGGCCGGACAAGCTGCTTTGGCGGCTTCGCCGGATCCACGACTGGGACGGGCGCCTAGCGGAGACCGAGAGGCAGGCCGCGATCAAGGCCGCGACGCGGGCCTCCCTGGAGGGCTGGGAGAGCCTTCGGGATCGCTGGAACGTGCAAGTGGACCACGCCGGGCGAGAGGGCGTCCACGTCATCTACACCGCCGAGTACGAAACTCTGTACAGGGAACTTCAGTCTCTCGTCCGCCGCGATCCCCACTTGCCCCAAGAGGTCCGCTCGGAGATCGACCGCGTGATCTACGCGGTTGGCGCGGCGGAGAGAACTCGTGACCACGTCGTGCAGCACGGTGCTGCCATTGCGGCTAGGCTGGCCCGCCGCCGCGAGATGCTGGACTCCGCGTGGTCGTGGGACAAGCGTGCCTTCGTGGACCGCGAACACTACGGCGCGTGGAGGCGGCACACCGAGAAGGCGGTGGAAGCCGCCGAGAGCCTGCTGTCCGAACCGAAGGGCTACGGCGTCCACCTCCAGGGTCTGAGCCGTCTCGGCCTCCAATCCGTGGTCACCGGCGCGCGCGGGATGCTGGCCGATGACGATCGTCAGATGGCGGAGGCCCTGGTGCCCGAGCGCAAGGGCGACGACCCGCGCCGGAGGGAGGAGCGCATCGCCGCCCTTCTCGACGACCCGGAGAAGCTGCGCGAGCTGCACAGGCGGCAGATCGAGCGGAGGGAGGCGCGCAAGGCCGACCGGCGGCGGCGCAAGGGGCGGTATCAGGTCCGCAGCATGCGGATGTAGACCGGCCAAGACCGGACGGCAATGAGATCTCTCCTCCCTGCCCCAGCTGGGGGTCTTGCTCACCGCGCCCTGTTCCACCGACAAGGGCGACGGCAGCTTACATATATGGTCGCTTGCTGGTCTGGATACTCCGTTCTAGGTGACGAATCGGGTGTACAATGGGTACACTGGTCACATGGCGCCCAAAGACGTGGCATTCAAACTCAGAATCGACGAAGAACTGCGGCGCGACTTCGTCCAAGCGTGCCAAGCGGAGGATCGTCCCGCCGCTCAGGTAGTTCGTCAGTTCATGCGCGCTTACGTCGCAGCGCGCCAGTCCACCCCTCGTGCTGCACGACCGACTCAACTGGGAACCACTACCGAGGAGGCCAAGCAAGAGCAAGGACAAGGTGTTTGAATGCGAAGAAATAGCCAAATCGAGGACAATGCGAACCTGGAGGAGACTGCGGCATCTATTCGTGCAGCCGACCTTTTTTGCGGAGTAGGGGGCCTTACGAGAGGGCTGGAGGTCGCAGGTATACGCGTAGAACTGGGAATCGACATCGATCCAGCGTGCGAATATCCTTTCACGGCAAACAATGGAGCCGAGTTTCTGCTTAAGTCTGTCGAAGATGTTACTTCGGCCGACATTTCCGATGCTTTCGATGGCGCAGCATTCAAACTCCTCGCAGGATGTGCGCCTTGCCAACGGTTCTCGACCTACAGTCAGGTCTGGTCTCGCCCCTCCGATGAACGTTGGAACCTCCTCGAACATTTCTCCCGCCTCGTAAGAGAGACCGGCCCGCATTTCGTCACGATGGAAAACGTCCCGCCTCTGGCGCGCGAGGATGTGTTCGCCGATTTCGTGGATGTCCTCGGAGACGAAGGATTTCATGTCTTCCACGCAGTGGTCAACTGTGCCGACTACGGTGTTCCTCAGCAGCGCCGACGATTGGTCGTACTGGCGTCAACGCTCGGTCCGATAGAACTCATTTGTCCAACCACTCCGGAGGGTCGTCGGATCACGGTCAAAGAGGCCATCGGAGACATGCCTCCGCTGGTGGCAGGCGAGGTTTACCAAGAGGATCCTTTGCACCGTGCTTGTGAATTGTCCCCGTTAAATCTAGAGCGAGTTCGGGCGTCCAAACCCGGTGGAACCTGGCGTGATTGGGACGAGAGCCTCCGGGCCGCGTGCCATAAGAAGAAGTCAGGTAAGACCTATCCCAGTGTGTACGGCCGGATGACCTGGGACGATCCGTCTCCCACGATGACGACGCAATACTATGGCTTCGGCAACGGACGCTTCGGGCATCCGGACCAAGACCGTGCCATTTCGTTGCGTGAGGGAGCCATCCTACAAAGCTTTCCGAAGAGCTATGAGTTTGTTCCAAAGGGCAATCCCATCTACAGGAAGACCGTCGGTCGCCTTATCGGCAATGCCGTTCCAGTCAATCTCGGGGCGGCGATCGGAAAGAGCATCGTGCTTCATGTCGAGGAATGGCTCGATTCGCAGGATCGAGTTGCGTGACATCTCCTCTCCCTGCATCACGAAACTACAGCATTCAGTCGCGCATCGTCTCCCCGCCGGAGCCCGGACAATTGGTGCAAGTGCGACGGCGCCAGTGGATCGTGGCCGAGGTGCACGCATCCACCGGCGGCAACGGACATACGACACAGCAACACTACCTGACGCTTTCATCGATTGGCGAAGATAGCCTCGGCGAGCAGCTCGAAGTCATCTGGGAAATCGAGCCCGGCGCACATGTCATTGAGCGCGCCGGCCTGCCAGCGATAACCGGCCAGGACGACACTGATGAACTCGAAGCCTTCCTTGATGCCGTTCGCTGGGGCGCCGCGACCAGCGCGGATCGTGGTTTCTTGCAGGCACCGTTTCGGAGCGGCGTTAGTATCGAGGACTTCCAGCTCGACCCGCTGGTTCGCGCGATAGACATGGCCCGTGCCAATCTTCTCATCGCCGACGATGTTGGTCTCGGTAAGACGATCGAAGCGGGGCTGGTAATACAGGAATTGCTGCTCAGGCACCGCGCCCGGACCATTCTCGTAGTCTGCCCGGCGTCGCTTCAGGAGAAGTGGCGGGTCGAGATGCTCGAGAAATTCGGGCTCGAGTTCAAAATCGTGAACACCGACTATGTCAAGGCACTCCGACGTAGCCGCGGGCTACACGTCAATCCTTGGACCTCCTTCCCGCGCCTGATCGCGTCGGTGGACTGGCTGAAGTCGGGTGACGCATTCAGGGCGCTGCGCGACGTTCTCCCGCCGCGCGCCAGTTATCCCAGAAAATTCGACGTTCTCGTCGTCGACGAGGCCCACAATGTCGCCCCTGCGGGATCGCCGCACTACGTTCTCGAAAGCCAGCGAACCCGGTTGGTCCGAACTATTTCGCCGCATTTTCAGCACCGGCTGTTTCTCACGGCGACGCCGCACAACGGTTATACGCATTCCTTCACTTCGCTGCTTGAATTGCTCGACGATCAGCGCTTTTCCCGCAATATCCTGCCAGACGAAAAGCAGCTCTCGCAGGTGATGATCCGCAGGCTGAAGACCGATCTTGTCGACGGCGACGGAAACCCGATCTACCCCACCCGGAATTTGCAAGCGTTGTCGGTGCCGTTCACGCCGAACGAACGAGCGATCCACGGAACGCTCCACGCCTACTGCCGAAGCCGGGAAAGAACATGCATGGATCGCGGTGCCGTCGGCACGAAGTTCGTCAACGGGCTGCTGAAGAAGCGGCTGTTTTCGTCTCCGGCGGCGTTCGCGTCGACGCTGGAGAAACACTTCGAGACGCTGAACTCCGCCAAGCCTCCCGAAGCTCTCGACCCACTAGAAGATCGCATACTTCGCAAGGCGATTCTCAAGGCCGACGAAGACTATGCTGACGATGCCGAGGTCGAAGCGGCACAGGTAGAAGCGGTCGAAGAAGCGTCCAAACGGACCGCGCCGCTGACCGACGAGGAACGACGACTGCTTGGCGAAATGCGTACTTGGGCGCAGGGGGCAAGACATCGAATCGACTCTAAGGCTGGCGCGATCCTCGACTGGATCGAAAACAATCTCAAAGCCGGTGGCGTGTGGAGCGACAGGCGTGTGATCCTGTTCACCGAGTACCGCGCCACTCTCCAGTGGTTGCACGAGATTCTGGCGACGAGAGGTTACGGCGGCGACCGCCTCGGCATCATCCATGGTGGTGTAAACCACGACGACCGTGAAGTCATTAAGGCCGCCTTCCAAACCAACCCGCAGGACGCGGAGATTCGCATCCTTCTGGCTACGGATGCCGCGTCTGAAGGCATCGATTTGCAAAACTACTGCAACTGTCTGATTCACGTCGAGATCCCATACAACCCCAACGTCATGGAGCAGCGCAATGGTCGGGTCGATCGGCATGGACAGAAGCAGAACGAAGTCCTGATCTGGCATCCCGTCGATGGTGGCGACGCCCAGCGCGACACCTTTGGCGGTCACAAGGACGACATCATCCGTGCACTCAGAAAACTGGAAGCCATGCGTGCCGACATGGGGAGCGTGAACCCGGTCATCGCTCCCCAAATGGCGGGCCTGATCGAAGGATCGCAGCGCGAACTGGATACGCTGGAAGCCGAAGCGCGGGCGACACGCGCCCGACGGTTCGTTCGCGCCGAGCGCCAGCTCCAGGAGCGTGTCGCAAGGCTACATGACAGGTTGCAGGAGACGCGCAAGGATTTCCACCTGACGCCTCACCGCATTTGCAAGGCAGTGAGCGCCGGATTGGCGCTCGCGGGAAAGCCTCCCCTCAAGCCGTTCGAGCTGGAGGGTACGCCGAACGGAACGGTCTTCCAGATGCCTGCATTAACGGGGTCGTGGGCACGGTGTAGGGAGGGCTTGCGCCACCCTCATACGAAAGAACAGCGCCCTATCACGTTCGATCATGATATCGCCAAGGACCGCGACGACGTCGTGCTGGTTCACCTCAATCATCGCCTCGTGCAGATGTGTCTGCGACTCATGCGGGCGGAAGTCTGGGCCCAGAACGACGTCAAGAAGCTGCACCGCGTCGATGTTCGCACGCTGCAGGATTCAGTTCTCGATGGTCCGGCGCTGGCCGTCGTATCCCGTCTCGTCATCACGGGCGGAACCCACCACCGCCTGCACGAAGAGTTGACTGTGTCCGGCGGGTATTTCATGGACGGTTCGTTCGCGCGTGAATCGCGCGTTACGCAAGTCGATCAGTGGCTCGACGAGGCGTTGCCGTATCGTGCCGAAGAAGGATTGTTCTCGGTGCTCGCTGGCGAATTCGACCAACACCAGGACACGATCTTGCGCGCGGTTGCAGCACGGTCTTCGGATCGTCTACGCAACTTGCAGAATACGCTACAGAACCGCAAACGTCAGGAAATAGACAATATCACCGCTGTACTGAACGAACTCGCCCGCGCGATCGAAGAGGAATTGAAAGCCGGTCCTAAGCCGGAACAGCTCGACTTGTTTAATGATGACGAGCGAACCCAGCTTCGCCGGGACGTAGAGGCACTGAACGCGCGTCTTGCCCGACTACCGGATGAGAAGGAGCAGGAAGTCCAAGCCATCCAAGCCCGTTATCAGGACTTTGTGGACCACACTTTCCCGGTTGCAGTGGTATTCCTCATTCCGGAGTCCACAGCGCGAAAGGGAAGCGGATGACGGATTTCAGCCGGCATGGTGAATGGCTTTCCTTGATTGACGTATCAGGTCCTTTTCTTGCGGAGCCGGTGCTCAAGCAAGTCTTTCCGCAGGGTCTGGAACAAACCGATCCACTGACGCGCAAATATGTCCGACAGGCCTACGACGAGTGGCGTGAAGCTATCGATGCTGACGATCCCGACAGTGCGTCGATTCATGATGCCTGGATCGAACTCGTGCTGAAAAGGGTTCTTGAACTGGACGAACACGGTGATGAGGACGTCCTGAAACCCAAGGGCGCGTTGCCCGAATCCATTGCCGTTTCCATCCCCGAACACGAAGTCACGCTGCAACCGGACTATGCCGTCGTGAACGGCCTGGACGATGGCCTGCCGCTCATGTTCGTCACGGTGTATCCACCCGACACGGATTTGAGCGCGCGAGTCAAGGGCGACTCGTGGGCGGCGTCCCCGGTGGAACGGATGATCGAGCTGTGCCGCGCACGCGACGTACGCCTCGGACTCCTCACCGACGGCGAGCGATGGACGCTGGTCGACGCTCCGATCGGCGGTGTGACGAGTAACGCGAGCTGGTACGCCCGCCTCTGGGACCAGGAACCGGTAACACTCCAGGCGTTTGTCAACCTGCTCGGCATCCGCCGATTCTTCGTGGACGACAGCGAACGGCTGCCCTCTCTTTTCGACGAATCACTGAAGCTACAGGAAGAAGTTACCGATGCGCTTGGGGAGCAGGTTCGGCGCGCGGTCGAGGTACTGGTACAGCGGCTCGACCGCGCCGATCTCGATCTCAATCGTGAACTGCTAGTTGGCATGGAGCCGGCCGAAATCTACGAAGCGGCCCTGACGGTCATGATGCGGGTTGTTTTCTTGCTATCCGCCGAAGAGCGCGGATTGCTGCTCCTGGATGCCGAGGCATATCAAACTAACTATGCGGTTTCGACGCTGCGTATGCAGCTCCGCGCCGAATCCGAGGAAATCCTCGAAAGACGGCAGGACGCTTGGTCGCGGTTGCTCGCGATCTTTCGGGCCGTATACGGCGGCATTGAACACGACGCGCTGAAACTGCCCGCACTCGGCGGATCACTGTTCGATCCCGACCGCTTCCCCTTCCTGGAGGGGCGCACGAAGGGCACGACATGGAACGAGCATCCTGCCGCTCCGCTACCGATTGACAACCGTACCGTCCTGTTGCTGCTCGATGCCGTCCAGCTCATCAAGGGACGCACGTTGTCTTATCGCGGTCTTGATATCGAGCAGATCGGTTACGTCTACGAGGGCCTGCTCGAACGCACCGTGGTCCGGGCCCGCGAGGTGACGCTCGACCTCGACGCGACGAAGAGTGCGAAGAGTCCGTGGGTGACACTGGACGAACTCGAATCCGCCGTTGTGGCCGGAGAGAGTGCTGTTCAGGCGCTGCTAGAGGATCGGACTGGCAGTTCCCCAAGCCGCGTGAAAAACGATCTTGCGAAATCAGTCGACGAGGGGGCCGCCGACAGGTTGCTGACGGCATGTCACGGTAGCCAGGCGCTGCGAGACCGTATCCGACCTTACCTGCATTTCCTTCGCGTTGATCGTTGGGGATACCCGCTCGTGTACCCGAACGGCACTTTCATGGTCACGGCCGGAATGAACCGTCGAGAAACCGGCACCCATTACACGCCGAAGTCTTTGACTGAGGCGATCGTCAAGGAAACGCTGGAGCCGCTCGTGTACATCGGTCCGGCCGACGGTGTACCACGCGAAGACTGGAGGCTCCGAACGTCTGGCGAACTTCTGGACCTGAAAATATGCGATCCCGCAATGGGCTCCGGCGCCTTTCTCGTACAGGTTTGCCGATGGCTGTCCGAGCGTCTGGTCGAGGCGTGGGATGAAGCAGAGAGGGCAGGACAAGCGATCACTTCCGAGGGCGAGGTAGTCGACGAAATCGGCGAGCTCGAACCACTCCGCGATGACTCGGAAGATCGGTTGCTAGTGGCGCGCCGGCTGATCGCCGAGCGGTGCCTCTACGGCGTCGACGTCAATCCGCTAGCTGTCGAGCTTGCGAAACTCTCGGTCTGGCTCATCACCTTGGCGAAAGGTCGACCGTTCGGCTTCCTTGATCACAACTTGCGATGCGGCGACAGCTTGCTCGGCATTAACAATCTCGACCAACTTCTCTATCTGGACATGGCCCCAGGCAAAGGCAGCTCGAAAAAGCTCTTCGCTGCGAAGATCGATGCCGCGGTGGATCGTGCGCTCAAACTGCGTGGAGAGCTTCGCAGCCGCCCGACACGCGACATCTGCGACATCGAGTTTATGAAGCAACTTGATGAAAAGGCCAAGCATGAACTGACGATACTGGAGATTATTGCTGATGCACTGTTAATCAAGTTTCTCTTATCGAGTGGCAAAGCCGTCGATACAACAACAATGTCTATTGAAATCGGTGCGGCCTTGAATGGTGATGCACTAATGGTGTCCGCGTTCAAAAAACGAGTAAGTGAGGGCACTACCTTCGACTTACCCGCTAACCAAGCACATCGGCGTCCCTTTCATTGGCCCATCGAATTCCCCGAAGTTTTCAGAGGCAAGGACCGTGGTTTTGACGCAATAGTAGGTAATCCCCCTTTCATGGGGAACAAGTTCTGGAAAGACCGCCTCGGAATTCACTTCCAGCAACAAGCGAAAATGATCCTTAGAGCAGCCCCTGGAAAGGTTGATCTGTGCGTTGTCTTCCATCGGCGGG
>Ga0209021_1003458_pt1 | contig 12563 bp, 11 predicted proteins | sample PinacodermFT_FD_187299 | JGI IMG/M metagenome (GOLD analysis project Ga0209021, IMG submission 187299) | Host-associated microbial community of the marine sponge Aplysina aerophoba from Gulf of Piran - sponge pinacoderm, lysed by freeze-thaw... | ecosystem: Host-associated > Porifera > Sponge >... | reverse complement strand
GTCCACCCCAAGGTTTCCCGCCCCGGTGCGCGAGGCGATGACCGCCTCCGGCGCCGCCGCGACCTGCATCCCGGTCGAGCTCGACGGAGGCGCCCCGGAGGCCGCGTTCTTCATCAACCTCGCAGGACCCGAGAGCAAGGCGGACCGCCGGGTCATCCGCAAGTGGCGGGGGCCGCTCTCGCTCGGGCTCGACAGCGACGTCATCGAGACCGCCCACGGCGCGGTGGTGGTGCTCCGCCCCGAGGTGCACACGGGGCCGTTCGATCCGTTCGTGTGCGAGATCCTCGCGACCCCGGGCGAGGGCGGTACGCACTTCGAGGCGCTGGAGCTGCTCTCCCGGCAGCCGCGCCTCACCTGGTTCTTCGGCGACCGAGGCTTCGAGATCATCCGCACCCAGCAGCATCCGCTCGACGACGAGCAGCGCGGGGAGTTCGCCAATCTGCTGAAGAAGGCCCTGCGCCACGACGCGATGACCCGGATCACCGCGCGCTACGACGGCCGCGCCGCCCTCTCGGAGGTGGCGAGCCACTACACGCTGCGCACCGAGGCCCGAAGGGTTCCGCCGCCGGCCGGGAGGCCGGTGAACTGAACGCCCCAGCCGGCGGGCCGTCATCGAGGCGCGCTCAAGGGGAAATTGACGGAAGAGCAAGGGCAGGCCGCCAGGAATTGGCCTCCGATGCCGAGCGTGGGACGAAGAGCGGAGGGTTAGAATCGGCCCTGAGGGCAAGAAGCAGAATCGAAGGAGAACCCCATGTCTCAAGAGACAGACCTGCTCGGTCGCATCACCGTTCGCCCGGACGTCTTCGGCGGCAAGCCGATCATCCGCGACATGCGAATCGCCGTGGAGCATGTCTTGGCCAATCTGGCGGCAGGAGGAACCGTAGAGGACATACTCAGGGACTATCCGTTTCTCGAACCGGAGGACATCCAGGCATGCCTTCTCTTCGCCCACCGCTCATTGGCGGGAGAACATGTGCATGACCGCGTCGCCGTGCGCGACGCTTTGTGAGGCTTCTACTCGATGTATGCGCCGCGTCGCGTCCTCTCTTCACGACGTTGGCAGACCTCGGGCACGATGTCCTGTCCTCCTGGGACCGTCCCCCCCCCCGCGCGTCGGACGAAGTGTTGCTGGCGCTCGCCCGGGAAGAGGGCCGCGTGGTCATCACCGAGGGCAAGGATTTCGGAGAGCTTGTCTTCTCGCGCGGCCTGCCGCATCCGGGGATCGTGCGGCTTGTCGAAATGACTCCGATGGAGAGAGCGCTCCTGGAGACGACAGAAGGTGAGTTGAGCGGGTGTTGCGTGACGGGCTTTGGGTATCAGTCGGGGAGGAAGAAAGTCCTTTTCGCATGCACGATATCGCCATGGCGGCGCTGTCGGTGTTCCTCGTGCAGTCCCCGGCGTTCCTCGCGCCCGCGCCGACCCGTCCAGCGTGTCGGAGCGACTCCCTGGGAGCGCGGGCGTCTCGCCCGCACGGGGCCGAGGGCCCGGGCAACGAACGACGCGAGCGACATGCTGGAGCCTTCAGCCAGCCCGTACCGGATGTGGCAAAGCCGAGACTGCGTCCCCCATCTCGACCGGCGTGGGCGGTGTGCGCCACGCCGAAGAGTGGGGCCGGAGCAGCTTGCGAGCGGGGGCAGCCTGAGGGGAGGGTCGTTCCGGCCTCCGGCCCGATGCGGGCGAGACGCCCGCGCTCCCAAGGGGGGCGTCCGCCGACCGCGTCGACTTGCCTGGGGAGACGCAAAATGAGAATTACAGGATCCGAAGACGCTTCATTGAAGCTTGGGAGGATGGCGAAAATGGATTTTCCATCGTCAGAGGTTTCATTCCTAAGATATATGTGCTTTAATGTCCATAGGATACATTATTATGCATGATCCTATGCACATTGAGAAACATGCGACGGACGAATCGCCTCCCAAGGCGCACTGTCGCCGAGCACAGGCGACACTATGAAGTGGACGTATGTAATTTTCGCTAGCCTCCTAAGAGAGACGACCACCTCGTTGATTCACGAGGGGTTCAGAACGCGTGCGCTGGTGATCGCGCCCGCAGCGGGCCTTGGGGTATCCAGAAACGAGCCCGGTAACGGATTCTGTCGCGCTAGACCGTCTCGAAGTCCTCCGCTCGTGTACCCTCGCCGCCCGATGTGGCTGGACAGGAAATAATGCCATGCGCGTCGTCATTGCCCCCGTCATCACGGCCCTCGCCTTGGCCCTATCTGGTATAGCCTACGCGCAGCCGAGTGCGCGAACCATCTATGGACACTTGGGCGAGGATGCCGGCGGCGCCGGATTCCTGTTGAAGGGCGAGAAGCAGTGGGCAATCGGTGCCGACTTCGGCATCGAGGGCAAGCAGGTAGATCGCACCGGGGGCCGCGTCAAGGAGGAGAGTGGTTTGTCGTTGAATCTGCTGGTCGGCATCGCGGCGGTCGAAACCGAACGGTGGCGCGTCGTGCCATTCGGTCTCGTCGGCGCCCGACGCTACAAGATCACATGCCCGGCGGGTCAGTCGTATCTCGGATTTCAATGCTATGCGGATACCGAATCGGAGGGCCATTGGAAGCTCAACTACGGTGGTGGCCTCATGGTACATTTCGACCGCCTTGCCCTCGGCGTTCGCCTTACCGGGGAGAGCAAGACCGCTATCGTCGGATTGAATTTCTGAACCCCATCGCCCGCCTCACCTCGGATAATTCGTTTGGCTTTGCGGCGTCCTCGATCCGGGACTTCGAGAGCTTGCCACTGTCGCGGCGGTCTCATCCGGCTTCGTCCCGTCGTGCCGTCACGTGTCGATCCACTCCTTCCGGACGCTTCGTCAGTCGACTCCAGCGAGCCCACCTTAACCCGAAGCTGGCCACGTCGTTTTGATGGTGGCTTAATGCGGGAGGACGTGGATCGCCAAGAGCGAACTAGGCTGGCGGGTTCATCGGTTCACGCTCGTAGAGGGTGCCGCAAAGGAACCACACACCGAGGCCGGTCCCTCAAGCGTGGGGATCGATCGGCAGTAATTCGTCTCACTTCGCTGAGAAAATTCGACCACGAAGCATGGTATCCGCGTCGTCCTGCGGCGCAATGTGCATCCTGCGGGACACAGCCACAACAAGGATCGAGGAGCGGAATGAAAACAATATTGACCATCTTCGCTGCACTTTCGGTTGTTGCGTGTGCGCCCGCAACAATCGAAGGATTGCGAAACGATCATGCAAGCAGCTACACGTTCGAGATTGACGAGAATTATCAACCTGTGTATCGAAAGATACTGTCGAGAGCTCGGAAGTGCTACCAGACAGGGATGATTACAGCCCAAATGATCGTGCAAGGAGATTTGTATCACGATATCCGGATGGGAAATGTCACGGTGGCACTTCATGGAGGGTTTGGTGTTGATACGCATATGACAATCGACATCTCGGCACTAGATGACGAGAAAACACGGATTGTCGTGTTCAATGCGGTCTCGACATGGAACTCTGCGGCTCGTGCTGTGAGGGAGTGGGTAGAAGACAATTCAACTGAATGCAGGCCGAGAAGAAGCACATAAGAGGGTGGCGAAAATAGACTTTCCACATCAAGAGGTTCCATTCTCAATAGGTACGTGCTTGAACGGCCATAATGCCCAACGGGCGGCTATATGAAGTGGTTGCTACAAGAGATGGACATGAAATTATTGCTAGCATCCTTGGTCCCCGGAAGCATCGACTGCGCGCCCTCCGTACCTACCGAGCCGGACACTTCCAACTCCGAGGCCGACATGGATCGCGTCTTCATCTACTGGGACAACTCGAACATCTTCCACGAGGCGCAACGTCTTGCCGAGGAGATGGAACAAGGACCGGGCGCCCGCTTTCGCGTTCGCATTCACTTCGAGAACATGTTTCGCCTCGCCCACGCCGATCGTCCGGTGCTGAAGGCTCTGGCGGCAGGCTCCGTGCCTCCGGAATTGCGCCAGTTGTGGAATCGCATGGAAGGAAGGGGAGTGGACGTCCACCTGTTCGATCGTGGCACCCCCGACCGGGGCGAGCAGGATATCCCCGATCGGGTGCTGCAATTGCGGATGCTCGAAGATGCTCTGGACTACAACGGCGACCCCGGCATCGTGGTGCTGCTGACCGGGGACGGCGCCGGTTACCTTGAAGGCGCCGGCTTCCACAGCACCCTGGAGAGGATGCACAAGCGCGGTTGGCGGGTGGAGATCCTTTCGTGGGCACATTCCACGAATCAGCGCATGCGCAGGTGGGCCGAGGCGAACGGGATATTCGTGTCCCTGGGCGACTTCTACGATGCGATCACGTTCATGACGCCGTCACGGCCCGGGTTCGAGATTGCGCCTGCGCGTGACCCGGCCGACCTGGATCTTTCTCTCCGGCGCGTCTCCTGAGTACCGGAACCGGGCCGGATTCGTCTGGTCGGCTTCGAGTTGTGGACGCACCCGGCCGACCGGCACTCATCATGGTCGCTCCACGGAATGTGAGCGGCCCACTTTCCTATCGATGCTGCGGGTCGGCGCGGTCCAGGCGCTTGCCGTGCACGCGCTGCGTTCGTTCGGCTGCGGCGTCGGGTGCGCCTTTCAGCCCGCGTGCGCCGATTGCCCGCATGCGGTCGAGTTCCGTTTTCCACCCCTGGTGGCGCTTGGCGAGGTAGGCGAGCATCGCCTCTACCCGCCGGTCCACGGCCTGTTGCCTGCGATTCTCGTCTTCCTCGAGCGCGTCCTCGCGCGCCGCGGCGAGCGCCTCGGGCAGATCGGCCAGCGTCCGGCTCACGATTTCCAGCACCGCTTCGCGGTCCTGTCCGGCCGCTCTCGCGTGCTCGAGCCACTGGGCGGGGCCAATCCGGTGGAATGCACGCTGTCTCGCGATCCCGACGGCCATCTCGAGCGTGCCCGTCACGCGCAGGCCGATGGCGCTCGACGTGTCGTACATCGGCGCGATGCGCAACCCGAACGGCTCATCAGGCCCGTTGTGCGTGAACCCGAGGTTGCGTCGGTGCAGATCGTTGTGACCCAGTGCCCAGCACGCGGCGAGGATCCGGGTGAGCTTCGCGTGCTCGAATTCGGGGTCCGCAGCGTGTCTTGCCAGTAGGGCGTATGCATCCTCCCACTGCGGGCCGCTGTCGCCGAACTCGTCGTACTTGAGCAGTCCGGGCCACCCGCAGGCCTGGCAGAACTCCTCCTGGTGTCGGGGGCGCACCGTCCCGCTCGCGGCCTCGACGTATCGGTCCGAGCGCTCGCTCAATACGGCTTGTTCGCCGACGAAGACGCGCGCGAACGTGCGCGCCGCAGGGATGCCGAGCAGCGCGAGGGTGCGCTGGCAGATGCTCTCGACGCCGGCTTCGCCCTCGTGCTTCGGATTGTCCTCGCGCTTGGCGATCCAGGTGTTGAGCGCGGTGCCTTCGGCGCCGAGCCAGCGCCCGTCGTCGCCGAGCGTGAGGCCGAGCTTGCCGCGCGCCCCCGACAGCGAGGAGCGTCGTTGCCGGTAGGTTCGCCCCGGACCCTTCGCGCTCCGGTTCGCGATCTCCCACGCCTCGTGCAGCCGCCGCCCGATGGTCGTATCGGACAGCCGCCCATAGCCTGCCTTGGCGCTTTGCGCCTCGGGCTCGTCGTCGCGCACGAAACGGATCGCGCCCGGGTACTCGGCGTCGGTGTTGCCCCACAGCGTGTCGATCGGGCCGTCGATGACTCCCGGCAGCGCGAGCTTGAGCGCGATCGCGCGTGCCTCGAACGGTTCGCGCGTGCCGTTCTCCGGCAGGCAAGCGTCGAGCCAGTGTCGGAGTTTCACCGGGTCGGGCGTTTCGTGCCATGCGGCGGATACCCGCGCGCCGGCAGCGGTCCAGTGGATGTTGTCGAGGCTCTGGAGCTGCCCGGGTCCGATGCGGAAGGTTCCCGCAAGGGTGTCATGCAGGAGCATGTGCAGTTTCATCCGGGCGGAACTCTCGGCTTCAGCCTTCAACGTCCTCACCATGCCCGCGCGCTTCGGTGCAGAGCAGGCTGCTCTGCGGTGGGCTTGCGCTCGGTTGCGACGGTGATCATTCTCTCCGGTGTTTCTCCAGAGTACCGGAAGCGGATTGGATTCGTCTGGTCGATGTCGAGCTGTGGATGCACGCGGCCGACCGGCACTCATGGACGCTCCGCGCAGGACGCTCAGTCAATGAATCCGGCGACCGCAGCCGCGCACTCCGCGGCGTGCGAGAACGGCAGGCCGTGGCGTGCGTGCGCGAACACCTGCAGGCGGGCGTCGGGCAGTGCACGCTTGAGCTCGGCCATGGTCTCCACGGGGATGAAGGGGCTGGAGTCGGGGTGCAGGAGGAGCACCGGGCAGGTCACGCGGTCGAGCTCGGGAAGCAGGTCCACAGCAACCAGCATCGCGGCGGCGCCGAGGACCGCGTCGGGGTCGGCGCCCGCCTGCTGGGTCTCGTACCAGCATTGCATCTCCTCGGTGAGCGCACCTTCGAAGAAGCGCTGGCCCATCATGTGCGCCGACCATGCCGCCATCCCTTCCTCGCGGATGATCCGCTTCCACGGCTCCAGGTTCCGGATCGAGCCGCCCCGGTGCGCGCCGTTCGACACCGTGACCGACAGCACCCGCGCGGGTAGGCGCGCCGCGACCGCGAGCGCGACCGTGCCCCCGGTCGATTCTCCGACGAGGTGGAAGCACTCCGCGCCCGCGGCGTCCGCCACCGCCCGCACGTCGTCGACCAGCGCGGAGAGCGACCACCGGAAGTCCGCAGGCAGCGGGCTCGCGCCGTGGCCTCGCATGTCGAACCGCACCAGCCGATTTCGACCGATCAGCGCCGGCGTCCAGCCGTCCCAGCACGCGGAGCGGGCTCCGACTCCGTGATGGAACAGGATCGTGTGCGCGGGCGAGGTCCACGGCGGCACGTGGTCGATCACCTCGAATGCGATTGCGCCCCCGGCACGCTCGACCTGTCCAGAAATTTCGGCCATGTTCTTCGGTCCACTCCCGGATGCTGCCCGGTCGCCTGTCCGCCCAGAACTGCGCACTTGCCGGCTACGGGTCACAACGAGCATGCTTCGCCGCAGTGCCCGGATGCAACGAGCATACGGGATTGGGCGGGGAACGTTCCGCCGGGCCGGTCACGATGGACCGAGGGCCGAGTGCGCCCGAGGCGCGATCGTCGGCCGAATCCGCGCTCATTCGCGCCGCCGACCGAGAGGTACCTCACCGATGCGCTTCGACCCTCCTTCCCAGGATGTGGGCAACATCGTCTTCTTCGAGCACGTGAACCTCACCGTTCCGGACCAGGAGGTCGCGACCGACTTCTACGTCGACGGGCTCGGGTTCACCCGCGACCCGTACCTGATGGTGGGTACCCGCAACATGTGGGTGAACTGCGGCCGCCAGCAGTTCCACCTGCCGCGCGGGGAGCCGCAGCGCTTCCGCGGGGTGATGGGGCTCGTGGTGCCGGACCTCGACGCGCTGGAGGCCCGGCTGGGCAGCGTTTCGGATCGGCTCGACGGGACGCGGTTCTCGTGGCGGCAATCACGCGGCCACGTGGACGTGACCTGTCCGTGGGGCAACCGGTTCCGGGTACATGCGGCGGGCGGTACGCACGGCGGGCCGATCGGCATTCCCTACCTGGAGATGCCGATTGCCAAGGGAGCGGCGGCGGGCATCGCGCGGTTCTACCGCACCGTGATGGGCGCTCCGGGCACGGTCGAGAACGGGACGGCGCGCGTGAACGTGGGTCCCGGGCAGAGCCTCGTGTTCCGGGAAGGGGAGGGGCACGACGCCGAGTACGACGGTCACCACCTCGCCATCTACGTCGCCGACTTCTCCGGCCCCCACCGCGCGTTGGCCCAACGCGGCCTGGTCACCCGCGAGGACAATCCCCACCAGTACCGGTTCGTCGACATCATCGCGCCGAGGAGGAAGACGGTGCTGTTCTCGATCGAGCACGAGGTGCGGAGCCTGCACCACCCGCTGTACCAGCGCCCGCTCGTGAACCGTACTGGGGACGAGCGGCTGCCGTGAGCCGCGCTTCCTCGGCCGCTCGCGCGGCAGCGAGTCCCGCTTCGCAGGCGAGTGATCGTCGGGGACTCGACTGACGTCCCGCGTCGGTGTCGGGCCGACGCCCGCTGGACTTCCGCAAAGGCGAGGCGCCACCGTATCCGGCACGAGCACTGCCGCGCAAGTTCGTCGACCGATGGTGGATGCGCCGTTCCGGGCCGGCCGGGCGCCGCCTCGTCGCCGTTCAGCCGGCATTCTCCGCATCGAGCGACAGGCGCTCGAGCGCGAACACGTGGGGGTCGTCGATCGCCAGCTCCCTCAGCGCCGCCGCCAGCTCGCACAGGTAGTCGATATTGGCGCCGCTCGGTCCGGTCGAGCGGCGAATCTGCTCGACGATATCGGCGTCGGGTGCGGGACCCAGCCAGGCGCGGTTGCCGGCCGGCGCGATGTACACGACGCCGTCGCATGCGCCGCCGGCGCGGAACTCCAGCCGCACCGCATGGCGTTCGTACCCGTTTTTCTCCCGGTGGTCGAGCCCCGCGAAGGTTGCCTCCACGGCCGATTCGTCGACGAGATAGGCCATCCCCTCGCAGGATTCACCCCGGTCGGGGACGAGGGTGACGACGCGCCCCGGCGCGTGCGGCACGCCGCGATGGTCGTGCGAGCCCTGCCAGAACCGCCGCGCCCAGCCCCGGACGTGTGCGATCCGGCGTTCGCGAAACGCGATGTCGGGCCGCCAGATGAGCGATCCGTAGCCGAACACCCACACGCCGGACATCAGCGACACTTCCGCAACCGGCGAAGGCTCCGGCGGCCGACCGAGGACGCGTCGCGCGATTCGCGCCGGCTCGGTGAGTGGCGGGCGCACCCGGTCGGACCTGAACCGCCCGGGCGGCATGACGATTGTCTCCGCGGGGGAGGGACGTGCATCCGCGACTCAGTCATCGTCGCGCCCCTCGCGGAACTGGATGCTGATCCTCGGTCCGGCCGACCGGACCTTCGGGATTCCGTGACGCCACGTGCGCTGGCAGGCGCCGCCCATGACCAGCAGGTCGCCGCCGCCGAGGTCGAAGCGGTGCGAGCGCCCTCCGGCCGCGGGCTTGAGCAGGAACCGCCGCGGCGCGCCGAGGGACAGGATCGCGACGATCGTGTCCGCGATGCGCCGCCCGATCCGGTCGCCGTGCATCGCCACGCTGTCGCGGCCGTCGCGGTACCACGCGAGCCGCACGCTCTCGAACCGACGCCGGTAGCGCCGCTCCAGCGCGCGGTGGGCGCACCCAAGCGCCGGCGGGCACGGTCCGTCGTCGGGGATGGTCGCGGTCAGGCGCGGGACCTCGACGAAGGCGTCGTACATCGCACGGCGCTCGGTGCGCCAATCGATGCCCTTGCGCAGTGCGTCGAACAGCGCCTCGTGCCTCGCCAGCCAGCCGGGGTGATGCTCGACCCACGCCCGTGCATCGAGCCGGATCCGCGCGAGCGCGGCGAATCCTTCGCCGGCAGGACGTACGGCGCGGTCGTCGAAGAGTCCGAGTTGCGTCATTGTCCGTGGCGTGTCCGAATCTGCCGACCGCCCGTCGTCCACCGATTCGCCCCGGTGTGCAATCGCAAGTCCCGGGGCGAGGCGTCGGTCGGGAGCCGCAAACCATGCGTGGAGTCGCGAACCGAGGGTCCGGGACGAGCGGGCGCCGTGTCGCTCGATGCTCGCTTCAGCCCTCCCGCACCGCTCTCTCCGCGGCCCGCAGCACCCGCTCGTTGTCGTAGCCGTCGAGCAACCTCCGCGCGGCGTCGATGTCGTCCCGCCGGTCGATCACCCGCTCCAGCAGCAGCGGCAACGCCCGGGTCACGTTGTCCACGATGGTGACCGTCGCGGTGCGCGCGGTGCGCGACATCGGGTTGAGGTCGACGGTAATCACATGCTTTCCCGATTGCACCAGCGCCAGACACCGATCCCCGTCCTCGAGCGGCACGAAGACCACGTCCGCGGCGTGGATCCCGTCCGGGTTGACGAAGCGCCGGTTGGAGTCGATGTGTTCCAGCACCGCATGCGCGGTGGGCATCAGTACGTCCGGCGCGCCGTGTGCCCGCATGTGCGTGCGGATCGCGCGCTCGCGCTCCTTCGAGGCATGGAAGATGTTGACCTCCAGCGGCGCCGCGACTGCCGCCGCGAGCGCGACGAGCTCTCCGGGAACCAGCGCCGCCGCGTTGCCGTTCACCGACACCGCCGGACGTGCGGCGGCGACCAGCATCGCCGCCGCCGCGTCGATCGCATCCAGTGCGAAGTCGCGGGTGCGCTCGCCGAGCAGGTAGTCGAACGCCTCGCCGCGGCCGTGCGCGACGAGCCCGTGGATGGAAGTCACTCCCTTCTCGACGCCGGCGACGATCGCGTCGCGGGTTCGCAGCGATGCATAGCGGGGATGGGTCGCCGGGACGTCGGTCATCGGACGCCTCCTCTCCGCGGGCGCGGTGCCGCGACGACCTTCGCGTCGTCCCTCTCGCCGCTCGCGCCGCTCACGAGGATCACTCCAGCACGGTCATCGGACGCCTCTTCGCCGCTGGCGCGGTGTCGTCCCGGCCGCCGCGACGACCCTCGCGTCGTCCCTCTCGTCCCTCGCGCCCCTCACAAGGATCACCCCAGCACCCTCGCCCGATGCCATGTCAGGCGCGTCTCCCGCGCACCTTCGAAGGCGGCGGTGGCGAACACCGCGTTGCCGAGCATGATCATCGAAGCCGCGCCGCCGTCCGCCTCGACCTCCTCGATGATGCGCCGGACCTCGGGGTGGCGCAGCAGACCGCTCTCGTTCGAGAAGCGCTTCGCGACCGAGACGTACGCGCCGAATGCGGAAACGCCGGCGCCGGCAAGCTCGTCGATCTCCGCCAGCGCCGCGCCCGCGGCGGCGTTGATGCGTGCGGCGTGTCCAGGATCACCGATGATCTCGCGCGTCCGGATGGGGCTGAAGTAGCGGTAGAACACGGCTTGCTCGGCGACGGGCAGGGCCACCGACGCGAGCGGGTCGCCGGGTACGGTCTTCGCGAGACAGCCGCCGCGAAACTGCCCGCAGACATCCCCGAGCCCGGTCAGGTTCGTCACCTCCGAGACGTGCGCGGTCATGCCGATCGCGTTCTCGTCCAGTCCCAGCCCGAGCCCCGCGTCCAGGGCGTACGCGGTGGCGAGCGCCGACGCCCCGCTCAGTCCGAACCCGCCGCTCAGCGGGAGAGGGCTCTCCAGTGTGACCCTGACCGGCCGGCCCGCGAGCGCCTCCACCACGTGGCGCACCGTCGGGAAGTCGAAGACGTCGCCGTTGAACGAGACCTCGGTCGCCGGGGCCTCCGTCACCGTCGCGGTCACGCCCTCGGATACCGTGAAGCCCATGCCCAGCGAGTGCATCCGCCGCGGGTCGTCGTCGCGGACGATCTTGAACACGCCGGAGACATTGCCGGGCGCGAATGCGGTGGACTTCATGAGTCGGGGCGCGTGAGCACGAGGTTGCCTCGCCCGTCGACGTCCGCCCGCACGCCGGGGGGCACGAGGCAGGTCGAATCGTACTCCTCGACGATGCACGGCCCTTCGCCGCCACCGGCGAGCGCCGCGCGCGCGACGACCGGGGTGTCGATCCATCCGTGCGTGCGCCCGAAGTACGCCCGCCGCGAGCTGGATGCGACCCCGCGATCGCCGAGGATCAGCCGTTCCGGCACCCGGGGCCGCTCGCCGAGGCCCCGGCCCAGCACCTGTGCGGTCACCAGCTCCACCGGCTCCTCGGCTCCGGCCCGGTGTCCGTAGGTGCGCTCGTGCTCGCGCCCGAACGATTCCGCGAGGGCGTCCAGCTCCGCGCGGCCGATCCGCGTTGCGGGCACCGGCACTTCCAGTTCGTAGATCTGCCCCTGGTAGTGCAGCATCGCGCCGCGGGTGCATGCCCGATGTTGGGCATCGAACCCGTCCGCCGCGAGTTGCGCGTCGGCCTGCGCCTCCAGCTCGCGGTAGATCGCATCGATCGAGGCCGGGTCGGCGTCGCGGAGCACCCGCCGCACGGTGCGCGAGTAGTGGTGCTCGATCTCCGCGTAGAGCAGCCCGAAGGCGGAGAACAGTCCCGCCGCGGGCGGGACGACGATGGTCCGCATCCCGAGCTCCTCCGCCATCCCGGTCGCGAACAGCGCTCCGTTTCCGCCGAAGGCGAACAGCGCGTATTCACGCGGGTCGCGCCCGCGCTCGGACGAGACCGCGCGGATGGCGCGGATCATGTTCGCGATCGCCACCTGCCGCGCGCCCCACGCCGCGTGCTCCGGCGCGAGCCCGAGCGGGCGGGCGATCGGCTCCGCGAGCGCACGGCGGCTTGCCTCGGCGTCGATGGGCAGCTCGCCCCCGCACAGGAACGACGGGTTCAGGTGCCCGAGCACAACGCTGGCGTCGGTGACCGTCGGCGCCTCGCCACCGAGGCCGTAGCACACCGGACCGGGCCGGGCGCCTGCGCTGCGGGGTCCGACCTGCATCGAGCCGCCGGTGTCGATGTGGACGATCGAGCCTCCGCCGGCCCCGACCTCCGCGAGATCGATGGCCGGGACGTTCAGCAGGTAGCCGCCGCCGGTGAGCAGGCGCACCAGCACG
>Ga0209021_1003454_pt1 | contig 12572 bp, 10 predicted proteins | sample PinacodermFT_FD_187299 | JGI IMG/M metagenome (GOLD analysis project Ga0209021, IMG submission 187299) | Host-associated microbial community of the marine sponge Aplysina aerophoba from Gulf of Piran - sponge pinacoderm, lysed by freeze-thaw... | ecosystem: Host-associated > Porifera > Sponge >... | reverse complement strand
CCCCCCAGCAGGCCGGCGCCATCGAGCACTTCGCCTCCCGCGGCGCCATGGACATCGAGGGCCTCGGCGAGGAGATCGTACAGTTGCTGATCGACGAGAGACTGCTGTCGGACGTCGGAGAAATATACGACCTCCCGGCCAAGCCTGAGCAAGTGGCGAAGCTGGAGATGGAGGGTACCTACGGCGAGGAGAAGGCGAAGCGACTCTTGGCGGCCGTTGAATCCTCCAAGGGCCGTCCGGCAGCGGACCTGCTGCGCGGCCTGGGGATCGACGGCATGGGCCCGAAGACCGCGCAGGCTCTCATGGATCGTGATCGCGAGTTGTCCCGCGTGGTGGCGGTCTCCGAAGACGATCTGAAGGCGGTCGATGGCGTCTCGGCAAAGGTTGCCCGCAACGTGGCGAGTTTTTTCGCGGATCCGGACGAGCGGGCCGTCCTGGAGGCCCTGGCCGCCATAGGCGTGAAGGCCGCTTCCGGGGTCACGGAGGCCGCCGGCGGGGCGACCAGCACCGGTGTGCCGGATGACTGCACGGCGACGGACGCGGCGCACCACGTTGCGGGGACCTCGGGGACGGCGACCTCTGGCGGTGTACCGGTGGTGGTGGCGGCCGGAACGGTGACGGCGACCGGGGCGCCTGCGGCAGCGGAGCGTCAGGAGGCTGCGGCTGTTGCAGCTATCGAGGCGACGGCGAGGCAGGAGGAACCGGCGACCGGCACCGGTCACGACGTTGCGGCGGCCGAGGAACCGGCGACCGGCGATACCTCGGCGCCAAGGGCAGATCAACTCGTCAGGCGGATCAGGACATACGCAGGCGCCATGGGCATCGCCGGGCTGGGGGAGAAACTGGCGGCCGACCTTGTCGGCGCCGGATTGGTCCGCTCGGTCGCCGACCTGTACCGACTGGACGAGCGGCGCGTCGCAGACCTGCCGGTGGTCCGCACCTTCGGCCCAAAGAACACCGCCAACCTGCTCGCCGCTATCGAGGCGTCCAAGGAGCGCTCGCTGGCGCGCCTGCTGTTCGGGCTGAACATCCGGCACTTGGGTGCGGCGGTGGGTGAGTATCTGGCGGGTGCTGTCGCTGACCATCTACCGGACGATCCTGTAGCCGTCGACGACTTGGACCGAATCGTCCGGGCCTCCGAGGACGACCTTGCCGAAGTGCCCGGTGTCGGCCCCACGATCGCCGCCAGCGTGCGGTCGTTCTTCGAGGACCGGGACAACCTCGCCGTCGTGGCGAAACTCCGTGCCGCAGGGGTCAACTGCGCTGGCCCGACGCCCACAGACCCCGACGAGGCCACGTCGGCGACGCTGGAGGGCAAGGCGATCGTCGTGACCGGCACGCTGGAGAACTACAGCCGGGAGGAAGCCGCAGCGGCCATAGGTGCCCGCGGCGGGCGATCTCCCGGCAGCATCTCCGGCACGACTGCGGCGGTGGTGGCAGGGGCCTCACCAGGAGCCTCGAAGCTCACGCGCGCCGAGAAACTGAACGTTCCGATCCTGGACGAGGCCGCTTTCGAGCACCTGCTGGCCACCGGCGAACTACCGGCGGATGCGGCGCTCGAGTCACCGCCGCAGGAAGCGGGCTAGCCGGAGACCTCGTAGCCGAGACGCCAGGCCGCGTGGCTCAGGCCGCTCTGAAGCACCAGCGGACCTCGCCACGGCGTGACGATGCGGGGCCTTCGGCGAACGGGTAGAAGACGGCCCGGGCGCAATTCTCCCCGGCGCGCAGCTTCTCGACGGTGCGTTCCTGGCCCGGCTGGTACACAGACCGGTTCGTGGAGGTGGCCTGCAGCGTCTCGTCGGGGGGCAGCGGCTGGCCGTTCAGGAACAACTCGATGGTGTACCTGGGTGCGTCGGTCAGGTCGAGTCCGAAGGCCTGCTGCGCCAGCACGTCGCTGCCCGGTTCGGGGATCAGCTCTTCCACCCGGGAGTCCAGGGGAGGTCCGCCTTCGCCGTCGCGCAGCAGCGCGGCGGTGGTGATGGAGGCGATCCCTGCGGTGGCGATGAGGGCGGCTATCAGTGCCTGACGACGTCTGCTCAGGGCCACGCCCGTCAGGCTAGAGGCGGTCCGCTCGCCAGCCGCGGCGGTAATCTCGACGTTCGTGGACACCGGCGCCGGCGAGCCGCCCGAAGAGAACGCAAGCGACGGCGTTCCCGAGGAGCTGCACGGACCTCTCGCCGGCGAACCCGGCGGCGTCGCCGACGAGTTCCCGGACCCGCTCGCCGGCGAACCCGGCGGCGTCGCCGACGAGTTCCCGGAATCGCTCGCCGGCACGGCCTGGGAGCCGGCCCCGATCGCAGGCCGCTACCGGATCGGCGAGTACCTCGGTGAGAGCCGGCTCGGGAGGACCTACCGGGCGAAGGACGGCGACACCGGCGAGGACGTCGAGATGACGTTCCTCGGAGCCGACGCGGCGGCCGATCCAAGCGAGGCCGCGGTGCGCCTCGAGGAGTTGCGACACCTCCGGCACCTTCATCTCCTGCCGCTGCTGGACTGGCAACTCGATCCCGTGCCGTACCTCGTCTACCCGGCTCCGGCGATGCGCCTGCAGCGACTCGTGGAGTCGGGAGCCCCACTCACTCCCTCCCAGACGCTGCTGATCGGTCTGCAGGCGGCCGAGACGCTCGACAGCCTGCGCTGGAACGGCCTCACCCATGGAGCGATCGATCCCGCCGGCTGCTGTGTCGACGTGCGCGGCCGGCTCCGGCTGGCCGAGATGGGGGTGGACTTCCTGCGGCGCCCGCTGCATCCATCCGAAGCGACGCGTTACAACGCCCCGGAGACGATCCGGACTGCTGGCAGCGGGGCTCCGGCCGACGACGAAGGTGTCATCGACGCCGATCGCGAGGAGGGGTCACGAGTGCCCGGAGCGCTCGAAGTTCCCGAGCCGGCGATCGCTCACGCCGGCGACTCCGACGAACACGGCGAACCCGGGGAATCCGGCGAGCCTTGGTCGGGCTTCGCCGGCGACGGATCGGCCGAGGACGGTCCACCCACCGTCGCCGCCGAGGACGGGTCGAGCGACGAACCTGCCATCGCTGAGACCGAGACGGCCGATGCTTCCGCCGCCGTCGCCGACGTCGGGGAACCGCCGACACGTGCTGCCGACCCGGTGGCTGCGGCCGCCGCGGCCGATGTGTACGGCCTCGCCGTGGTGCTGGCCGAGGCCGCGGCGGGCCAACCCGTGGCGCCTGCGGGCATCAGCCAACTCGGCCGCTCGGTGCTTCCAGCGGGTGCGGGGACGGCGACGGCCAGGAACCTGGCACGGCTGGCGCCGCTGCTGGCGCAGGCGTCGGCCACGAGGCCCGAGAATCGACTCGAACCCGACGAGTTCGCGCTGGCGCTGCGGGCCACCGCCGAGCTGTTCCCGCCGCCCACGCGACTCGAGGAGTCGTTCCGGCGTGCCGAGGAGTTCGCGGCGGAGCCGGCCGCGCCGGAGCCTGACGAGGCCGACGCGGCGGTGCAGCCCCGCCGCGATCGGAGCGGCCTGCTTCGCATGGTGGCCACGGCCGCGGTGATCATCGCCGGAGCACTGCTGGTGATTCTCAGCGTGCCCGGCGACGACACGCCCGCACACGTCGTCCCCGGCGTGGTCGGGATGGACTGGGTCGAGGCATCCGAGAGCCTCACGGACTCGGGCTGGGAGGTGCGCCGGCTGGAGGTACGCGTCCCGGGCGCGGCGCCCGGCGAGGTTGTCGGGCAGCTTCCCGAACCCGGCGGGCTGCTCGACGAGGGCCAGGTGGTGAAGGTGCAGGTGACCCTCGGGGAACCGCTGGTCGTGATCCCTGCCGACGTCGTGGGCATGACGGTTGACGAGGCCGGGCTACGACTCTCCGCCATCGGTCTCAGCATCGGCAACCTGCAGATGCGGGTGGATCCTTCCGTGCCCGAGGGTTCGGTGATTGCGGTCGCCGAGATGCTTTCCGAATTGCCCAGCGGTTCGAGCGTCGATCTGGTGGTCGCCGTCGGCGGGTAGCTTCCGACCCATGGCTGAGCGGATCTCCCGCGACGACGTGGCGCATGTGGCGTGGCTTGCCCGCCTGCATCTAAGCGCCGAGGACCTTGATCGGTTCACCGCGCAGCTCGGCGACGTGCTGGACCACGCCGCCGACGTGGAGGCCCTGAACCTCGACGGCGTCCCCGCCACCTCGCACGCCTACCCGCTGGGCAACGTGCTGCGCGACGACATCCCCGAGCCGTGCCTGGATCGCGACGAGGTGCTGGCGCAGGCCCCCGAGACCGAGGCGGGACAGTTCCGCGTGCCCCCGGTGCGGGGCGAGGCCCCATGACCGCCGGCGGGCCGGCAACCACCATCGCCGCGGCCGTGCGCGCCGGTGAGCGTTCCGCCACCAGCGCGGTGGAGGAATCACTCGCCGCCGTCGCCTCCGGTGGTGACCTCGGCGCCTTCAACACCGTGACCGCCGAGGCGGCGCTGACCCGAGCCGCGGCCATCGACAGCGCGTTGGCGGCCGGGGAGGACCCCGGTCCGCTGGCCGGCGTGCCAGTGGCGCTGAAGGACAACATCTGCACCCGCGGGGTGCCGACCACTTGCTCCTCCCGCATCCTCGAAGGTTGGGAGCCACCGTACGACGCCACCGTCGTGGACCTCCTGAACGCCGCCGGGGCCGTCGTCGTCGGCAAGACCAACATGGACGAGTTCGCCATGGGCTCCTCCACGGAGAACTCGGCGTTCGGCCCCACCCGCAATCCCTGCGACCCCCAACGGGTGCCGGGCGGTTCCTCCGGCGGCAGCGCCGCGGCCGTCGCCGGCGGTCTGACGCCGCTGGCGCTGGCCAGCGACACCGGCGGATCGATCCGCCAGCCCGCCGCACTGTGCGGGATCGTCGGGATGAAACCCACCTACGGGCGGGTGTCGCGCTACGGCCTGGTGGCGTTCGCCTCCTCCCTCGATCAGATCGGCCCGATGGCGTGCACCGTCGGTGACGCCGCCCTTCTGTACTCGGTCGTCGCCGGCCACGATCCGCTGGACTCCACGTCGATCCCCGAACCGGTCGGAGACCTGGGAGCCGCCCTCGCCGGCGACGTGGCAGGCCTGCGGGTGGGAATCGTCAGCGAACTCTGCGCGGAGGGGACCGACGACGACGTGCTGGCGCGGGTCGACGCGGCGGCCGAGGCCCTGGCGTCCGCGGGCGCCTCGGTCGGCGAGGTGAGCGTGCCGGCTGCGGTCTTCGGTCTTTCGGCCTACTTCCTCATCGCCCCGGCGGAGGCCTCCAGCAACCTCGCCCGGTATGACGGTGTCCGCTACGGCCTGCGGGTCCCGGCGCCGGGTGCTGTGGACATGAACGTGGCCACCCGCACCGCAGGGTTCGGTGACGAGGTGAAGCGGCGCATCATGCTCGGCACCTTCGCTCTCTCCGCCGGCTACTACGACGCCTACTACGGCAAGGCGCTGAAGGTGCGGACTCTGGTGCAGCGGGACTTCGCCGCCGCCTACGAGCAGTTCGACGTGCTGCTGGCGCCCACGTCACCGACGGTGGCGTTCCGCTTCGGCGAGCGCACCGGCAACCCGCTGGCCATGTATCTGTCCGACGTGTGCACCGTGGCCTCCAACCTGGCCGGGCACCCCGCCGTCTCGGTGCCGTTCGGCAGTGGCGCCGACGGGCTGCCCGTAGGGGTGCAAGTCATGGCGCCCGCCCTCGGCGAGGACGTGATGTTCCGTGCCGCCGCCGCCCTCGAGCACCACATGGCGCAGACACAACCCGCCGCGGGAGCCGGCACCGTGACGCCGGTGGGGGGGTCGTGAGCGACCGGCCCGGCACCGGCGCCGACATCGTCTGGGAGGCAGGGTCGCCCGGGCTCGGCGCGCCGGCGGGCACCCGCTGGGAGACGGTGATCGGCTTGGAGGTCCACGCCGAGCTCCTCACCCGCACCAAGCTGTTCAGCGCCAGCCCCAACTCCTTCGGCGGTGAGCCCAACACCCACATAGACCCGGTATGCCTCGGTCTGCCGGGCACCCTGCCGGTCCTGAACCGCCACGCTGTGGAACTCGCCGCCAGGGTGGGCCTGGCGCTGGGCGCCGAGGTGCGGCCGTCAATCTTCGCCCGCAAGAACTACTACTACCCCGACATGCCGAAGAACTACCAGGTCAGCCAGTACGACCGCCCCATCAACGTGGGCGGCAGCCTGGAGCTGCCCTCGGGCAAGGTGGTGGGCATCGTGCGGGCGCACCTGGAGGAGGACACCGGCAAGTCGACCCATGTGGGCGGGGCGGGTCGGATCGACGACGCCGCCTGGTCCCTCGTGGACTACAACCGGGCCGGGGTGCCGCTGCTGGAGATCGTCAGCCACCCCGATTTGCGCTCGGCCGCCGAGGCTCGGGAGTACGTCACCGAGCTGCGGGCCACGCTGCTGGCGGTGGGCGCCTCCGACGGCAAGATGGAGGAGGGCTCGCTGCGGGTGGACGCCAACGTCTCGGTGCGCCCGGCGGGGTCGGTCGAACTCGGTACCCGCTGCGAGATCAAGAACGTCAACTCGCTGCGCTCGCTGGGCCGGGCGGTTGAGTTCGAGGCCCGCCGCCAGATCGACCTGCTGGGTTCCGGCGAGCGGGTCACCCAGCAGACCCGCCACTGGAACGAGGACACCGGCCGCACCTCGCCGTTGCGCAGCAAGGAGGAGGCGACCGACTATCGCTACTTCCCCGAGCCCGACCTCGTTCCACTGAACCCGGACCCCGCGTGGATCGACGAGATCCGCGCCGGCCTGCCGCCGTTGCCGCGCCAGCGTCGCCACCGGCTGGCAGGCACCACCGGACAGTCGCCGGCGCGGGTGGCACTGGTGGTCGAACGCGACCAGGACCACCTGGCGTTGGGCGCCATCGAGGCCGGGGCCGATGCCGGGGCGGTGCTGAAACACCTGGAGCAGAACCTCGCCGACGGGACGGGTGAACTGACCGCGGCCGGCCTGGCCGAGCTGATCGGTATGGAGGCGCGCGGCGAGCTGACCTCCAACCAGGTGAAGGACGTGCTGGCCGAGATGGTGCGCAGCGGCGACAGCCCCGCCGCGGTGGCCCGCCGCGCCGGGTTCGAGGCGGTCGGCGCCGGCGAACTCGCTGGGTTGGTGGACGGAATGATCGCCGAGCATCCCGCCGAGTGGGAGCGCCTCTGCGCCGGCGACGGCAGGGAGCGCAAGAAGATGCAGGGGTTCTTCACCGGCCAGGTGATGCGCGCCACGAGGGGCCAGGCCAACGGGCGCGACGTGGCGGCGCTGCTGGAGGACCGGGCGGGCAACTGAGGCACCGCGGTGGCGAGTAATTCGTCGGCCGGCGGGAGTTCGTGACGCCGGCCGGGCCGGCGGCCCTGCTCACCGGCCGGCAATTGGCCGGCGCCTCGACACCCCGGGCGGGGTTCGCCTCAGAGGCGGGCGCCGGCGAGGCTCGCCACGTCGGTGGAGCGGAACCTGATGTGCCCACCCAACCGGTAGGCGGACAGCTGGTCGCTGTTCACCAACTCCAGCAGTTCGGCCTCGTCGACGACGAGTATCTCGCAGGCCTCCAGTGGCCCCACGAGATCGATGTCGGGGTGCGTCGGGGTTGTTCGGGGTCGCTCCGCGACGGTCATCTGGATCATGGTCATTCCTCGTTCCTTGCCGGCTTCGTTCGTTCCGCTGATCGAGTGTCCGCCACTGCACCCGCGAGGTTGGCCGGGCGACGATGTGGCGCAGCCTGCCCGCCATGTCCTCCGCCGATCCCTCCGATCTCCCCAGCAGGGTTGTGGGTATCCGCGAACACGAGGGCGGGAGCCGGCCGCGACATCGCCCCGTAGGGTTCCCCCGTGCCCGGACGTCATCGCCTCACGATCACCGTGACGGATTCCCTCTACGACGAACTCTGCGAACTGGCGGGACCTCGCCGCATCAGCCAGTGGATGGAGGACGCCGCCTGGCGGAAGATCCGGACACTGCGCGACGGTGATGATCCGGCCGCCCCGGGCACGCCCGCCGAGGCGGTGCCCTCGCACGGGATCCCGCCGCCGCCCTGGTGCTGGTCGCCGCTGCGGCCTCCCGAGCCGCGGTCCGGGGTGCAAGCAGGGGCTGATCTGGTAGACCTGTAGCCATGCGAATGGCAGCAATCAATCATCGTGCAGTAGGCCTGGTCGGCGACCGGGCCTGGGACATCGCCGAGGCGTCGGGGGGCTCTTTCGGGCCCGATCCGATGCAGGTCCTGGCCAACTGGGACGCCTTTGTGGCGTGGGCCGCCGACAACGCGCCCGACGGCGGAGACGCCTACAGCGCCGACGACCTCACCTGCCCGGTGCCGAGACCACCGCAGGTGTTCGGCATCGGCCTCAACTACGCCGACCACGCCGGCGAGACGGGCATGGAGGCGCCGGACGACCCGCTGGTGTTCACCAAGTTCCCCTCCTGCATCGCCGCGCCGAACTGCGACATCCCGCTGGTCCCCGGCAACTGTGACTGGGAGGTCGAACTGGTGGTGGTGGTCGGCCGCGCCGGGCGGGACATCGCCGCGGAGAACATCGCCGACCACATCGCCGGATTCACGGTGGGCCAGGACGTCAGCGAGCGGGTCGGTCAGTTCGCGGGCGGCTTCCCGCAGTTCAACCTGGGCAAGTCGCACCGCAATTTCGCGCCGATCGGCCCGGCGGTCGTCACTCTCGACGAGCTGGACAACCCCTGGGATCTGGGGCTCACCTGCGACCGCAACGGCGTCAGGGTGCAGGACGCCCGCACCACGTACTTCATCAACGACATCCCGCGCCTGATCACCTACCTGTCGTCGATCTGCGAGCTGCTCCCCGGCGACATCATCTTCACCGGCACGCCGGCGGGTGTGGGCATAGGCATGGATCCGCCGCAGTTCCTGGAGCCCGGCGACGTGCTCGTAACCGCCGTCGAGGGCCTCGGCCAGATCACCAACCGGTGCGTCTAGGTCCGGAGGCGCGGCCGGGCCGCGCGGCCGGAGTTTCCGAACGGATCGACCTCAAGACGGAGTACGGGTGTGAGTGACGAACATTTCCTCATCACGGGCGCCATGGGCTGCATCGGCGCCTGGGCGGTGCGCCACCTGGCGGCGGACGGTGCCGAGATGACGCTCTTCGACATCAGCACCGACGACAAGCGGCTGCGGCTCATCGTGGACGAGGCCGACCTGGGCAAGCCGCGCCGCATCCAGGGGGACCTGACGATCACCGAGGAGGTCGTCGCCGCAGCCGAGGGTGCCACGCACATCATCCACCTGGGCGCACTGCAGGTGCCCACGTGCCGAGCCAACCCACCGCTTGGCGCCAACATCAACGTCGCCGGAACCGCCAACGTCTTCGAGGCGGCGCAGGAGCACGGAATCCGCAACCTCGCCTACACCAGCAGCGTGGCCGTGTTCGGCCATCCCGACCTCTACGACACCGACATCCTGCCCAATGACGCCCGCCGCGAACCGGCCACCCACTACGGCGTCTACAAGGTGGCCAACGAGGACACCGCCAGGGTGTACTGGCACGAGAACGGCACACCGAGCGTTGGCCTGCGCCCGCACACCGTGTACGGACCGGGCCGCGACCAGGGTGTCACGTCGTACCCCTGCCAGGCGTTGCTGGCCGCCGTGCGGGGGCTGCCGTACCACATCGAGTACGGCGGCTGGATGGGTTTCCAGTACGCCTCGGACGTGGCCCGCATCGTGATCGCCGCGGCGCGGGCGACCCCCGGTGGCTGCGACGTCTACAACATCGCCGGCAGCGTGGCCCCGGTCTCCTCCTTCGTCGAGGCCATCATCGGGACCACCGACTTCGCTGGGATCACCTGTGGCACCGACCCGCTCCCGTTCCCGCGCGGGATGGACGACAGCGCGCTCGAGGCGCGGTTGGGTTCGGTGCCGGACACGTCCCTCGCCGACGGGGTGGCCGAGACCGCCGACTGGTTCCGCCGGGCGATCGCCGACGGTCGCCCCCTGCCGCCCCCGTAGGCACGCCGGCATTCGCGCCGGGCCTCTTCGTCTAGCGTCCGCTGGTGCGGGGGGAACCGGAATAGATGTGCACGTCGTCGAATCTGGCGACATCTTGTCGAAGCGGTTCTTCCCGTATCCACGCCGGTCAGCGAACTATGCTCGGACGGGATTCTGCACGAATCCCGATGACGGGAGGGACGATGGCCACATACTCGATTCCGTACGAATCCATGGATCCGTTGACGATCGGCGCGGCGGACGACGAGACGAAGGTGTACCGGGACAGCCTCGACCTTGAGGTTCCCGACGAGAACCTGCTGGCGGCCATCTTCCCCGACGAGCCGGACCCGGTGCCCAACGCCACCGAGGCGGCCCGTGTCGCCCTGGAGAACCCCCACAGCGGGCCGCGGTTCAGCGAACTCCTGGCGGGCGCCTCCAGCGTGGCGGTCGTCATCGACAACCAGTTCCGCCCGACGCCGGCCTCGAAGCTGCTGCCGCCGGTGTTCGATGCCATCGAGGCCGCCGGCATCAGCGACGCCCGGGTGGTGTGCGCCAACGGCAAGGTCTTCCCGATGTCCGACAGCGACATCTCCCAGAAGCTCGGCGACGAGAACCTGGCCCGCATGGAGCGCATGGGCATCGGCTTCTTCCAGAATGAGCCCCGTAACGCCGAGAACTACAGCTACGTCGGCGTTTCCTCCCGGGGCACGCCGGTGTGGCTGCACAACGAGGTGGCCCGCTCGGAGGTCATCATCACCATCGGCCACGCGCAGGCCAACCACTGGGGCGCCGGGGGCGGCGGCAAGCTGATCCTGCCCGGCGTGGTGTCCGACGAGACCGTGGAGTCCAACCACTGCGCCTTCGTGCCTTCGCCGCAGACCCACTACGGGGCATACGCCGGGCCGATGCGGGCCGACATCGACGAGACGGCCACGATGTGCGGGCTGTCGGCCACGATGAACGTGCTGCTGGACACCCGCGGCCGGGTCATCGACTGCATCTACGGCGCCCACCCCGACGCCCACGTCGAGGCGATCAACCGGTTCAACGACATCTACGCCTACGACAACCCGGTGGCCGGCGAAGGTCCGGCCGACATCGCCGTCTGCGGCGTGTTCGCCCCCACCGACCACCTGTTCTTCCACACCGGCTGGGGCTGCATGTCATCGGACCTTGTGGTGCGCGAGGGCGGCACCATCATCTACTGCTCGCCGTCACCGGGCGTGAACACGGCGATCGGGGACTTCCCCGGCCTGGCGCTCATGGACCTGATGAAGCCCTACATGCCGCCCTCGCCGGAGAACTACGAGAAGGTCCTGCGCGACATCCACGGCCGCAACATCCAGATGTGGGCCGGCTGCATCTGGGTGCCCATCTACGAGGTCATGACCCGCAAGCACCTCACGATGGTCACCCTGGAGGAGAACCTGGAGATGGCCGCCGACATCGGTCTCGACGCCACGACCAGCCTCGACGAGGCCTTCGGTGCGGCCATGGAACGCCACGGCCCCGACGCCAAGGTGATCGTGCTGCCCTTCGCCCGCTACCAACTGCCCCGCAACGCCATCCGCATGGAGGCCACCGAGGTGCGGGTGCTCGAGCAGGTCCGCCTCTGAACCCTCCCGGCGCATCGGTGACGGTGCGCGGCGTGAACGGGCGCGGGACCGCAGGCCCCGTCGGGCCGCCGGCCGACGCCCGCGAGATCAAGGGCAAGACCACCGTCGTCGAGGTCCTCCGGATGTTCCCCGGCGGTGAGGCCGCCCAGTTGATGTCGCGCCTCAGCTGGCCCTGCGCCCACTGCGGCGGGGCGTTCCACGAGCCGCTGGCCGTCGCCGCCAAGCGCCACCGCAACTCGCCGATTGCGGTGCTGGAGGCGTTCCGGGCGCTGTGTGGCCCGGACGGGCCCAGCGAGGACGTGATCCAGCGGGCGGCCGTCAAGTCCACGGACCGCTGATGGCGGCCCTGCTGGCCGCAGCGGCCCGCCGCCTGCGCCGCCGCGATCCCGAACCCCGGCCCGCCGGACGCGAAGATGCCGACCTCGTGGCCGACCTCGCCGCGGCCATCGGCGCCGAGCGGGTGCGGGCCGACGCAGCCGCCCGCTACCTGGCCTCCCGCGACGCCTCCATCTACAGCGAGGGCATCGCCGGGCCGTTGTGCTTCCCGGTGACCACCGAGCAGGTCGCGGCCTGCGTGCGTATCGCCGCCGCACACGGCCGGGCCGTGGTGCCGCGGGGAGCGGGCACCGGGCTGTCGGGCGGCGCCGCCCCGCTGGGCCGACCCGTGGTACTGTCGCTCACCCGCATGAACGAGCTGCTGTCGGTGGACCTGGACAACGGCGTGGCGTGGGTGCAGCCCGGCATGGTCAACCTCGAGCTGTCCCGGCGGCTGGCGCCCTACGGCATGCACTACGCGCCGGACCCGTCCAGCCAGCAGGCCTGCACCATCGGCGGCAACGTGGCAACCAACTCCGGCGGACCGCACTGCCTGGCCTACGGCGTGACCAGCGCCCACGTGGTGGCGCTGGAGGTGGTCCTCTCGGACGCCTCGGTGGTCACCCTCGGTGACCTGTCCGCCGAACCCGCCGGCTACGACCTGCGCGGGGCGTTCGTCGGCTCCGAGGGGATGTGCGGCATCACCACGGCCGCCGCGGTGCGCC
>Ga0209021_1003445_pt1 | contig 12599 bp, 10 predicted proteins | sample PinacodermFT_FD_187299 | JGI IMG/M metagenome (GOLD analysis project Ga0209021, IMG submission 187299) | Host-associated microbial community of the marine sponge Aplysina aerophoba from Gulf of Piran - sponge pinacoderm, lysed by freeze-thaw... | ecosystem: Host-associated > Porifera > Sponge >... | reverse complement strand
TGCTGTTGCTGTTCGCGGTGGGCTCAGTGGTTGGTTCGGTGGCGGCTGCGGCAGCGATGCAGGTTCTGGGCCCGAGCGGACTGTTCTTCTTCACGGCAACGGTCCACGCGCTGCTCGCGCTCTTCACGTTGGCCCGGATGCAGATCCGCGCCCCGCTGCCGATCGCGGACCAGGAGCCGTTCGCCGAAAGCATGCAGGCGGCGTACATGGTTGCGCCGATCGATCCTCACCCGGTGGAGAGCGAATAGCGGGTTGACCATGGCTGGTCCGAACTAGGGCAGGCCGCGTTGTAATGCTGCCGTGATCGTGCAACGCGGACGCCCGTTTCAGAACTCGATACGTCTGATTCGCTCGACCACGTCGAAGTGCTTATCGTTGCTCAATACCACCATTGCGTGCTGGCGGGCCAACGCGGCGATCCAAACATCATTTGCTGGAATTGAAGATCCCAGCCGCCTTAGTTCCAATCGAATGTCAGCATAAGAATCCGCCGTCGCAGAGGTAATCGTTGCGATTTCGGTCTCAGGCAGGAATCGGGTAAGCCAGTCCTCGTAGCGACGACGATAACGCGACTGACGGATGCCGAAATAATATTCTCCGAGAACGACGCTGGGAACCACCAGTCGATCGGCCGAGCGAAGCGGCGCTTCGACTCCGGTATCCCCTTCCGCCCATGCGGACAAGGCATTCGTGTCAAGGATCATGGGAGGTTCCTGGGGGAGAGTGTCTCGAATTCCTCTTCAATTAACCTGAGGACACGGCGGTTTTCCTCGCCAATGTCTGCCAGTGCTCCGAACCCCGCCATCCAGGGAGGTGACTCCCGGTCGTTGCGGTTCTCTGCCGTGCAGCGACGCACCCGCTCCTCAAGCGCTTCGGTAAAGAATCGTTTCAAAGTCATGCCACGGGCTGCGGCGATGGACTTGGCAAGTCGAAACGTGCCGTCGGGGAGGTCTATGGTTGTCTTCATCTAACCATATTTCCATAAATATGGGAACGCAACAATGTTTCTCCTTCGGAATGCATCTTCTGGATGATCACAGTCCAGTCCGAACGATTCCAGCCACGAATCGCGTCACATTGCACGGATTCAGGGATTGGCGTTCTGTCGCGCTCGTCGAAGGCCACATCTTCGGCATCGAACGGTAAGTAGAGGCTGGGCCACCGGACGGTTTCGTTGGATTACCTGGAGCAACAAAGGCTACGATTAAATTGATTCGATGAGGTCGACGGCGGCTGATCGACTCGAACGGCGATCAACTGAAGGAGTGAAGAACATGGCTTGGAATCCGGGCGCGCTGCGATGGTTGGGCAGATTGACGTGCGTTGCGTTATTGGTGGGATGTGTCGTTTCGACCGACTCGCCGCCCGACTCTTCACCTGCCCAACCTTCAGTTGCGGCCAACGTCGCGCGCAACGTCATCCTCTTCATCGGCGACGGCATGGGCGTGTCCACCGTTACGGCCGCGCGGATATTCGACGGGCAATCGCTTGGACTGAGCGGCGAAGAGCATTCCTTGATCTTCGAAACGTTTCCGCACGTTGCCTTGGTCAAGACCTACAACACCAACCAGCAGGTACCTGACTCCGCGGGCACCGCGACCGCAATGATGACCGGCATCAAGACGCGCGCCGGTGTGATCAATATCGGGCCGCAAGCCCTTAGGCGCAACTGCCAGGCGGCACTTGACAACCCACTGACGCCGCTCGGCGTTACGGCCGGGGAACGGGGCAAATCCGTCGGGATCGTGACCACCACGCGATTGACTCACGCAACACCCGCATCCGTGTTCGCGCGCACGCCCGAACGCGATTGGGAAAGCGACCGCTACCTGCCCGAGTCCGACCGGGCTCTGGGCTGCCGGGACATTGCATACCAGTTGACCCATTTTGATGCGGGCGGCGGGCTTGACGTGGTACTGGGCGGCGGTCGCGCCGAGTTCTACGGCGGCGGGTTCGACGGCAATCGGGTCGGCGAGCAGGACGACCTCATCCAGGAGTGGCTGGATGGCGGCCCGAACCGAACGTACGTCACCACGCAGGACGAACTGGCGCAATTGCGGGCGGCGCAGCAGCCGGGGCAACAGGTCCTGGGCGCCTTCTCGCGTTCGCACATGACCTATGTCGCAGAGCGGACCCCAGACACAACCGAACCGACACTGGCGGAAATGACATCCGCGGCGATTGACCTCCTTGCGCAAGCGCAGGACGGTTTCTTCCTGATGGTGGAGGGCGGGCGAATCGACCATGGCCACCACGACGGCAAACCGGGTTACGCACTACTTGAAACCCAGGCGTTCGCGCGTGCCATCGAAGCGGCGCTCGAGAAAGTCGATCTCGAGGAGACGCTCGTTCTCGTGACTGCGGATCACTCCCATGTGTTCACCATTGCCGGCTACCCAGTGCGCGGGAATCCGATTCTCGGTCTGGTGGTTGAGAACGACGATACCGGTGAGCCGTTACCCGAGGTTGCCGTGGATGCAACCGGCACACCGTACACGACCCTGGGCTATGCGAATGGCCCCGGCGCAGTGCCGGGACAGCCGAGGTCAGTTCCCGAAGTCGGTGCAGGCGCGGTGTATCAGTCGTTTGTCCGCATCGAGCGTCCGCGGATCGACGGATCGCTGGACTACAGCGAAACACACGGTGGCGAGGATGTCGCTCTTTACGGTATCGGGGTTGGTTCGGACCGGGTCGGAGGCGTCATCGAGCAGAATCGGATCTTCGACATCATGATCCGGGCGTTCGGCTGGGAGGACGAGGATTGAGCTCTTCGATTGATCGTGTCGTGGCAGAATAGATCGGCAAACCGCAAGTAAAGCCAAGAGCAGGCTCCAACATGAAAAAACCAACCGCTTTTACAGTATCGACCGCCCTTGCGATTCCGCTATTGCTGGTTGCGCAAATCGGCAGCTCACAGATCACCACGCCGGTTATGGAGGTGGTCAAGGCCGAGGATATCGAAGCACGGGAAATGCAGGACGGCCGCGTGACGCAACGCATTTCGGCGGCAACCGTCGGCCTGATCAAGGTGGAATGGCCGGCCGGCACGTCGACAACGGCGCACAACCATGCCAACGAGTTGGTGCTGCATGTCCTGGAAGGGCGCCTGATGGCCTTCAGCGGCGGCGAGGAATTTGTGGTCGAAGCCGGGGATGTCATTGTCATTCCGGCGTGGGTGGATCATCGCTACGAAGCGCTGGAAGACTCCGTCACGGTGGAGGCTGCAGGACCTCCCTAGTCGCATCTCAGTCCGCTTTCCAAAGACGGGAAACATCAGTCGAAATCGCCGCACTCGTTCCGCGCGGGGTCGAATAGCTCAAGTCTGACTGCAGTTGGTTCAGTCGGCATGAACCACGCGAGCGTGGTAGTTGCCGGCCGCCTCCAGGGCGCGTGGGGTAGGCGTGGGAGGAGCATCCAGGGCAGCAGCGAACAGCGCAGCGTCCTCCGGAGTCAAGACGTGACGGGATTGTGCGTCCAGCACACGCTTTGCTTCGCGCTCGATCGTTGCACGCAGAAATACCGACTTGTCTACGCCCAGCGATAGTGCAGCCCGTTCTATTAGCGCGGCGAGTCGCTCATCGTGGCGTATTTGCGTGGTCCTGGTTTGTTTGGTCGAGTTGCTGGATACAGGGTCGAAGTTCAACATGACAATTTCTCTATGTGAATATGCAATGTAGTGCAGATTGAATTTCACAACTAGTGCGGGATTGAAACGAGCGATCCGCGGACCCATCAGTTGCTCGATTGGAACTCCGTCAAGTGTCCATCCCACAGTTTGACGATAGTATGGAGACCGGATCCTTTTTCAATGCATATTTCCATGCAGAATTAGTAATTTTTCAGGCTCGTCATGAACCGCATCCGTCTCATCCACTGGAACGCTGACGAGGCTCGTGGGGCTCTTCCTGCGCAAGCAAAAGAGCACCCGCCGCTTGCCGCTGGTCTTTGCCGGCGAGCCTGCCGGAAAACGGCCGGGTCTGGATCGCGTGGCCGAAAAAGGCTTCCGGCGTCGTAACCGATCTGACGCAACCCTATGTCCGAAAGAGCGGACTCGCTGTCGGTCTGGTCGATTACAAGATCTGCGCCATCGACAAGACGTGGTCGGGGCTGTTGTTCACGCGGCGGAAGTCCGGTTAGAACCGGTACGCCGCCTCCAGCCCGAACGACCGCGGACGGTTCTGGACCCGGTTGCGGTTGGATGAGCCGATGGAGATGTTGGTCGCGTGCCGGACATTGCCGACGTTCCTGCCCCACAGCGCGACGCTCCAGGAGGGGGCATCCAGGCGCACGTTCAGGTTGACGAAGCTGTTGGTCGCGGTCGCGATCTCGTTGAACGGGTCGAAGTAATAGTCCCCGCGCCGGCGAAAGTCGGCGTGCCAAAGCAGTTCCAGCCCGTTGGCGAGCGGCTGGGAGTACGACAGCGCCAGGTTGGCGGTCAGTTCCGGAACCAACGGCGAACGGTTGCCGTCCACCGTGGCGGTGATGCCCAGAACTTCCAGTGCCGAGGTGTCCGCCGACTTCACCACCGCATCGGTGTAGCCGATACCGATGTCCACGCGGAAGTTGTCGGCCGGCGTTGACGACAGCTCGAACTCGAAGCCGTTGATGTCCGTGTCGCTCAGGTTGAGCACGCCGCGCTGGGCGACGCCCTCATCGAAGATGACGAACGACAACTGTTGATTGATGTAATCGATGCGATAGAGCGAGGCGTTGACGGTCACCGAACCATCGGCGAAGCGGCCTTTCAGGCCGACTTCGAAATTGGCCGTTTCCTCGTCCTCGAAGCGCGCGTTCTGGGTGAAGCCGCCGGAGCGAAATCCCTCGGAATAGCTTGCGAAAACGAGGGCTTCGTCGGCCCACTGGTGCGAGAGCTGCAGCTTGGGCTGCAGCTTGCTGAAGGACGCGTTGGCGGCCGTCGGACCCGGGTTCTTCAGGTCTACGGTCGTCTGCTCGTCTTCGTCGTAGCGTAGCCCGAGCGAAAATTCGGTTCGATCGCTCAGGCCGTAATCCAACTGCCCGAACGCAGCCCGTGAGTCGCTGGTGGTCTGGTTGCTCTGATTCAGGATCGTCATCCCCGCGTTGACCGGGGAATTGTCGGAATACGCGACGAATACATTCGCAAGCTCGTCGCGCTCCTGGTAGAACGCACCCACAAGCCAGCGAAACCGTTGGTCGTCGTCGGATGTCAGGCGCAGTTCCTGGTTGAAGACATCGGAGGTGAAGGCCAGATCCTGGAATACGACATCCACCGGCAGGAAGTCGCCGTCGCCGTAGACGTCCTGTTTGGCGTCGGCCAGGGCGCTGATGCTGATCAGCGTCGCGCCCCCGAGATCGTAGTCGAGCCGAATGGAGAAGTCGCTGAAGTCGGTATCTTCCCGGCCGATGATGTTGCTGCCCGGCCCCGGGTTGGTCACATCATCCGGAGCCACGGGATTGCCGTCGCTGCCGAGAACGGGCCGGTCCTGCATCGCGGCGCCGCCGGAGCCGGAAGACGTGGAGCCCCTGATGCTCAGGTCCAGATTCTCGCCTTCGTACTCCAATCGCGCTCGCACGCCGGAGTGGTCCGAGCCGTCGACTTTCTCGCCCCTTGTGTTCTCGATGAGCCCGTCGCTGTCGCGGGTGTACCCGGAAAGCCGGAAGTACCACTGGTCTTCAACGATAGGCCCTGAAACGCTCCCGGCCAATCGCGCGCTTGCCTCGTTGCCATAGGACGCCTTCACGAATCCCTGGACTTCATTGGTGGGCGCCGCGGTGACGATGTTGACCGCCCCAGCGATGGCGCCCTGGCCGAACAGAGATCCCTGCGGTCCGCGCAGCACTTCGATGCGTTCGATGTCGAACAGGTCCTGGTTGATGAACTCGTTGCCGCCGAGCTGCACGCCGTCGACGATGAAGCTGGCTGCGGGAAGGCCGCCCTGGGCGGTGGAGATGCCGCGCATGGTGATGAATGTCTCATTGGACCGGAAGGTCTCCCGGACGATGACGTTCGGCGTCAGGTCCACCAGCGCGCGCAGCGAGTCGATGCGCCGGTTCTCGATGTCAAGCGCCGTAAAGGCGGTGATCGATTCCGGAATCTCAAGGACGCTCTCCTCGCGCCTTCTCGCCGTCACCACGATTTCCTCGAGCTGGACGGCGGCGCCGCCGGCCTGCGCTTCGCCCCGCTCGGCGGTCATGAAAGCGGCGGCGCCCAATGCGGCGCCTGCCGCCGCGGCCAATTTTCCGTTACGTTCAATGCTCACTTTGCTGGTGCTCCCGCCGCGATAACGGACAGTTTCCGATCGTTCCAACGAGTCTATGGACAGCAAAATCAGCCAACAATGGCGTTGCCGGATGGTTGCCATGAAAAGATGGATTGCCCTCGAAAGCAGCTCACGGAAAGGGTACTACCCGTTTGAGTAGGCTCGGCACGGCGCCTTTGGGCTAACATTGAACGGGAGGCAAGACGACACGCAGAGGCCCATGTCGGAGCTTTCCCGGAACAGCGCGTTTCCCGACTGGCTGATCACGGCCAAGGTGCATCCGGCCATGCAAAGGGCCGACCTGTTGTCTCGGGATTCGCTGGTTTCCCGGCTGGACCGGAAACTGAACGGCTCGCTCACCCTCCTTCATGCGCCGGCAGGCTACGGCAAGAGCACCGCCCTGGTCGGATGGCGCAGCGCGCTCCTGGCAAGGCAGCTCCATGTGGCCTGGCTCTCCCTGGACAGGGACGACAACGATCCCTATCAACTGGTGCTCTACCTGGCCCTGGCGCTGTCCGTCGCCGGAGTCGATCTGTCGCGATGCGGCATCGGCAGCGGCTCGACCGATGACTGGCGGTCCGCGCGGCGGCTGCTCAACAGCCTGCACGGGGCGGTGGAACGCCACGACAGGCGCGTGGTCCTGATGCTGGACGATTTCGAGAACCTGTCCGTCGAAACCGTGGACGAGATCATCGACCCGCTGGTGCGATACGCGCCCAACAGCCTCCAGATCGCCATCGCCAGCCGCACCGACGCGAAACTGAAGATTTCCGACCTGGAACTGCGTGGATTGGTCTATCGGTTGGGCGCGGAGGACCTTCGATTCACCCTGGAGGAATTGGTCGAGTTCCTACACCCCTCGCTGGATATGGCGCAGATTCGCCAGGTGTTGGAAATCACCGAGGGCTGGCCGGTTGCCGTTCAGCTTCTGAAGACCGCAGCCCGATCGAGGCAGGGCGTTGCCCGGCTGCTTCGCAATCTAGCCGGAGCGGGCGGCAAGATGGCGGCCTATCTGTCGGAGCAGGTATTCGGCGACCTGTCCGAGGAGACCAGGGGCTTCCTGGCGGACATTTCGATCGTCGACCGGATCGACCCGGAACTGGCCGATTACCTGCGCGAGAGCGACGACAGCGCAAAGATCTTCTACCGGTTGCGGCACCTGGATGCCCTGGTTACGCCGCTGGACAGCGCGCAACGCGCCTGGCGCCTGCATCCGCTGTTCAGGGAATACCTGTACGACTACCTGAATCTCGGCAACCGGGACCGCGCGATCCGTCTGCACGGCCGCGCTGCGCGGTGGTTCGGCGACAGGGATCGCCTGGTCCGCTCGGTTCGACACTACGTCAGTGCAGGCGACCAGGCGGGCGGGGCAGAGGCGATCGAGAATTCGGGCGGACTGATGCGTTGGCTGTCCGAAGGGCTGACGCCTTTCCGTACGGCCCTGGGCCTGCTGGACCTGGAGACAGTGCATTCGCGTCCGCGGCTGGCGCTGATCCAGTGCCTGATCCTCATGAAGACCGGCCGCTCGTACCAGGCCCGGCGCCTCTACGAATCCATGGTTGACGGGTTGGGGGAAGGGGCGGCAACCGAACGCGTGCTCGCCTACGAGATGATGGTGATCGAATCGCTGTTGTACGCCTACGATGCGCGGGGGCTGTCCGACGAATTCCTGCACAAGCTGGAACAATCGCGCGAAGCGCTTCCCCAGGAGCAACCCGTTTTTCAGGGACATCATTACACGGTGCTCTGCGGGCTGAATTCGGTCTGCGGCTACTTCGCCAGGGCCCGCCGCTTCGGCGACGAAGCCATTGTCGCGTTTCGTGAAGCCGACTCGATTTACGGTGAAATCTACATCCACATCCACCTGGGCATCATTGCGTTCCGGAAAGGAGAGACGGACGCGGCACAGAGTCACTACGACCATGCACTGAAACTGATACGCAGCCGTTTCAGGGACGACGAGGCGATGAAGCTGATCGTCGCCGTGCTGCTGGCCGAACTTCGCTACGACGTCAACCGCCTGAACCTGATTCCCCAGAACATCGCCACATGCCCGAAACGGCTGGAACGCTACGAAGCGTGGTTCGACATCTACGCGGCCGCTTACGTCACCGCCAGCAACATCGCTTCCAACCGGTACGGAACCGATGTTGCCCTGACGATGATTGACGACGAAACGGATTTCGCATCCAGACGGCATTTCGCAAGCCTTGGCAACGTGATTACCTGCCAGAAGGCCACCCTGTTGCTACGGGCCGGCCGGCGGGAGGAGGCGGATGCATTGATGGCCGATTCGGGGCTGACGACCTCCATGTTCAAGGCCGACGGCGCAAGGAAGGCGGCCTGGCGGGAGCGTGACATGGTCGTGCAGGCCATCGTGCGCCTTCACATCGCCTGCGGCCGGGCCGGGCAGGCGCTGGCCGAAATCGACGCCTTCCTGCCGGTGGTCGAATCCGAGAGAAATTCGCGGTCCATCACCACCTACCGAATCCTGAGAGCGCTCGCCTGTTTCGCTGACTCGGCGCACGGTGCGGCGGCCGCGGACCTCCGCCAGGCGCTGGCGCTGTCCGGGGGATCGGGTTCCATCCGCCCGTTCCTGGACGAAGGCCCACTGATGCCGTCATTGCTCAAGCTGGTGGCCAGGCCGGCGCAAGAGCGCGGCAATGAGCGGGCCATGCCTGACGGCAACGGCGCGCAGGACGTGGTTGATCGCGCCCACATGCTGATTGAGCTGTCGGGCGGCAGGAAAGCCAGGCGGGAGTCCCGACTGACGGTGCGTGAACTTCAGATCCTGCGGGAGCTGGGAAACGGCTATTCCAACAAGGTGATCGCACGCAACGTGGGCGTCTCGCACAACACGGTCCGGTATCACCTCAAGAACATTTTCGTGAAACTGAACGTGCACTCGCGCCTGAGCGCCGTGCGCGCTGCCCAGGACGCCGACATCATCTAGTGCTGCGACACTGTCGGGTTGACTCAGCACCAGGTCTACAGGCCGCGCAGTTCCGGGAAGTGCTGGATATTCGTGCCCGCCGCGAGTTCCGTAGGCGGTTGGCCGCGTCGGAAGAGTTTGCCGCCCGGCTCTCCGATCAGCGTGATTTTCGAGTCAATCACCCGAAGCATGCTGCCTTCCCGCAGGGCAATCACCGGTTCCGGGTTCAACTCGTGAAACTCGCGTATACGGTCGTCCCTGGTTTCCGACGTGAGCGCCGGGTCCGGGTGCGGGTCGAGGTAGTGGGGGTTGATATTGAACCGTACCAGTCCCAGGGCTTTCAGGCTGGGCGGGCCGACGATGGGCATGTCGTTGGTGGTCCTGATGCTGACACAGGCGACATTCGTCCCCGCGCTGGACCCCACATAAGGCATGCCAGCTCCCACCCGCGCCCTGATCGCATCCAGCAGTCCCGACTCGTACAGGCAGTCAAGCAGCCGAAAGGTGTTGCCGCCGCCGGCAAAGATCGCCTCGGCGCTCAGGACGGCTTCAACCGGGCTGTCCTTCTCGTGGATCGACTCCAACCCGTATCCGAGCTGTTCGAACGGCTCGCTCGCCGTCCGAGCGTATCCGTCGTGGTCATGCTGCGCGTACGGCAGAAACAGGACGCTCCTGGTTGAAGTTCCCAGCAGGCGTCGGATTTCGTCCAGGCAGTGTTCCAGAAATCCCGTGCCCGGAGTTCGGGAAGAACTGATCAGCAGTAGACGTCTTGTGGGCATGCCGGCCGTTTCCGGATAGGGTCGCAATTCGAAGACGGAAAGACCGGGTGCGCTATCCTCAGGCTACGTCCGCGATCGACTGCAGGCGATGCATGTCGCCATACATCGCGCGCAGTCTAGCGAACTCTTCCCAGTCGTAGAAGGCGATTTCGCCCCGGCCGAACTGCTGCGCGCACTCCACGACGAATCGTCCGACTTCCTCGACTCTGAAGGGATTCGATACGCCGCTCGCGCAACCAGGCACCGATCCGGCGGCCGTCAGTGCAATGCCGACCACCGGCGCTCGCGTCACCACGGCCGGTTGCATCAGGCTGTTGATATGGTACACGTCCCCCACGTAGGGAACGATGTCCTGCATGGTGATGGGGAAGGCGGCCGGCAGGCTGCCGGTGGTGTGTTCCATGACACGCAACAGGTCATCCGAAACCTTCAGGATCCAGCCCTCCTTCACCGTCGGCGTGATCGCGAAGCCGTTCCTGTTCAGCAGCCGGTTGCCGCGCGAGGTATCGATGCTCAGGATCGCGTCCATGTCCGTGGCGACCTCAAGCTTGAGAATCGTCTCAAGCTCGATCGGGGTGTCCATGAAGTCCACGGGCTTCATCGGCAGCACCGGCGCGTCGGTGCGCACATGCGTCGCGACGATCACGTCGCCTTCCAGCACATCGCCAAGGGCATGCATTCGTGCCAGTTTCAGCGCCACGCTCAATGCCACCAGCGCGCCGTCTCCGTCGGATACCAGGCCCCTGATGAGCGGGCGGGCGCCGACGCCCCCCAAACGCCCGATGACGCCCAGCGTTTCCGCATGCCCGCCCGAGGAACTTCCCTGCCTGCCCGGAATCACGATCTGGATGAATTCGGTCTCGCCCTTCTTGTCCGCGACATCCTCCAGGCGCACGCGGACCCACTTGACCGGAAACAGGTCCGCGATGTCGCGGCCGACCTTGCCCGGTCGATCCAGGCGTTCGTAAATTTCCTGTACTTCACGAATCAACACGATGGAAGTGCCCTCTTTCAGCGCGTCGTGCAAGGGCTGCCGACTGATCGTACCGTGAGAGATGGCGAGCCGAATCCTTCAATTGGACGGTTTGCGACGCCCCCGCGGGTGGGGGTTGCCGCGGCTTCGGCGTAACGCTCACTACCCGAATGGACAGGGGCGATTTCCGGTCAATTTGCTCGCGTATAGTTGGGCCGCAGCGGCCATGAACGAATTCCTGACGTCAAGTGTTCCCGAACACCGCACCACCAGCGGTTGGCAGATCGCGCTCATAAAGATCGGCGTGGTGGTGGCGCTGCCGGGATTCCTGACGGGCGCGGAAATCGGCTCGCAACTCGGGCTGGGCGCTGCCGCCGGGGCGATCATCGCCGGCTGCGCGGTCCTGGCGCTCATCTGTGCACTCACCGGAACAGTGGCGGCGACAAGCCGCCTGCCCACCGCGACGATCACGAAATTCGCCTTCGGCCGGGATGGCGCAAAGGTTGTCAATGCGGTGCTGGCCGTTACGTTGATCGGCTGGTTCGCGGTGACGGTGGAGTTGTTCGCAAGAGCGCTGCTGGGGATCTTCGAAAACGCCGCGTCAGGGTTGCTGTGGAATCCCCTGTTCGTATTGGCCGGCGGGACCCTGATGGTGCTGACTACGCTGTTCGGATTCAGAGCCCTGTCGGTACTTTCCCGTTGGGCCGTTCCACTGATGCTGCTCGTCCTGGTTGTCATGGCGATCATGACGGCGACTCGGACTTCACTGGGCGAACTGCTGGTCGTTCCCGAGAATCCGACTTCCTTGGGCGTGGCGATATCGGCCGTGATCGGCGGACCCGCCGCGGGCATCGTGATCTTCCCCGACATTTCCAGATTTGCCCGCTCGGTGAATCATGGCCGTGCGGCCGCCGTCATGTCGTACGGGATCGGCATGCCGCTCATCCTGCTGTCGGTGGGAGTTACCGCCATAGCGACGGGGGAAAAGGACCTCGTGCTGGTGATGCTGGGACTGGGGCTGGGGATTCCGGCGCTGGTGTTTCTCGTGCTGACCGCCTGGACCACCAACGCCGGCAACCTCTATTCCGGCACCATATTTCTTTCGTCTCTGTTGCAACGGCTGCCGTACCGCCAGGTAGCGGCGATCGCCGGCGCGGCCGGAATCGGCGTCGCGCTGATGGGGCTGACGGACTACTTCGTCCCCTTCCTGGTGACGCTGGGCATCACCGTACCCCCGATCGCGGGGATCTACGTGACGGACTTCTTTCTGCGTGGAAAGAAGTACGACCTGGGGAAACAGGATTCCGGGCGTCCCGTCAGGCTGGCGGCGTTGCTCGGTTGGGCAACGGGGGTAGGCACCGCCTATGCCACAGCCGGTGGCACATTGACCCTTACCGGCGTTCCCGCCTGTGATTCGATACTGGTTTCCGCCGCTGTATTCTTCGCACTATCGAGGCTGTTGCCACAGGATTCCGGCTAAGCGTTTGCGCCCTTGCCTGTCACGGGCCAGCGCAGATCGATACTCCTGAAGCCGGTCCCTGTTGTAGCTTGTGAGCTCTGTCGCGAACTTCACCTGGAGCTTCCCTCTGATGTAACTTACCTGTCCTCGGGCAGTCGTGGCGGATACTTGCGGGACAATCAGGGGACGGATATGAATTTCAGGGTCGCATCGGTCA
>Ga0209021_1003436_pt1 | contig 12627 bp, 12 predicted proteins | sample PinacodermFT_FD_187299 | JGI IMG/M metagenome (GOLD analysis project Ga0209021, IMG submission 187299) | Host-associated microbial community of the marine sponge Aplysina aerophoba from Gulf of Piran - sponge pinacoderm, lysed by freeze-thaw... | ecosystem: Host-associated > Porifera > Sponge >... | reverse complement strand
AATCTATCCTCGATCGGGGACGCCGTTATGAGATCACACATTCGACCCGCTTGGAAGAAATCCCTTGCGACCGACCATTCCTACGGCGCAGGCTCCTAGTCGGAAATTGATTGGATCTCATGCGGATTGCTTTTTCTCGCTGGACGAATTTCGTACGTAATCGTGAATAGATTTGGCCCTTGATCCCTTGGCGTAGGGTCGACACACGTCACGCCGCGGCGGCGCTCGAGCGCGAGTGGCGAAGGCGTCGGTAGAGGGGGCACGAACGGAGGAGCTCGGGGTGGGTGCCGGCGGCGACGAGTCGGCCCTCCTCCATTACGGCGACGCGGTCCGCGGTCTCGATGGTGGACGGGCGGTGGGCGATCACGATGGTGGTTCGGCCCTCTCGGATCCGGTCGAGAGCGGTGCGGATCCGCTGTTCGGAGGGCGTGTCGAGCGCGGAGGTCGCTTCGTCGAGGACGAGGACGGGTGCGTCCTTGAGGAACGCTCGCGCGAGCGCGAGGCGCTGGCGTTGGCCGCCGGAGAGGTCGAGTGCGTTCTCCCCGACCACGGATTCCAGGCCGTCGGGCAGCTCGTCGAGGAAGTCGGTGACGTATGCCGCCTCCGCCGCCTTCCGTATCGCATCCCGGGACGCGCCGGCGAGCTCGCCGTACGCGATGTTCGCCGCTACCGTGTCGTTGAAGAGCACCACTTCCTGGCTGACGATGGCGATCCGGCGGCGAAGCGATGCGAGCGCAAGCTCGCGCACGTCCACCCCGTCGAGCCGTACCGCCCCCGTCAGCGGGTCGAAGAACCGAGGGATCAGATTCGCCAGGGTCGACTTCCCCGCCCCGGAAGGTCCGACCAGCGCCAGGGTCTCGCCGGGCTCGATGACGAGCGAGACGTTCCGGAGCGCGAGGGGCCGGTCCTCGCGGTAGCGGAATACCACGGAGTCGAATTCGATGCGCCCCGCCGTCCGTCCAGCCTCCCGCGTTCCCCGGTCCGCCTCCGCGGTCTCGTCGATCACTGCGAACACGCTCTCCGCCGCCGCGAGTCCCTGCTGGAGCTGGGCGATGACGGTGGCAAGGTGGCGTATCGGCCGGAGCAGCAGCATCGTCGCTGCCATGAAGCTCACGAAGCTGCCCACGCTCACCGCGCCGGCCGCCGCACGATACGCGGTGATGGTGATGATGACCCCGATCGCGACGGCGATCACGACCTGAACGATCGCGCCCGGCCACGCGCCGGCCAGGGCGAACTTGAAGTTGCGCACGCGAACCGCGTTGGCTACCGCGGTGAATCGTCCGCGCTCGTACTCCTGCCCCCCGAATACGCGCACCGCCTTCTCGCCGTCGAGCGCCTCGCGGAGCAGATGATTGACCTGGCCCATGGACTCCTGGACGAGGCGGCTCACCCGTCGCAGGCGTCGGTTGAAGTAGCGCACCGTCAGCGCGACCAGCGGCCCGGCGACGAGCATCAGGAGGGTGAGCTGCCAGTCGATCCACGCCATCCAGGCGAGCAGCCCGACGACGGCCAGCGTGTCGGTCACGAGAACGGCCAGGGTGCGATCCGCGGCCTCCGCGATCCGGTTCGCATCGAAGGTGAACTTCGACATGAGCCGCGGCACGGACAGCCGCTCGGGCCGCCCCACCGGCAATTCGAGCAACTTGTCGAACATGCGAAGGCGAAGGTCGAAGAGCACGCGCTGGGAAACGACCGCGAAGGCGGTCGTGCGGGCCCAGTTCGCGAAGCCCCACACCACGAACGCGAGCACCAGCATCACGGTGAGACCGGCGACGGCGCTCGGGTCCTGCTCGACGAAGCTCTCGTCGAGCACCGGCTTGAGGATGATCGGGATCGCCGGCTGGGCTGCGGCGGCCAGCAGCATCGCAAGCACCGCAAGCATGAACGGGCGCCAGTGCGGCCGCACGTGCCGAAGCAGACGCCGGTACAGGGCGAACGAGCGACGGTGGCTCATGCCCCGAGTCCTGGCCCGGAAGTCACACCAACTTCCTGCTGCGGACGCCGATCTGCTCGCTTTGGCAAGGCGTACTTCCTCAAGCCGCTTCGACAGCGCGATGCGCTGATGTCGACTACGCCTTCAGCGCCATTCGGTCCGTGTGCCTTGTCACGGCGGCACCTCCGCGCCCGAACCCGAAAGACGCGGAAAGTCCCTTGGGTAGCCGGCAATCTCGAAGAATTCGCGCCATTTTCGACCAAGCGAGACAAGTTGGCGAGATTTCGGGGCTAGCGGTCGACCAGCCGGAACTCGGCGCCGCAGTAGGGACACTTCGCTTCCCCGGTTTCCTCGACCGGCAGGTAGACCTTCGGGTGCGAGTTCCAGACCGTCATGTCCGGCATCGGACAGCTCAGCGGCAGGTCCGCCCGGGTGACCTCGTAGCGAGTCTCGGCGTTGGGTTCGCTCACCGTTGCGCCTCAGGGGAAGGGCGGCAATTTCACCACGGCGGCGGGGCGAAAAAAAGCCCCGCCGTCGCGTTGCCGCGGCCGGCGGGGCCAGAGATGCGGCCGTGGCGGGCGGCATGACGCCGCCCGCCGTCGCTGCACCGGGCTACATCATGCCCATGCCGTCCATGCCGCCGCCCGGGGGCATCGCCGGCGGGGTCTCGTCCTTCGGGGACTCCGCGACGCTCGCCTCGGTGGTGATGAGGAGCCCCGCGATCGACGCTGCGTTCTGGAGCGCCGTGCGGACCACCTTGGTCGGGTCGAGGATGCCCATCTCGATCATGTCCCCGTACTCCTCGGTCTGCGCGTTGAAGCCTTTGGTGCCGGACTCCTCCGCTACCTTGGCCAGCACCACGCTCGACTCGGCGCCGGAGTTCGCCACGATCTGACGAAGCGGCTCTTCCATGGCCCGGCGGGCGATGGAGATGCCCATGTTCTGATCGGGGTTGTCGCCGGTGAGCTCGGTCACCGCCTGCTGGGCCCGGACGAGGGCGACGCCGCCGCCCGCAACCACGCCTTCCTCGACCGCCGCACGGGTCGCGTGCAGCGCGTCCTCGACGCGTGCCTTCTTCTCCTTCATCTCGACCTCGGTCGCGGCGCCCACCTTGATGACGGCCACGCCGCCTGCGAGCTTCGCCATCCGCTCCTGGAGCTTCTCGCGGTCGTAGTCGGAGGAGGTCTCCTCGATCTGCTGCCGGATCTGGGTCACCCGGCCGTCGATGGAGGCCTTGTCGCCGGCGCCGTCGATGATCGTGGTGTCCTCCTTGGCCGCGATCACGCGCTTGGCGCGGCCGAGGTCATCGAGGGAGGTCTTCTCGAGGCTCATCCCGACTTCTTCGGAAATGACGGTGCCGCCGGTCAGGATGGCCATGTCCTCCAGCATCGCCTTGCGGCGGTCGCCGAAGCCCGGGGCCTTGACCGAGCACACCTTCACGATGCCGCGGATGGTGTTCACGACCAGGGTGGCGAGCGCCTCGCCCTCGACGTCTTCCGCAATCACGAGGAGGGGCTTGCCCGCCTTGGCGACGCCCTCGAGCAGCGGCAGCATGTCCCGGACGTTCGAGATCTTCTTGTCGTGCAGGAGGATGTACGGGTCTTCCAGCTCGGACGCCATGCTGTCCTGGTTGTTGATGAAATAGGGCGAGAGGTAGCCCCGGTCGAACTGCATGCCCTCGACCACGTCGAGCTCGTTCTCGAGCCCGCTGCCGTCCTCGACGGTGATCACGCCTTCCTTGCCGACCTTGTCCATGGCCTCGGAGATGATGTCGCCGATCGCGTAGTCCGCGTTGGCGGAGATCGCGCCGACCTGGGAGATCGCCTTGCTGTCCCTGACCGGCTCGCTCAGCGCCTCGAGCTCGGAGACGGCCGCGCCGACCGCCTTGTCGATGCCGCGCTTGAGATCCATCGGGTTCATGCCGGCGGAGACGGACTTGAGGCCCTCGCGCATCATCGAGTGCGCGAGCACGGTCGCGGTGGTGGTGCCGTCACCGGCCACGTCGGAAGTCTTGGACGCGACCTCCTTGACCATCTGCGCTCCCATGTTCTCGAACTTGTCCTTGAGCTCGATCTCCTTCGCGACGGACACGCCGTCCTTGGTGATCGTGGGGGCGCCGAAGCTCTTCTCGAGGACCACGTTGCGGCCCTTGGGGCCGAGGGTGACCTTGACCGCGTTGGCCAGGATGTTGACGCCGCGGGAGAGTGCCTGGCGGGACTCGTCGGCGAAATGTACGTCTTTTGCGCTCATTTGGGTAAGACTCCTGAGCAGTGCGTTTCGCTGGTGTTGATGCGGTGCAGGACGGGCCGGATCAGCCTTCGACGACCGCCATGATGTCTTCCTCGCGCAACACGAGGAGATCATCGCCGTCGATCTTCACCTCGGTGCCCGAGTACTTGCCGAACAGGACCTCGTCGCCGATCTTGACGTCGAGCGCGCGTACGGACCCGTCGTCGAGGGACTTGCCGGGACCGACGGCAGTGATTTCGCCGCGGATCGGCTTTTCAGTGGCAGAATCGGGGATGACGATGCCACCCGGAGAGGTGCGTTCCTCTTCCATCCGCTTCACGATCACACGGTCGTGGAGGGGTCGTAGATTCATCGGAATTCTCCTGACTTCCGGTAGTTGGGTCAGACGCTGAGGCAAATCCGGAGCCCGGTCGGGGCCCCTTGGGCCGCAGCAATCACGTCACCGAGGGAAGCGCTGTCACAACCGGATTTTGTCAGCACTCACTCGAAGCGAGTGCTGATGATGGGGGCGGTTGCGCTCAAATCAAGGGTGCGCGGAGCGATTCAGTCGTCGAAATCGTTTCGGCGCGAGTATTCCCCCTCGATCGTGCGCTGGCCACGGCCCGAACGACGGGGGTGCCCGGCGGTCGGTCCGGTGGGCCGCAAGGTGGCCGCGGCGAGAATCAGCCGCTGCCGCAATGGCGGGATCAGGCACAGGAATCCTGCGGTGTCGGTGATGAACCCCGGGGTGAGCAGGAGCGCCCCGGCGACGAGGATCACCGCCCCCTCCATCAGCTCGAGCGCCGGAACCTCCCCTCTCGCCATCGCCGACCGGGCGCGGAACAGGGTAGCGAGCCCCTGCGCGCGCATGAGCGCGGCGCCCACCACCGCGGTAAGGACGACGAGTCCGATGGTGGCGGCGGCGCCGACGATGGACCCGACCTCGATCAGCAGGTAGATCTCGCCCAGGGGCACGATGAGGAAAAGGACCAGCAGCAGGCGCACGGCAGACTTCCAGGACGGTCAGGGATATCATTTCAACATCAATCGCTCGGCGGCGCGTCACGGGTCACGGCCCGCCGGCGGTTTCGCCCGGACGGCGACCGGGGCGCGAACAGTACCGGACCGAGGTGTCCGGGGGACCGGAACAATCGGATGAACGTTCGAAGGCGCTTCGCGGCTCGATTCCCGGCGACGGCTGCGTGCGCGCTTGCTGCCGCCCTCTGCGCTCTTGACGCGTTCGGGGCCGGTTCGGAATCGGACGCCGGGGCGGAGCCGGTCCCGGCCTCGCCCCCCGCCACCCTCCGGCTGCCTTCCACTGCGGCGAACATCCTTGCCACGGACGGAATTCCCGGGTTCCGGGCGGGGGATTCGGGGGCACGGTCGCCCGCCGCGGCCGATGCGTCGCGTTCGGCTGCGGAAGGCGCCGACTCGTCGGACCCTGCCGCCTTTCTCAAGGAGCTGCTCGAGGCCGGGCAGGACGAGCCCGAGTTCCTGCACCCGGACGCGGCGTTCCGGCTCGAGGCGGGGGCGACGGGGTCGGACCGCGCGGTCGTTCGCTGGCGGATCGAGCCCGGCTACTACCTCTATGCCAAGCGGATGGAGGTGCACCTGCCGGAAGGGTCGCCGCCGGGGACGGCCATCGCGGCGGTCGATCTCGCACGCGGAGAAGTGCAGGAGGATCCGTACTTCGGGCGGGTCGAGGTCTTCCGACACGAGGCGCAGGCGGCGGTGCGGCTCGCGCACGCCGGCCCGGCGCCGCCGGAGCTCGTCCTCGACGTCGTCTACCAGGGCTGTGCGGACGAGGGGCTCTGCTACCCGCCGATCGGGAAGTCGGTCGCGGTTCGGTTCGACGGCACCGCGCCGGGTGAGGGGGCGGGCGGGGCTCCGGTCGCCACCGTCGCGGATTCGACTTCGCCGCGCTCCTGGACGGCCGCCGCCGTCGCACGGCCCGTCGCCGGCGACGCGTCGCTCTCCGAGACGGATCGAATCGCCCGGCGGCTCGCGGCGCAGGGCATCGCGGCGAGCGTTGCCGCCTTCTTCGGCTTCGGCCTGCTGCTCAGCTTCACCCCCTGCATCTTTCCGATGATTCCGATTCTGTCTTCCATCCTCGTTTCCGGGGGCGGGCGAAGCGGCGGGCGGGGGAAGGGCTTCGCCCTTTCGTTCGCCTATGTCTCGGGAAGCGCGCTCGCGTGGGCGGCGATCGGCGGAGTGGCCGGACTCCTCGGCGCGAACGTCCAGATCGCGCTACAGAATCCCTGGGCCCTCGGTGCGGTGAGCGCAATGTTCGTGGCGCTCGCCCTTTCCATGTTCGGACTGTTCGCCTTCGAGCTTCCTTCCGCCTGGGTGACGCGTGCCACCGCCTGGACGAACCGGGCGGGACAAGGGCGCGGGTACGCCGGTGCCGCGGTCATGGGCGCCATCTCCGCCCTCATCGTGGGGCCGTGCGTGGCGGCGCCAATGGCGGGAGCGGTGCTCTATATCGGGCAGGCGGGAGACGCCGCACGCGGAAGCCTCGCCCTGTTCGCGATGGGGTTCGGCATGGGGATGCCGCTCCTCGCGCTCGGCGCGTACTCGCAGCGGATGCTGCCGCGGGTGGGGCCGTGGATGGACACCGTCCAGCGGGCGGCGGGAGTCGTCCTCCTCGCGGTCGCGGCCTATCTCCTCGAACGCGTTCTGCCGCCGGCGGCGGCGATGGTCGGGTGGTCGGTCGTGGCCGCCTCGGCGTGCCTCGTCCTCCTCCGCGCCGCCTGGCGCCGAGGAAGGCGCGGCGGCGGGAGCGGAGTGCGGGTTGGCCGCTACGCGCCGGCGACCGGTGCAGTGGTCGCGGCTTCGTATGCCGCTCTCCTCGTGGTGGGCGCGTCGACCGGGGCCCACGATCCCCTCCGCCCGCTCGCCGGCCTGCGTACGGTGGCCGGTTCCGCGACCGTCGCGCAGCCCCTCGAGTTCGTCGCGATCAAGGGGCTCGAGGGCCCGCGCGGACTCGTGGCCGAGCTGGCGCGGGCGCAGGCCTCCGGCCGCTTCGTCATGCTCGACTTCTATGCCGACTGGTGCGTGTCCTGCAAGGAGATGGAGGAGAGCACGTTCCGCGACCCGCAGGTGCTCGCCGCTCTCGGGAACGTCCGGCTCCTGCGTGCCGACGTGACCGCGAACGACGCGGCCGACCAGGCGTTGATGAAACGCCTGGGCATTCTCGGCCCCCCCGCCATTCTCTTCTTCGGCCCCGACCGGGAGGAGCGGCGCCGGTATCGCACGGTCGGCTTCAAGGACGCCGATGACTTCACCAGGAGGGTAACCGGGGCGACGGGGGCGGCCTGACGTCTTGCGCAGGATCATCCTCTACGCGGGAGCGGCCGCCGTTTCCCTCGCGGCCGGATGGGGCGCCGGTTGGTACGTCGGCGGGGGTTTCAAACCGGGTCACGGCCCGGATCCGCAAGCGGGACGGGAACGGGTCCCGGTTTCCGCTCCGGCGCCCGGGGCGGCTGCGGGCGAGTCCGCAGCGGGTGAGCTGACGGAATCGGCCAGCGTTCTCCACCGCCTTCGTCCCGACTTCAGCCTTCGCGATCTCGATGGGACGCCGCGCGGCCCGGAAGAGTGGGCGGGAAGCGTTCTCGTCGTCAACTTCTGGGCGACCTGGTGCGCGCCGTGCCGCGAGGAGATTCCGCTCCTCATCGACCTCGAACGGCGACGTCCCGGGGTGAGGGTCGTCGGTATCGCGTTGGACACGGCGTCCTCGGTGCAGGCTTTCGCGAAGGAGCTCGGCATCGGATATCCCCTGTTGCTCGACGATCTCGAAGGCAGCACGATGCGCCGCTACGGAAACCGCATCGGCGTCATTCCGTTCACCGTGTTCGTTCGTCGTGACGGGGTCGTCGCGCATGTCCGGGCCGGGGCGCTCGAGGCCGAGGAGCTCGACCGGGTGGCGGCGGCCCTGCTCTGAGAGAATGCGGCGCATTGGGCGGAAATAGCGTCACTTTGGCCGAATTTCGCTCCAAGATCGGGCAATTTCTCTCGATTATCCCGGCGCGGGCGTGCTAGCCTAGCGGCCCCGGGTACCGACACTTTGGTGGGAGGGTGCTCGGGTCCTTCCGGCTGGTGAGCGGTTTCCGATGGCGACGATCCTGGTCCTGCACGGACCGAACCTCAATCTGCTCGGCACGCGCGAGCCCAAGCACTACGGGACGATCCGTCTGGCCGAGATCGACACGATGCTCGCCGCGGAGGCGGACCGGCTCGGGCATCGCCTGGAGTCCCTGCAGAGCAATCGCGAGTACGAGCTCATCGAGCGGGTGCACGCCGCCGCGGGCGACGGCACCGATTTCATCATCATCAACCCGGCGGGATTCACCCATACCAGCGTCGCGCTGCGCGATGCGCTCACCGGCGCGGCGCGGCCGTTCATCGAGGTGCACATCTCCAACATTCACGCTCGCGAGCCGTTTCGCCACCACTCCCACTTCTCCGATGCCGCGGTCGGGGTGGTCTGCGGCCTCGGCCCGCTCGGCTACCGGCACGCGCTCCATTCCGCCGCGGAGTGGCTTGCTGCGCGCGAGCCGTCGTAACGGACGGACCCGGCTGGAGGATCCATGGATCTCAGGAAGATCAAGAAGCTCATCGAACTGCTGGACGAGTCCGGGATCGCGGAAATCGAGGTCACGGAGGGCGAGGAATCGGTCCGCATCAGCCGCTACGGGTCGGCCGCCGCGGTGGTTCAGGCGCCCGGGCCGGTTCCGTTCCCGCATCCGATCGCGGCCGGCGCCCCGGTCGCCCCGGCCGCGGGCGTTTCGCCGCCGTCGCCAGCCGCGGCGGAAGAGCGTCCCTCCCCGAAGGGATTCGAGATCGAGGCACCGATGGTCGGCACCATGTACCGATCATCCTCGCCGGGAGCGCCGCCGTTCGTCGAGGTCGGATCGCGGATCTCGGCCGGCGACGTGGTCTGCATCATCGAAGCGATGAAGATCCTCAATCAGATCGAGTCCGACGTGAGCGGGGTGGTCAGCGAGATCCTGGTCGAGAACGGTCAGCCGGTCGAATTCGGCCAGACGCTCATAGTCGTCGAATAGCCCGCCTCCCATGCTCGACAAGATCGTGATTGCCAATCGCGGGGAGATTGCGTTGCGCGTGCTGCGCGCCTGCCGGGAGCTCGGGATCCGTACCGTCGCGGTCCACTCCACGGCGGACCGGGACCTCAAGCACGTCCGGCTCGCGGACGAGTCGGTGTGCATCGGGCCTCCGGAGGCGGCGCAGAGCTACCTCAACATTCCGGCGGTTCTGAGCGCGGCCGAGGTGACGGATGCGGTCGCCGTGCATCCCGGCTACGGATTCCTTGCCGAGAATGCCGACTTCGCGGAACGGGTGGAGCAGAGCGGCTTCATCTTCATCGGCCCCTCGCCCGACACGATCCGCTTGATGGGAGACAAGATTTCCGCCATCGACGCAATGCGGCGGGCCGGTGTGCCGTGCGTTCCCGGTTCCGAGGGCCCGCTCGAGGAGGATCCGGACGGGAACGCACGTCTCGCGCGTGACATCGGCTATCCGGTGATCATCAAGGCCGCGGCCGGTGGGGGCGGACGCGGGATGCGGGTGGTGAACAGCGAGGCGGCGCTGTCGAACGCGATCCTGATGACGAGGGCCGAGGCGATGGCCGCGTTCGGCGACGGAACCGTGTACATGGAGAAGTTCCTCGACAACCCGCGCCACATCGAAATCCAGGTGCTGGCCGACTCCCACGGGAATGCGGTCCATCTCGGTGAACGGGATTGCTCGATGCAGCGCCGGCATCAGAAGGTCATCGAGGAGGCGCCGGCACCGGGCATCTCGGACCGCGCGCGGAGGCGGCTCGGAGCGCGTTGCGCGACGGCATGCAAGGCCATCGACTACCGGGGGGTCGGCACGTTCGAGTTCCTGTACCAGGACGGAGACTTCTACTTCATCGAGATGAACACCCGCATCCAGGTCGAGCATCCGGTGACCGAGCTCGTCACCGGAATCGATCTCGTCAAGATGCAGATCCTGATTGCCGCGGGCGAACGCATCCCCTTCAAGCAATCAGAGACGGTGTTCAACGGGCACGCCATCGAATGCCGGATAAACGCCGAAGATCCCGTCACGTTCACACCCAATCCCGGCAAGATAACGCTATTTCATGCACCCGGGGGGCCCGGGATCCGGGTCGACAGCCATCTCTATTCCGGCTATACGGTCCCTCCGAACTACGATTCCCTCATCGCGAAGCTGGTCGCGTTCGGCGACACCCGCGAATCCGCGATCGCGCGGATGCGGACGGCCCTCGACGAGATCATCGTGGAAGGGATCCGGACCAACGTGCCCTTGCACGTGGACATGCTGAACGACAGCGGGTTCATCGAGGGCGGGGTCGGAATCAGCTACCTCGAGCGCAAGCTCGGGCGCTAGCCGCGTCGGATGAGCGGCTCCGAAGCGGGCGGCTGGGTCCGCGTCGTCCTCGAATGCCCCGGCGATGCGGTGCCGGCGGTGGAGGAGGCGCTGGCCGCGGCGGGAGCGATCGCCGTCTCCCTCGAGGACGCGGGCGACGAGTCCCGGTTCGAATCCTGGCCCCCCGACCGGCCGCTGTGGGGCACGGTACGAATTTCGGGCCTGTTCCCCGAGGGGGTGGACGGGCTCGGTCGGATGGCCACTCGCGTGTCGCGCGAGATCCTGGAGAGCGCCCGCGTTTCGAAGGTCCCCCGGACGGATTGGGTCCGGGCCGGGCGTGAACGCACCGGGGCAATGCGGTTCGGCGAACGACTCTGGGTGTGTCCGACCTGGGCGGAGCTTCCGCCCGATGCGGAGCCGGGGGTGGTCGTTCGCCTGGATCCGGGCCTTGCGTTCGGCACCGGGTCGCATCCGAGCACCGCACTTTGCCTGCGATACCTGGAGGGGCTCGACCTCGGCGGGAAGGTCGTCATCGACTACGGATGCGGCTCCGGCATCCTCGGCATTGCCGCCCTACGCCTCGGAGCGGAGCGTTGTCTCGCCGTCGACATCGATCCGCAGGCGCTCGAGGCGGCCAGGGAGAACGCATTCCGCAACCGGGTGGCCGCACGATTCGATATCATGTCCGTGCAGGCGGTCGGCACATCGCGCGACCGCCGGGAGGGCCCCGTGTGCGACGTGCTTGTCGCGAACGTGCTGGCCGGTCCCCTCGCCTGGCTCGCCGGTACCTTCGGGGAGCTGGTCGTCAGCGGCGGCGAGCTGGTGCTTTCCGGAATCCTCTCCGGTCAGGGCGCCGGCCTCGTCGGGGCGTATGCTCCCTGGTTCCGGCTGGAAGCCGTGGCCCGGGAAGACGCATGGGTTCTGTTGGCGGGCGCCCGCGCCGGCTGAAGTACGGGGGTACGCATGTACACGCGTTGTCCGGAGTGCCGGACGTGGTTCAGTGTCACCGAGGAGCATCTCGAGGTGGCCCGCGGGCGGGTGAGGTGCGGGCAATGCCTGGAGTCCTTCGATGCGACTTCGCACCTCTGGTCGGAGCCGGACGACCAGTCTCGGCCGGTGCCCTGGAAGGCGGGCCGGGACGGTCCGGGCCCGGTGAGCGCGATCGTGCCCGAGCCGGAACCGGCCCCGGAGCCCGTCCGTCCCTTCCTGGACGACGATCCCTTCGATTCCGTCGAATCCGTCGAGTACGACGATTCTCGGCCGAGCCCCTCGCTCGAGCCCGACCCGCTGATCTCCGCTCTTTCGCTCCGCGACGTCGACATGGAGATGGATCTCGAGGACGAGTCGGCGGGTCCGCTGGTGGGCGACGTTCGCCGGGTCTCGGCGAGCGGTTCCCGCACGCGCCCGGGCGCGGATCGAATCCACGAGGGGCGCGTGTCGACCCGGCGCCGGAGAAGCCGCGAGCAGGCGATCCTCAATCGCATCGAAGGAATGGACGTGCGGCGCGGACGGCGCCTCGCGGCCAACTCGTGCATTGCCCTGTTGCTGCTGCTCGTCGGTCAGTACGCCTGGTTCATGGCCGGCGACCTCGCGTCGACGTTTCCGGCCCTCCGTCCGGCTTTCGAGGAGTTCTGCGCGGTAGCGAGGTGCGAGACGGAGCGGCGGAGCCGGGGCGAGGGAGTTCGTGTCGTGTCGCGCACGGTGCGCCCGCACCCCGAGTACACCAGCGCGTTCTCGGTCAAGGCGACGATCGAGAATCGCGCGACCGAGGCGCGTCCGTATCCGGTGGTGGTGTTCGTCCTCTACGGCCGCGACGGACGCACGCTCGCCAGCCGGGCGTTCGAGCCGGCCGAGTACCTCGAGGGTGGCGCAGTGCCGGACCGGGGGTTGGATTCGGGCAGCCGCGCGGACATTGCCTTCGACCTCGTCGCTCCCCTCGAGGTCGCGGTAAGCTTCGACCTTCGCCTGATCTAGCGCGGAAATCTCACCAACTTCCTGCTGCGGACGCCGATCCATGCGCTGTGACTGGCCGTACTCCCTCAAGCCGCTTCGACAGCGCGTAGCGCTAG
>Ga0209021_1003434_pt1 | contig 12633 bp, 13 predicted proteins | sample PinacodermFT_FD_187299 | JGI IMG/M metagenome (GOLD analysis project Ga0209021, IMG submission 187299) | Host-associated microbial community of the marine sponge Aplysina aerophoba from Gulf of Piran - sponge pinacoderm, lysed by freeze-thaw... | ecosystem: Host-associated > Porifera > Sponge >... | reverse complement strand
ACCCGAGGGCGGAACGGCCGCCACAGCGGTGGGCAATCCCGGTCGGGAATCCTCCGGCGGGACGCGGCGGATGGTACCGGCGGTGGTGCGGGCCGCATCGACGGTGGGATCGGCGCGATGGCCCCGCAGTGGACCCCAGTCCAGCGCCCCCTTGCTGATGAGGTACACGAACGACTCGAAGACGGCGAAGGAGAAGATGCCGATCGCCACGAGCCCGAAGAGTCCGAGGGCGCCGTGGGTCACCGCCCACGGATACAGGAACACGATCTCCACGTCGAAGACGATGAAGATCATCGCCACCAGGAAGAAGCGCACCGGGAACCGCTCGGGGATCTCGGACTGCGAGACGATGCCGCACTCATAGGGTGCGTTCTTGGCCCTCGTCGGCCGCCGCGGCGCCATCAGGCGCGACGCCACGAAGCTCAAGGCGCAGAACACCACCGCCAGCACGCCGAGGGCGAGGACCGGGAGGTACTGGCCCACTCCGTTCTCCCCCTGTCTACGCCGTAGCGCTCTCGAAGGCCTCCTGCTCCCGGCGGAATCGCTGGTCGCGCCAGTGCAGGCTGAGCACCAGGGTCAGGAAGATGAGGCCCGAACCGATTGCGATGAGCGCCGGCACGAGCCGGAGGTCGCCCAGGTTGCGGACCATGACGATCGAGAACGTCTCACCGTTGCGATCCGGCTCCGGCAGGGGAGGGGCCTCCCCGAGGACCTGGACCTTCGGCACCGCGGGGCGGGCCTGCACGACGGCGTAGTGCGGCGGATGGGTGATGCGCGCCGAGTTGGTGATCTTGTTGCCGACCCGCGACCACAGTCCACCGCTGGGAGCCGGCTTGCCGCCCGTCTCGTAGACGTCCTCGAAGACGAACAGCGGGCTCACCGAGGGCTCCTCGCTGCCGTCGGGCAGCGTGACGGTGGTCGGAACGAAAGCGAAGGTGTCGCGCGCGACGAGGAAGGCCTCGGCGCTGGCGGTCGCCTCGCCGGACTCAGCGGTCGACAGCAACTTCCAATCCCCCACGTCGATATAGCCGAGCGTCTCGGCCCAGTCGATGACCTGCGGCGCCGCGGCCGCCAACGCGCTCAGCGACAGGTGATCGATGCGGTTGGCCTCCGCCGCCACCTGCTCGTCGAAGCGGGCCTCAAGAGCCGCCTCGTCCAGGTAGCGGGGATCCTCGGGGGACAGCAGGCTGTTGCGCTCGACCAACCGGGCGCGGATGGTGTCGCTGTCCACGGTGGCGACGGCGGCCCGCACCTCGGCGCGGTCGGGACCCGAATAGTGCAGAGCCAGCGCGATGGCCCGGGGGAGACAGCCGTACCTCGGCGCTGAGAAGGTCCAACCGGTCTCGGCGACGGGGAAGATCTGCCCGGTCTCGCAGTTGGGATCGGGCAACTCGCCCACCGTGGCCACGAAGGCGTCCTCGATTCCGGTCAGCTCGGCGCCCGCGGGATCCGAGAACGTTCCCTCGTACTCCCACCTGGGCGCGTCGCCGGCGTAGCCGATGCCCTGCAACCACCAGATGATCGCCATGATGGTGAACCAGCCGAACAGCCCCGCCAGCGCCAGCAGCGAGCCGAGACGCACGCCGGTGTTCAGCACCAGCAGCAACCACACGGTCCCCACCAGCAGGGTCGCGGCCAGGGCCACCGTCAGGAGGCCGCGGAGCTCCGGGTCCCAGCTGATCCCGCCGAGGGTTACGAGCGCGTGCATTCCCATGGCCCGCCCGCTACAGCTGCCGCTCGTACGCCACGATGGCGGCGATCTGCTCCGGCGTCAGCATGCCCTCGGGGCCGTGTGTGAGACAGAACTCGATGCGGCTGATGTACTCCAGATCGCCGGCGTCACGGTCGGCCACGCAGGTGCCGAACGACGGCATCTGCCCGCCGCCGTCGCCTTGGCCGAAGTTGCCGTACTTGATGCCGTTCTGGCTGCCTGTCTTGACGAATTCCTCGTGTTCGGCGGCCGTGTCGAACTGGCGGGTGGTGGCGCCGTTGCTGAGCGGCGGGCCGAATGCCCCGCCGCCGGCGATCTCGGCGGGCACCAGCGGGTTCTGCGCAGCCACCTCGGCGGCGTCGTAGGACCATCCGGGCGTGTGGCAGCGGGCGCAGCCATAAACCCCGCCGTCGGCGGCGTTGTTGAACAGCAACTCGCCCATCCCGACCGGGTCGTCGGCGGCATCGGCCAGGATCTGCTGTGCGGCCGCACCGATGTCGGTGGCCGTGGCGGCCTCGCCGAGTTGCTCTCTGGCCATCTCCCGGGCCGTGCTGGCGATGCCGTCCTGGGACCGCTGGCGGACCTCGGGGACCTCGATCTGCTCGTGCTCCAGGTAGACGATGACGTCGTCGATCTGCTGGGTGGTGAACGGGCCGCCGCCGGCGATGCCCCACGCCGGCATGGGCGTGTTGGGGCGCCCGTACTCCATCACGTAGCGCACCTCCTCGGTGGAGTAGCGGTAGAGGACGGCACCCAGCGAGGGCACCTTCCACTGCACCTGCGCCAGGAACAGGCCGTTGTTGTCCACGAGGGTGTGGTCGCGCAGACCGCCGGGCCCGTCCACCGAGCCGTGGCAGGTGGCGCAGCGCTCCTCGTAGAGGTGCTCGCCGCGGTGCATCGCGGCCTCGTCGCTGACCACGATGAGGCCGTCGTGGCGACCCGGTTCGCCCAGCCAGTACAGCGGCAGCGCGATGGCGATGATCACGATGCACACCAGCCCGGCCATGAGACCCTGGTCCAGCCGGCGGCCCTCCATCTCCGCGTCGTCGGGAAGTGGCTTGCGGTTGGGGGCCAGCTCGATCTCCGCACCCGTCTCGGCGCGGCCGGAGAACCAGTTGAAGATCCAGTAGAGCAGGAAGCCGCCGATGGCCAGCACCCCGATGACCACGCCAATGGTCCGCTGGGTGGACGCCGCGAAGACACCGAAATCGCCGAGCACCGGTGGCATTACTCAGTGGCCTCGCCGATGCAGTGCGGACCCTGCGCCTCCTGGTTGGTCGTGTTGGTACCGATGGGCGGGCCCTGAACGATCTTGCCGGTGTCCACGAGGAACTCGCCGCGGTCGTTGACCGAGGTGGCGAATTGATCCATACCACGCGGCGCCGGTCCGCCGCGCTTCTCGCCCACCTGGTTGTACTTGGAGCCGTGGCAGGGGCACTCGAACCACTGCGAGCTGACGCACTCCGGCACGGTGCAACCCAGGTGTGGACACTTCCAGTACAGAGCCACAAGCCCCGCCTCCATGCCGCCCAGGACCGCGGGCGAGTACGTCTCGCGGGCCCTCGCCAGAGCCCCGGGGGGATACTCCGTGACCCACATGCGCCCCTCGGGCAGCTTCAGGAAGCCATTCTCGTCGCGCACCTGGGTCTTGAGGCTGTCCACGGTGCCGGCGTTGATGACCGCACCGAAGCCGGTCACGAACGGCGGCCAGAGGAAGCCCAGCACGGCAGCGCCGAATCCCGTGATGCTCAGGCCCATGAAGCCCACGATCGAGCGGTTCAGGAACTGCCGCCGGGTGGACCCGACCTCCTCCGGATCGGGAGGCGTCCAGGGAGCATCGTCGTGGGTGGGGACCGCCGGCAGGTCGTCGGGAGCGCGGCGCGCCAGCACCGCGGCGCGTTCGATCTCGCGTCCTGTCGGCGCGGCGTCGGTGGCCGCCTCGGCGCGGCGCGCCAGCCGGTCACGGAGCCGGGTGCGTCGCGAGAGCCGGCCCACCGCCGAGCGCACCTCGCGCCGGCGGTAGGCGGCGATGAGGATGATGAGGCCTGCCGCGGCCAGGATCGGGATGACGATGGCGAGGACGATCACAACAGGAGCCTCAGAAGTCGAAGAACAGCCCGTCGTTCCACGGGAAGATGAAGTTGAACCCGGGACCGCGGAAGAACGAACCGATCATGACCAGCACCGCCCAGAACATGAGGTGCACGGTCATCAGCGAGACCGCGAACTTGCGCTTCTCCGGGGCGTTTTCCTTGTTGCGGTCGATGTAGGGAGCCAGGATCAGCAGGAACAGGGCAATGCCGGGGATCGTCACGCCGGCCACCATGGGGTGGAACATCGTCAGCAGTTCCTGAAGGCCCAGGAAGTACCAGGGCGCCTTGGACGGGTTGGGCGTCTCGTTGACGTTCGCCAACTCGAGCAGGGGGGCGTTCACGAAGACCGAGAAGATGAGCAGGAACGCGGTGCACAGCAGCGACGCCACGAACTCCCCCAGCAGGAGGTGCGGCCAGACATGCACCCGGTCCTGCGGCATGGCCTTGACGTCCTGGATGGAGCCCGACTTGACGACGGTGAGGAGTCGCTGGGTGTGCCCGCCGGGGCCGGTGGGCAGACTCGGCGGAGCGGGGGCGACCGGCCCGCCGGGTGCCGCAGGGGCCATGGCGGCCTGCTCGGAGGCCGAGCGCGAGCGGTCCAGCAGATGCGCGGGGATCTTCTCGCCCTCACCGGCGGCCGGCTCGCCCGAAGCGGCCTCCGCCGGCGGAGCCGCCGAGGCGGCTTCGGAGCCCTCGGCGGGCGCGTCGGAGCCCTCCAGACGCTCACGCGCCTCCTTGGCGCGCTTCAGCAGGTGCTCGGGGATCTCAGTCATGGCTCGTCGATCGCTCGCACTGGCCTACAGCGGTCCGGAGATCCCGCCGTCCTTGCGGACCCGCCAGAAGTGGACCGCAAGGAAAATGATCAAGACGAAAGGTAACATCAGAACATGTAGGACATACCAACGCAGCAGCGTGTCCGTGCCGATCTCCACGCCGCTCAACAGCACGAACCGCACCTGGTCACCGAACACCGGGGTGAAGCCCATCATGTTGGTGCCGACGGTGACCGCCCACAGCGCCAGCTGGTCCCAGGGCAGCAGGTAGCCGGTGAACGACAGCAGCAGCGTGAGCGTCAGCAGGATCACACCGATCACCCAGTTGAACTCCCGCGGCGGCTTGTAGGCGCCGTGGTAGAAGACCCGGGCCATGTGCAGGAACACCGTCAGCACCATCAGGTGGGCACCCCAGCGGTGGATGTTCCGCACCAACAGCCCGAAGGCCACCTCGGTCTGCAGGATGTAGATGTCGTCCCAGGCCTGCGCGGCGGTGGGGCGGTAGAAGAACATCAGGAAGATGCCCGTGACAGTCAGCAGGATGAACAGGAAGAAGCTGAGCCCGCCGAGGCACAGCGTGTAACTCACCCGCACACCGTGGCGCTTCACCTTCACCGGGTGCAGGTGGTACAGGACGCTGTTCATGATGACGTAGGAGCGGTTCCGCGGGCTGTCGGTGTACCCCTTGCGGAAGATCGACCCGGGCCGGAAGATCGACGTCCAGGCCTGCGACCCCTGCATCTGGCTCATGAGGTCGGACGCCTTGCCGCCGAGCTGACCGCTCACGCGGCGCAGGTCGTCTGCTGTGGGGAGCCTGGGAGCCAACTCTGTCCGCCTCTCTCGTCGCCGATCGCCGTTGTGAACCTACGCCAGCCGCATGCCGTAGCCGTAGCCGTAGCTGACCACGCGCTGGTGAGGATCGCCGTCGGGAGGCGCTTCGCCAACCTTGCCCATGATGATGACACCGGTGGGGCAGCGGTCCACGCACAGGGCGCAGCGCGTGCAGACGTCGTCGTCGATGGTGAATATCACGTGGTCGGTGGGGTCCGAGCCGGGTCGCTCGGTGCCGATCGCCATGTCGATGGCGTCGGGGGTGACCATGTGGATGCACTTCCAGGGGCAGATGTCGACGCAGCCCTCGCACATGATGCACTCGGACTGGTCGATGTGGATGAACTGCTTGGGCTTGACGGCAGCCGAGAGCCAATCGGAGTCGACCTCGGCCAAGACGTAGTCGTCGCGGAACTCCGGCATCGGAGGATTGGCGTCGTTGGAAGCCATCAGGCCTCGACTCCTTCCCGTACCAGGGGTCGGCCGTAGCGGGACGCCGGCTCGGGCACCTGCACCGGCGGGCGGTCCCGGTTCTGCCACATCGCATGAATGGCGAGTTGACCGCCGAGGAACAATCCGTAGATGACCGTGGCGACGACGTCCCGGGCGACCCGGTATGTCAGGTCGAACGGCAGCGCCCACGGCAGCAGGTTCTGGCCCGGCGCCCACCAGCCCGGCAGCGCGGGGCCCACCAGCATGCGGTCGGCGCGCCAGTTGAGTTCGCTGTCGGCGAACACCAGCCACCAGTGCGGCACCACGCCGTAGATCCAGAACATCAGGAAGAAGGACAACGTGGCGCCCAGCATGGCGCCGCCCCAGGTCACTGGTTCACCGACGGGCCGGCGGCGCGCGTACTTGAGCACCGCGGCGATCCCGAGGCACGCCACGACCCACGAGGCAGTGAAGGCCACATTGAAGTACGGCGGATCCGCGTCGCCGGTGATGCCGAGCCAGAGCGCGAGCACACCGAACAGCAGCACCGAACTGCCAATCATGGCGCGGTTGAACCTCTTCACCGCTAAATCGATCGCCCGGATTTCGGCCACGCTGCTCCCTCTGGTTGGCCAAGCGATGTTAGCCACACAGGCCGCCCGAACACACACACGAAACAAGTGCGCTCGTGAAAGTGCTCACAAGGAGTCTAGCCTGCTGTCGGCATCCCAACGGTGGCCGCTCGGGCGGCCGCACCGGCCCCCATATGGCCGACGCTAGGATCACGCCGGCGGCCGCCGGCGCACACGGAGGACCATGACGGAAGTACCCGAGTATCTGCTCGAGCGATCGCGTGAGCGACGCTTGGAGTTGACCGGTGAGGCCGGATCCACCGCAGGCTCTCCCACCGAAGGCGCGGCCCCCGCCACTGCGGCCGCGCCCGCTGCCGGAGCGTCCGCGGCGCCCGCTACGACGCAGTCGCCCCTGCCGGCGGTGCCGCCGGCGAAGCCACCTCCCCCCCCGCCGCCGCCGAAGCCCTGGGTGCAGGCGGCGTTGGGGCGCAACAAGATCCCCTACTGGGTGATGCCGGTGCTGCTGTTCCTGCCCATCTGGGTGTTCATGTACATCGGCACCCTGGAGGACCCCACCCGGGCCGCGACCGGCATCGTGGCCGACGGCGCCGAGGTGTACGCCGCGCAGTGCGCCGTCTGCCACGTCGCCTCCGGCGCAGGCGGCGGCACCGGACCCCGGCTGAACGACGGCGAGGTACTGCTGACCTTCCCCGACGACGCGACGAACCTGGGACTGGCACAGCACATCGCCTGGGTGGCCATCGCCACCGACGGCACCGGTGAGGACAACCCGTACGGCTCCGCCGAGCGAGGCCGGCAAGCCGGTTGGTTCGCCAACATGCCCGGTCACTACGACGAACTGACCGGCACCGAGATCCTGGCGGTCGTGCTCTACGAGCGGATCACCCACGGCGAGAGCGACATCGCCGCCACGCTGGCGCCGATCGTCGACGAATTGCTGGCCGCCGGAACCCTCGAACTCCCCGAGCACTTCGATGAGAACGTGACCCCTGAAGACGTCGCGGGGTTCCTGACACCACTCCTGGCAGCCGGCGACGGAGCCTGACGATCGCCCACCGGCACGATCTGGTCGTCGTCGGCGGTGGACCAGCCGGCGCGGCCACCGCCTACTGGGCGGCGCTGCAGGGTCTCGATGTGCTCGTGGTGGAGCGCAAGTCGTTCCCGCGTGACAAGACCTGCGGCGACGGCTTGACCCCCCGGGCGGTCAAGCAACTCGTAGACATGGGCCTCGGCACCGAGATCGAGTCGTACCACCGCTTCGGCGGCCTGCGGGCCGTCGCCGGTGGGCACACCCGGGAACTCGCCTGGCCGGAGCACCCGATCTACCCCCCCTACGGCTACGTGGTGCAGCGCAGCACGCTGGACGCCGCGGTGCTGGACCACGCCCGGCGGGCCGGGGCCCTGGTGTGGCACGGGGCGGAGGCCACCGAGCCGCTGCTGGCCGGCAGCCTCTGCCGGGGTGTGCGCGTGCTGGACCGCACATCCGGGGAGCGCAGCGACGTGGAGGCCGGCTACGTGGTGGTGGCCGACGGTGCGAACTCCCGATTCGGGCGCGCCCTGGGCTGCCGGCGCGAACGCTCCTGGCCCCAGGGCATGGCGATCCGCACCTACTTCGAGAGCCCCAACCATGACGACCCATGGATTGAGAGCGCCCTCGATGTGAGCGACCGCAACGGCGCCACGCTTCCGGGATACGGCTGGATCTTCCCACTCGGTGACGGAACCGTGAACGTGGGCATCGGCCTGCTCACCTCCTACAAGCACTGGCGGGACGTGAACACCAGCCACCTCATGGAGGAGTGGGCCTACGCCGTGCCCGAACACTGGGGGCTCGAGCCCACGGCTCCCTTGACGCCCCCGGTGGGAGGGCGCCTACCGATGGCCGGCTCGATCAACCCCAAGGCCGGCCCCAACTTCCTGATCGTGGGCGATGCGGCCGGCTCGGTGAACCCGTTCAACGGCGAGGGGATCGACTACGCCTACGAGACGGGCCGCCTCGCCGCGGAACTGGTGGCCGAGGCGGTGATCTGCGACGACGGCCTGGCGCTGTCCCGCTACCCCGAACTGCTGGAGAGCACCTACGGCGCCTACTACAAGGTGGCCCGGCTCTTCGCCTACGCCATCGGCCGGCCCCGCCTCATCAGCCGCCTGGTGCAGTTCGGGATGCAGTCCCAGACGCTCATGGAATGGGCGCTGCGGATCATGGCCAACCTCATGAACGAGGACGACCCGGGCGCCGCGGAGTACATCTACAAGACCGCAGCCAAAGCCGCCTGGCTCTGGCCCGACTGAGGACCGCAGTTGGACTCACCGTAGTCCCCGGGACATGGTTGCATTATATGATTGCATTTCTTGAGCTAATCGAATATACTATGTTATATCATGAATATCTACCACAAGCGTCCACCGCTGTGCCCCGTCGCCCGGCTACCGGATTCTGACGGAGCGCGGGGCCTGTTCCCGGCGCCACGTCCCGGCACGCCGAACCTGGCAGACTGAGGCCATGTCGACGGCCGCCGCGCTCACCGTGGCCCTGCCGGCCACCGGCCTGATCGTCGTCGTACTGGCGATGTGGCGCGGGCTGAGTGGCCGGATGGACGAGCAGCGAGGCCGTCTCGACGAACACGGCCGCCGCCTCGATTCGATCGAACAGCAGCAAGGCGAAATCCTGCGCGTCCTCGGCCGCCTAGAGGGCCACCTGCAGATTCCCCGCGAGCCCGCCGGCGCCGCCTGAGCAGACCCCGCCAAGCTGGTCAGGCGCGACCTCGCTCCAGAAGACGGGCGACCAGCCTGCCGATCCGGCGGCCAATGGCAGAATTCTCCGAAGGCTGCCCGCACCGTCTGAGGTCAGGCCCAGCCGGGACGGCCGGCGGCCAGGAGTACTGAGTGTCAACATCACCCGGCGGCACTCCAGCCGCCGGCGCCACCGAGACAATCAGTCGCAGCTCCGAGCGAGCAGCCGTTCAACCAACCCGTTGATCCGGTTGCCGAGCGCAGAGTCCTGGAGCCATGCCCGCAGTTCCCTGCGGGCGGTCGCGATGGTTGTGGGCTTCCCGGCAACGGATCGTTCGGCGCTCAGCGCCCGGTAGCACTCGGCCGCTTCGGACTCGGCCTGCGCGCCCAGGACGGCAAGTTCGGCGTGCAGATCGTCGGCCGAATCGAAAATGGGGATCGGGAGCCGCCAGAGGTGCTTTTGCAGATGTCGACTCCCGAACTGACCCTTGGGCATCCACTTGGCCACAGCGTGTTCAAGCGTCCGGGTGTTGATGACCGAGGCGAGAAAATGAGCCTCTTCCGACGTCTCGCACCGCACGCAGAACAGCGTGTAGTCCACAACCGGTGCCCCATCGCTCAGAACGGCCGCCGTCGGGTGGCCGGAGGATGCGTAGACGAGACGGAATCCTTCGTCTGCGGCGAGTTGGCCGCTCAGCTTTCCCATGTAATCCACCTGGCTCAGCAGGTCTACCGTGGTGTTCGGCTGCTTGTGCACCTCCCAGAGTTCCGCGACGGTGCGCCACCGGCCGCGCATGCGATGGCCGAGCATGCTGGGGTCGACGTCGCAGATCGCATTCTTCGCGTCGCTTCGCGCAAGCCCCCTTTACCCCCCCCCGCTGGATCGGCAGCACTGCACTTTGCGGTTCCAGCACCAGGAAAGGCGCCACGGTCTCCCCGAGGTACACAGGCCAGATGTGATCCTTCTCAATGCTGGTGTCCAACTCGTCGAGCCGGGGGTCCTTCCAGGGCGCCTTGTCCTTCGGCCCGCGTCGTGGCGACACCTTGACAATGCCCTGCGCGATCGCCGTCGATGACTCGGCCACGTCCACGAAGAACAAGACCCGCGGGACGATGGTGGCTCCCTGGCGAGCCAACCCCGCGTAGGGAGAGGCGAAGTCGGAATCGCCGGTATCAGCGAGCGGTGACGTGGTGCGAACGAACGGGCCGCCCTCCGGACCGCGCCAGACATCTGCCTGATCTCCCAGCGGGCGGGCCGCATCGGGCGAGGCCTTCTTGGCAAACACCACACAGGCCGGCACGGGGAAGAATGTGTTGGGATCGACCTGCTCCAAGTCCCACGGAGCGCGAACCGACAGGTCCGCGCCGGTGCCTGGGCTCATCGGTGCAGCCGACGCGCCGCGACGCCGCGACTTCGGCGCCGGTGCCCAACTACCCGTGCGCCGGCGCCGGTACTGGCCGGTCTGCAGGGCGCTGTGGGGCAGCACCATCGCCGCGGTGCCTCCGTCGCGCAGGTACAGATCAACACAACGCGTGTAGAACAGTCCGGCTGTGTCCTGGTGGGGCGCGTAACGCCCGCCCTCCCATATCCCGTAAGTCTGCTTGCTCTGCCGCTCCAACTCCGTACGCAACGTGGCGTCGGTCCGGCTGTAGGTCAGCCAGGGCGGGTTGCCTAGGATCACGTTCACCCGGCCGTCCTCGCTGGACAGCCACGCGGGACGTACCAGGTTGCGGATGTAGTAGGCCCAGATGTGATCCCGGCCTTCGGCGTGGAACTCGACCAGCCGAGTAATCGTGTTCTCCAGGGTGTTCCGCTCGGCGCCGGGAGGGATACCGGCGTCGTCCAGTGCCATCAGCGGGTCATCTCCGGCTTCGATGCACTCGCCTATTCGATACATCACGCCGTCGAACCAGTCGGCCTGCTCCACCAACGCCCGCGGGAACTCCAATCGGCGGGTCGAGCCGCCGAACAACGGATCGCCCTCAACCTCGATCGTGACGTTCTGGCCCGCGAGGAGGCTGCCCGTCTCGGTCCGCAACTGCAGTGAGTCGCCGAGATACACAGGAACTGTCACATCCTCGACGCCGCTTTCCATTTCACGGCGACCGTCGGATTCTCCCGCTCTCGCTGGTACAAGCGCTCGGTTCCCGCCAGTTCCATCTCGAGGCGCGGACCCTCGCCGAAGGACAGCGGCACCTCCTCCTCGGTGGGCGGCAGCCCGCTCGCCTCGAACATGCGGGACTCGTTGCGGAGCCACTCGTACAGGCGGTAGACCACGTCGGCTTCGGAGATCTCGAACCCGTACGGAGATGCTGTCCGAACCTCCTCGATGCCTGACTGCCGCAGAATCCAGTAGCGCCCGTCGGTGAGGACGCCCAACCGCTCGCTCTCCCCGGCCCTCACTCGCTCGCGGAGATAGCCGTCCAGTTGGTCCACCCATTTCAGATTGGGATCGATGCCATTCCCGATGCGCTTCTTGACCTCGATGACGAAGTCACCAGTCTGCAGATCGATCCGGTTCTTCTCCATCCGAATCTCATCATGTGCGGCGAGACCAGAGGCCACCAAGAAGTTGGCGATCTCCCGCCGCACATCTGCCTCGGGCACCAACTCATCGTGACGCCGCAGCAGCAACCGAGCGCTCTCACGCAGCTGCGGGCTGTCGGGATCAATGACGCGGAGTTCAGACATGGAGATCGCTGAGTGTTGTTCGAGTTGCCCGGATGATGAACGGTCCCGGCCTGTCCAGTAAGTTCTCGATGCGGCTCCACTGGCTCATGAAGACTTCGAGTTGTGCCCAAACCGTCTGCGCGTCGCGAGCCGAGAGCACCACCAGTCGTGCCCCGTGCTGGACGACCGCCTGACGTTCTGCGACCCGACGGCTGATCAATCGATCCCGGGTGACTATCAAGTATCCGGCATCTGCCACTAGTGGAATCCAGTCCTGGTCGGGGACATTGGTGCTCGCGACCAGGCACGGCGGACGTTCTCGCCTGTGAATGACCGCACCGCTATCCCCGGGGTAGGTGCAGTCGGCCCGCAAGCCCGCGATGAGTCTGCCCAAGCCGAGAATGTCAGCATCGAAGTAGAAGCGGACGACCGCCGGCTTCACGCCGCACGAGTGGCGCTGCGACAGGACAACTCGTACGAGCGCGCCCAGCCCACCTCCTCGACCTCGAGGTCGAACTGCGCAGCCACGTCCTCGTCGTCCTCGCCCCCCTCGATGTGTTCGAAGATCGCCGAAGTGCTGATGCCCCTGATCGCCGGGCGACCGAACCGATGCGTCGGGCGGCACCGGACGGGAGAGTTCTGGTCATCATGGGGACGCCACCCGACCGCGAGATCGTCTTTCCATTCGACACGACTTAGAGCGTTAGCGGATAGGCCCCCAACAGAGTCGTTGGTGTTCGGTTGTCGTAGTGGTTTGAGCTGCTGGGCGGGCCTCCAACGGGAAACGACAGTGGAA